>LNAP01001721.1_pt3 | contig 27014 bp, 30 predicted proteins | sample 602601 | NCBI WGS metagenome assembly LNAP01 (sample SAMN02440304, study PRJNA202911) | soil metagenome | biome: Subtropical and temperate rainforests or woodlands; isolation source: soil samples (1 kg each in a 20% v/v slurry with milli Q water) were... ... | reverse complement strand
TTTCCACTACTTTTAATTTAAATGCTTTTGAATATTTAGACATAAAAACTGCACCTTAATGAGTTGGACAAAGTGTCCAACTTTTGGGGTGCAGTTCATATGCGAGCTTTTTTATTGCCTCAAATTATCTATTTAGGCCAAGTTATTTAAAAAATCTATTTCAAAATACGCTGAATTTCCAACAACTCTTCCCTAGCATCAGAAAAATCCTCATATCTTCTACCGTCGGTACGCGCATACCAGTAATTGCTATTCCAGACATCGCCTTCAATCTTATGCAAAACCGCATGTATCCAATTGGCATTGCTATCATTATAGTCTTGCGCAATCTGGTGTGAGGCAGCCCAATCACCATCCAGTGCCAGCTTTACAGCGACTAATAAAGCATCTTTATTCATGATTTATTTTCAAAAATTCAGTCATCAAAAAAGCTTAGCTTTTTATGTCTGGGCAGCTGTTTTAATTGTGCTTCTGCCACACTGGCAGCCGAGCGGTCTGCATATAATTTTGATGCTAGAATTTTTACTGGTGGATTGGCACGAGTGTAACGCGCGCCCTTACCTGACGCATGGGCCGCATAGCGTTGTTCAAGGTTATTGGTAATACCTGCATAGAACGCACCATTTTTACATTCCAGCAGGTATAGCACCCAATCCACAGCGATTATTCTTTTACAAAATCAAATGTGAACGCAACGCATGAGCGCAGACAGTACAATCAGTACGGTAAGCGAGGACAACAAAGTTCACGTTTGATTTTGTCAACAGAATTAATAGGTGCCGGCCTGAATGAACTCTACTTTATAGCCGTCCGGATCTTCTATAAATGCAATCACAGTTGTGCCATGCATCATCGGACCAGCCTCACGTATAACTTTGCCACCAGCATTACGCACAGCATCACAAGCCTTATATGCGTCATCCACTTCAATCGCGATATGGCCATAGGCCTTACCCATATCGTAGCTTTCAACACCGTAGTTATAAGTCAATTCCAGCACGGTATGATCTTTTTCATCGCCGTAACCAACAAACGCCAGTGTGAATTTCCCATCAGGAAAATCATGCTGACGCAGCACCTTCATACCCAGCACTTCTGTATAAAATTTGATTGAACGCTCCAGATTTCCAACACGGAGCATGGTATGTAGCATGCGCATTTTGATATTCCTTAAATTTGGTTTATTTGGCTGCGGTTAACAGATAATACTTTTCCATCAGCTGATCTTTGGTTTCAACTACTTCCGGATTGAATGGAATGCAATCAATCGGGCATACCTGCTGACATTGCGGCTTATCGTAATGCCCTACACATTCGGTACATTTATCAGGGTCAATTTCGTATATTTCTTCACCCTGAAAAATAGCCTCATTCGGACAGGCTGGCTCGCAGACGTCGCAATTGATGCATTCATCGGTAATCATTAATGCCATATTTTTCCTTTATAAATCCATTTTATAAGCGAATTGCTGCGCAACGTCCTCGCTCACCCCTAGTCTATCAATGCGACATGCCTGCGTCGTTCGCTGCGGGGTTGCTTGCACTTCATCTTATTAAATGAATTTCTGAAACTAAAAATCACACGCTTAATTTCTTTTTAATCGCAGCCTCAACCGCCTTGGACACAAACTGATCAACCTCGCCGCCAAGTTTTGCCACTTCACGGACCAAGCTGGACGATACGAACATATACTCGTCAGAAGGGGTTAGAAACATGGTTTCAAGCTTGGGATAGAGCTTACGGTTCATGCCCGCCAACTGGAATTCATATTCGAAATCTGAAGCTGCCCGTAAGCCACGGATAACAATCTGCGCTTGCTGTTCTTGCACAAACTGCATTAATAAGCCGCCAAAGCCGACTACTTTCACATTGTCGTAACTGCCGAAAACTTGCTGCGCCAGTTGCACCCGCTCCTCCAAGGTAAATAAGGTAGCTTTACTGGTGCTACCGGCAACCGCAACGATCACCTCATCAAACAAATGCGCGGCACGACGCACAAGGTCTTCATGCCCGAGTGTGATGGGGTCGAATGTGCCGGGGTAAACAGCGATGCGTTTTTTAGCTTCGGTCATGTTTTTGGTCTCAATTCTCGCGCAATTTTAACAGATGATAAAACACATTACCCGCTTTGCTTTGCTTAATCACTAGCCAGGTTTCATCCGGTTGAATTGCGTATTCTGCTTCGGCATACACAAAACCATCGGGGTTCAAGTGAGCTGGCAACAACGGCAGCACTTTATCGAGCCAGCCCTGATTGTAAGGTGGGTCAAGGAAAATCACATCAAACAACTGACGGTTCTGGCCTAAAAAACTTAAAGCATCGGCATTAGACACCTGCGCAGCATCTGCCTTAAGGGTAGTCTTATTCTCCAAGATCGCTTTATATACCGCAGATGTTTTTTCTACCAGCACGGCTGTTTTGGCATTACGTGATAGCGCTTCAAACCCCATCACGCCGGTTCCTGCAAAAAGATCCAGGCAATGCAGCCCGGTTAAATCCTGCCCAAGCCAGTTGAATACAGTCTGGCGCACACGCTCCGGTGTTGGCCGCATGCCCTCTGAGTCCGGAAACTTAAGCAAGCGGCTGCGCCACTCGCCTGCATTGATGCGTACCGTATTCTGTTTTTTGCTATTACTTGTATTGCGAGGCAATCTGTCGTCTCAATTAAATTCAATCAAGCGCGTAGATTGCCACGCTACATCTCGCATCGCAATACAAATTTGCGCTTAAGCAAAAACTATTTTGCGCCGGGGTCACCCACGATAATCGTCACAAAGTTTTCAGTTTTAAGGCGGCGGCTGAATGCATCCTTGATCTGCGCCACAGTCACTCTTTCTACATTACTGTTATATTCATCCAGATAATTCAGCGGCAGCTTGTAGAAACCAATCACCGCCAGGTAATCCAGAATTTTGCTGTTACTATCAATGCGCATAGGGAAGCCGCCGATGATATTGGCTTTAGCGGCTTTTAATTCGGCTTCAGTGATGCCGTTCTTAATGAAATTATCCAAAGTTTCTTTAACCAGTTTTAGTGCATCCTCGGCCTGGTCTTTTTTGGTTTGCAAACCAAGTTGAAACGGCCCAGGCTCTGCCATCGGCATAAAATAGCTGTATACACTGTAAACCAGCCCGCGCTTCTCACGTACTTCCTCAGTCAGCCGTGATACAAAACCACCGCCACCTAAAACATAGTTACCCACATAAAGTGGAAATAAGTCAGGGTCACCGCGTTTGATACCGGGATAACCGAGCAAAATATGCGATTGCGAGGCCGGGTGTGCAATGCGTTTTTCCAGCGGCTGCGTTGGTAATGTCACGGCAGCAATTGGACTTGCCGCCGCAGTTTTAGGCAGGCCATTAGTGATATTCTCGGCAATAGCACCTGCCTGCTCACGCGTTAAGTCACCAATAATCGCGACTACTGCACCTTTCGCTCCGTAGTATTGTTGATAAAAGTTTTGCAAATCTTCACGCGTGACTTTAGCTATCGTATCCACTTCACCTGATTCGTCCAGACTGTAAGGATGATTGCCGTACAGTGCCTTCATAAACTCTTTGCTGGATATACTTTCCGGCTGCGTTGCAGATTCCTGTAAACCCGAAATGATGCGCGCTTTTTCACGCGCTAGTACTTCTTGAGGAAAATCCGGCTGCTGCAGGATTTTAGTAAAAATCTCCAATGCCTGCGCTTTTTCGCGTTCACTGCTCAATGTACGCAATTTGAATCCGGCACGGTCAGCATCAAAATCTCCGCCTAAAATGGCACCTACATCGGCCATTTTGTTAGCGATTTTTTCGTCAGACATACCGGCAGCACCCAGCGTCATCAGGTATCTGGTAACACCTGCTACGCCAGATTTTTCGGCACTATCACGTGCACTGCCAGCCGCAAAATTGACGCTGATATCCACGATCGGCAGATCATGATTTTCTACGAAATAAACTTCAGAACCTGATGCGGTTTGCCATTGCTGAATTTTGACACCGGCTTGAACAGCGCTGCTAAATGCCAGAAAACTGGCAGTGATTAACGCCAGACCTACAGTTAATGTTTTTCTTATGTATTGCATATTCATTATTTTTTACCCTAATTCAGACATTTTTTAGAGAATCAATCATCGCTAATGTACGTGCGGCTTACCCTGTGGCTTTGCATTCGGGTCAATCGGCTGCGGATCCAGCGTTGCGACCGTCAGATTATCTTTAAGCAGATATTTTTTTGCCACAGCCTGCACCTGTTCCGGCGTTACCGCACCTAACTTGTTCGGGTAATCTTCAAGAATTTTCCATGGGAAGCCGATGGTTTCAATAGTACCGATTTGCATACCCTGATAGAACATGGAGTCACGCTTGTACACATCCGCCGCAATTACGCCTGCTTTTACACGCTCAAGCTCTTCAGCAGTCACACCTGATTCTTTGATAGTTTCTATCTGCTGAATCAATGCCGCCTCGACATCCGCTACAGTTCTACCTTCACTTGGCGTTGCATCCAAAGCAAATATACTTTGACGGCCGCGTGCCATCAGGTCATAACCGGCACTGGCATCTATCGCCAGCTTCGATTCGCGCACCAGGCGCTGATTCAAACGTGCTGCAGGGTTGCCGCTTAATACACCAGCCAGTACCTCCAGCGCATATGGCTCCCAATCTGTATCAGGATTCGTTAATGCCGGCACATGATAGCCCATCAGTAAATACGGTAATTTAGCAGGCGCTTTTATGACTACGCGGCGCTCGCCGATCTGCGCCGGCTCTACCTGCGGTTTACGCACCGGCAAGACTTTAGGCTTTAATTTACCAAAGTGCTGCTTTGCCAGTTTGTACACTTCTTCAGCCTTCACGTCGCCAACTACCACAAGGGTTGCATTGTTTGGTGCATACCAGTTGTTGTACCACTCACGCGCATCGTCCGCCGTCATATTTTCAAGATCATTCATAAAGCCAATCACCGGCCGTGAATATGGATGGGCACGATATACCGCGCCCTGAAACGCTTCATTCACTTTTGACTGCGGCTTATCGTCAGTGCGCCAGCGGCGCTCTTCCATCACCACCTTGATTTCTTTAGCAAACTCTTCATCAGTTAACTGCAAGTTAGCCATGCGGTCAGCTTCGAGCTTGAATGATAGTGGAAGATGTGATTTTTCGAGCTGCTGAAAATAGCAGGTATAGTCAGTGCTGGTAAAGGCATTTTCCTTACCGCCGGCCGCTGCAATCAAACGTGAAAACTGACCGGCTTTGACCTGCTTGGTACCCTTGAACATCATGTGCTCCAGCACGTGGGCCACTCCGGTTTTGCCATTCACTTCATCCAGACTGCCGGCGCGGTACCACACCTGCGATACCACCACCGGTGAGCGATGGTCTTCCTGCACAATCAATTTTAAACCGTTATCCAGTTTAAATTCCTGTATCGCTGCATTAGCAAACGCTGTTAATGGCATCATTAACAACAGAATCAAAAAGCTTTTTGTACGCACAGTACTAATCTCCTTTTATTTTTAGCTTGGTTCTTGAATTCAAAAGCACTGAATTTAAAAGCGCATGGGATTGGCGCTGAAGACAATGTAAATATTGCTCTATCTAAACTTGCATTTCTGACAAGGATAACACTTTGTTAGTTCATCCAGATTGCCTGTCACTCAATTCACCTACCTTAAAAACATTATTCCAAAAATTTATATAGATATATTGATTAATTATTTTTAGAAATTAAAACAATTAGATAGAATGCCGCAAGTTTTTAATTTAACGCTATAAGAAAGTCACCTGAATGAAATTTGCTCGTAAACTCTTACCGCTGCTTGCAGTTCTCGCAGCCACCAATGCCAACGCTACTGACGGCTATTTTGCGCATGGCTACGGCGTAAAATCTCAAGGCATGGGCGGTGTTGGCATCGCCTTGCCACAGGATGCACTTGCGGCAGCAGCCAACCCTGCCGGCATGGGTTTAATCGGTGACCGTGTGGATTTTGGCGTCACCTGGTTCAGGCCACAACGTGAAGCTGAAATCGTGGGTACCGGCAGCCCTTTTATCGATGGTAAATATGATGCCAACGATACTGAAAACTTTATTATTCCGGAGTTTGGCTACAACCGCGTGATTAATCAAGACGTTACTGTTGGTGTGAGCGTTTATGGTAACGGCGGCATGAACACCGATTACAAAAGAGCCATTCCGCTATTTGGTAATACTGCGCCACGTATGGATTTGATTCAGCTGTTTGTTGCGCCTACCGCCACCTGGAAAATCAACGAATCTAATACTGTTGGTGTTGCAGTTAACCTGGCTTATCAACGTTTTGAAATGAAAGGTTTGCAAAACTTCGCAAGCCCTGCTTCAGCGCACCCAAACAATGTTACCAACAAAGGCTACGATTCATCCTATGGTGCCGGCGTGCATGTTGGCTGGATTGGTCAGGTAAATGATGCCGTGACATTAGGTGCAACTTACCAAAGTAAAACCTATATGAGCAAGTTCGATAAATACAAAGGTTTGTTTGCAGAAAGTGGCGACTTTGATATCCCTGAAATGTATGGTGTAGGTATCGCAGTAAAGGCAACACCTGCCCTAACTCTGGCAGCTGACGTACAACGCATCAACTACAGCGATGTAGATTCCGTTGGCAACTCAGTTAACAACCTTTTTGTAAATGGCCAGCAACTTGGTTCAAAAAATGGCCCGGGCTTTGCCTGGAAAGATGTTACCGCAGTTAAAGTTGGTGCCAGCTATGCCTGGAACGAAAACTTAACTGTGCGTGCTGGTTATAACCATTCATCACAGCCTATTCGCAATAGCGAAACCTTGTTTAATATCCTGGCACCAGGCGTTGTACAAGATCATGTAACTTTAGGTGCCACCTATGTATTAGCCAACCAATCCGAACTTTCTTTCTCCTACATGCATGCGTTTGAAGAAAAAGTTAAAGGCAGTGGTTCCATTCCGTTCATTCCGGGAGCTGAAGCCAACCTGAAAATGTACGAAGATTCGCTGGGCATTGCCTACGGCTGGAAACTGTAATTTAAGATATAATTTATGCTTAAAGGTCGCGTGCGCATGTACGCGGCCTGTTTTCATTTATAGCTGAATTGAACCTATGTTAATTGACTGGAATAACTTTACCCCTTGGACAGCACTCGCTGGCGGCGCGCTTATCGGCGTAGCTTCAGCACTTTTCGTGCTTTTTAATGGCCGCATCGCCGGCATTACCGGTATTTTGGGCGGACTGCTCAGACCAAAACTGCGCGATATCAGCTGGAGGGTAGCATTCATCATCGGGCTAATCGCAGCACCATTGACATGGCTGCTATTTGCGCCACTACCAGACATTCAAATTGACGCCAGCAACACATTGCTTGCGGTTGCCGGGCTTATTGTTGGCATCGGCACTCGCTACGGTTCTGGCTGCACCAGCGGCCACGGCGTTTGCGGCATTTCGCGCTTATCACCGCGTTCTATCATCGCCACTGTAGCTTTTATGGCTAGCGGCGTGCTCACCGTTTATGTTGTGCGTCATGTGTTAGGGGCTTAAGTTTATGAAAAACCATATCAGCAATACTGCCGCCCTTACCTTCTCATTACTTTCTGGCCTCATATTCGGTATCGGACTGATTCTGGCTGGCATGGCCAACCCGGCTAAAGTACTCGCATTTCTTGATATCGCCGGCTTGTGGGATCCTTCTTTAGGTCTGGTCATGGCTGGCGCAATCGGCGTTGGCCTGATCGCATTCGCTGTCGCAAAAAGACGCAACCTCAGCTACCTGGGCTTTTCAATCCAGTTACCTACCAATCGCGTCATCGATAAGCGTCTGGTACTAGGCAGTCTGGCGTTTGGTGTTGGCTGGGGCCTTGTAGGAATATGCCCTGCGCCTGCCTTCGTCCTGTTAGGCGTAGGCAGCAGCAAAGGTATCATTTTTGTAATTGCGATGGTAATCGGCATGGGCATCTATGAATTACTCGAAAGCTTTAAAAAATCAGGTAACAAGTAAGCTACAACGGACACATTGTATGAGATAGAATTAAGCTAAAATAGCGTAACTTAATTAGCTGAATTCCCATGTTCAATTTTTTCAAAAAAGATAAACCCGAGCCAAACGCAGAAGAAAGTAAACTCAAACCTGCTGAAGCTACAGCTGTGGTCGAAGCAAGTAAAAGCTGGACTGAGCGCCTAAAGCAGGGCCTAGCCAAAACTCGCAATCAGCTCGGCAATCAGCTGGCAGGCATTTTTGGCGGCGGTAAAATCGACGCTGAAGTCTATGAAGAACTGGAAAGCATTCTGCTGACTTCTGACGTTGGCATCAGCGCTACCGAGTTCCTGCTCGACGACATCAAAAACCGTGTAAAACGCCAAAGTCTGGATGATACTGCACAACTCAAAACAGCATTGAAAGAAGCACTATCTGACTTACTGCTGCCACTGCAAAAACCACTGGACACCTCTACACACAAGCCTTTCATCATCATGCTGGCCGGCGTAAATGGCGCGGGCAAAACCACCACCATTGGCAAACTGGCGAAACACTTTCAATCACAAGGCAAAAGCGTACTGATTGCGGCTGGAGACACCTTCCGAGCCGCAGCACGTGAACAGCTACAGATTTGGGGTGAGCGTAACAATGTGCACGTTGTTGCCCAAACCAGCGGCGACCCGGCTGCAGTCATGTTCGACGCGATTAATTCAGCGCTTGCCAAAAATATTGATATCGTTCTTGCGGACACTGCCGGCCGTTTACCAACACAACTACACTTGATGGAAGAAATTGCCAAAGTTAAACGCGTGATGGATAAAGCCCTGCCTGGCGCACCGCATGAAGTACTGCTGGTGCTGGACTCCAACACCGGACAGAACGCGGTGAATCAGGTCAGAATTTTTGACGATGCGCTTGGCGTTACCGGTCTCGTGCTCAGCAAGCTGGACGGCACAGCCAAAGGCGGCGTGATCGCAGCAATTGCACAGGCGCGCCCGATTCCTATCCGTTACATTGGTATCGGTGAAGCAATTGATGATTTGCGCCCATTTAATGCGGCGGAATTCATAGACGCAATGATTGATTAAATCTATTTATAAAACCCCATTTAGATAATAACCAGCATTAGCGCTACAATAACGGCATGATTCAATTTGACCAAGTCAGTAAACGCTACCCGAGTAGTGACCAGATATTAAAAAACGTCAGCTTTAGCATTAATGCGGGCGAGTTTGTTTATGTCACCGGTCATTCCGGTGCCGGTAAAAGTACACTGCTTAAATTGATTGCGGCGACAGAACTGCCTACCAGCGGCACTGTGCTGATTGCCAACCAGAACGTGAGCAAACTCAAACCATCGGCAATTCCTTTTTTGCGCCGCCGCTTCGGGCTTATTTTTCAGGACCATAAACTGCTGTATGACCGCAACTGCTTTGAAAATGTAATATTGCCTTTGCGTATCAACGGTGTTTCCGAACAGGAAGCCGCTAAACGCGTACGTGCTGCGCTGGATAAAGTTGGATTACTCAATAAAGAAAAAGTAATGCCGATCACCCTCTCCGGTGGCGAACAGCAGCGCCTGGCAATTGCACGCGCAGTAGTAAGTCGCCCGTCGATACTACTTGCAGATGAGCCAACCGGCAATCTGGACGCAAGCTACGCAGCGGACATCATGGCAATTTTCCAGGCATTTAACCAGGTAGGTGTAACCGTTATCATGTCCACACACGATGCCTTAGGCATGAGTGCGGATCAAAACCGGGTATTACATCTGGATCATGGCCAGCTCACAGAAAACCCGTTCATGCAAAAAACTTTAAATCTGAACACAACGCCTGCGGGATCATTTTCATCATGAGTACCTGGCTGAATCATCATTTGCAGGCAATTAGACTCGTACTGTCACGTATGCGAGCTAACTTGCTGTCAACATTCATGATTTGTCTGGTGATCGCTGTTGCCATGTGTTTGCCGAGTTTGTTTTACATTGGTGTGGATAACCTATCAAAACTGACGAACCACATGAAGAGCGAAACAGAAATCAGCCTGTTTCTTAAATTAGACGTAACTTCAGACAATATCGCCGAAATTGATGCGGTATTAGCCAAAAATATAGCTATCAGCCAATATCATCTGGTTACAAAAGATGACGCCTGGCAGCAATTACAGGCAAAATCCAAAGATAACCAGAATATCAGCAGTGCAATCGAGCAACTTGGCAAAAACCCGCTACCCGATGCCTTCTTTATTCAGGCTAAGTCCACCGATCCTGAGACATTAGAGACCTTAAGAAATACATTGCAGAGCATTCCCGGAGTGGAACAGGCGATACTGAATGCAGACTGGGCAAAGCGCCTTGCAACATTACTTAGTATTGGTAAAAAACTGATATTTTTTATTACTGCGCTGCTTGCTGTCGTACTGTTGGTGATTATTGGCAATACTGTGCGCATGCAGATACTTTCGCAAAAAGATGAAATCCAGGTAAGCTACCTGATAGGCGCGACCAACAGTTTTATCAGAATGCCTTTTCTTTATGCGGGTGTTTTGTATGGGTTGCTGGGTGGCTTGCTTTCAGTGCTGATGATTACCGGCATCATCCAGACTTTCAACTACTCCGTCATGGAAATATCAAAACTATATAGCAGTGATTTCAGTTTAAACCTTCTCAACATCAATCTGTATCTCACGATAATTGGCCTGGCTGTCACTATCGGCTGGGTAGGCTCATATCTGGCAGTTACGCGTGCTATCAGCGCGATTAAAATCAGTTAATAGCGCTGCGTTTCAGCGCAGTTGTGTATCTATTTCAGCGTATTGATTTCTATAGAACTTACATAAGCTGTCGACTGTTTAATTAATTTTCAGCTTGAGTTAAGTTTTCTATTCTAGAATTACTTAAACCATCATTCACCATAATGCAATCAACAGCTTGTATTGATATAACAATGACGTTCAAATCTAATATTTTGAAACTTACTTCTGTTGCCTCCATACTGGTTGCCGCACTAGCGTTACTTTTTATATCAGCAGTTTCTTTTGTTAACGCCGATGAAAGCCAGTTAACCGCGCGCAAACTATCCGAAGCGGGATTGATACTGCCATTAGAAAAAATCAACAAAGCGGCAAAAAACATCAAAGCAGGTGAAATTCTGGAGACCGAGCTTGAGCTTAAAAAAGGTGTCTATATTTACGAAGTAGAGATTCTGGATAATAAAAGCCAGGTTTGGGAACTCAATCTGGATGCTAAAACCGGCAAGCTGATCAAACTGGAGCTTGAAGATTAATTATGCGTTTATTGCTGGTAGAAGATGATGTCGATCTCGGCCCTCAATTACAGGTGGCTTTGCAGCGTGCCGGCTATGCAGTTGACTTAGCTACTGACGGCATAGAAGCAGAAGCCGCCGGCGAATTGGAGCCTTATGATTTAATCGTACTGGATCTGGGTTTACCCAAACGTTCCGGCCTTGAAGTACTGGGTAACTGGCGCAATAAAAATATGCACACACCGGTGATTATCCTCACTGCGCGTGCAGGATGGCAGGAAAAAGTCGCCGGTTTTAATGCCGGTGCGGATGATTATGTAGGCAAACCATTCCAGATTGAAGAACTGCTGGCACGTATCAATGCAGTTTTGAAGCGAAGCGCAGCCAACGTGATCGGTGAGCTGCACACCACGCATTTCAAACTGGATGAACAAACGCAAAGCGTCATCCTCAATAACGGAGACCATCATTATTTAACCGGTACAGAGTTTCGTTTACTGCGTTACTTCATGCTGCATCCGGGTCATGTGCTTTCTAAAACCGTTCTAACCGAACATGTTTATGAATACGATGAAGATAAGGACAGCAACGTAATCGAAGTATATGTGAATCGATTAAGGCAGAAAATTGGTGCCGAACTGATTCAGACCAGACGCGGCCAGGGCTATGTTTTCGGGGCCGAACAGTAATGGCATCACTCAAAGGACGCCTGACTTGGGGGCTCATGTTAAGCCTGATTGTTTTGCTCACATTACAGTGGGCGGTTGTCACCTATGCGATTAACAAACTTACCGAAACCCAGCTCATACAGCGCCTGCAACGTGAAGGAGAAACGCTGTTAGCAGGCACTCACTTTGACGGCAACGGTCAACTGACGCTGGACGCCAGACGCCTCAGTGCAATCTATCAGCGCCCGTTCTCCGGACACTACTATGTCATTATCTCGGACCAGCAACGCCAGATCTCCCGTTCACTGTGGGATACCGACCTTAATATTGAAGCTCTGAAAGCCGGTGAAAAGACCTCTCTTTACCTGCAAGGCCCGGAACAGCAGCCCTTACTGGTTGTGGCACATGGTTATCAAAAGCAGCAGCGATCTGTCACCATAGCCATCGGTGAGAATCTCACCGCATTGCACAATAGCATGACGCGCTTTCAAATTATTTATGCATTAGTTTCTCTGGCTGGCCTGATTGCGCTGCTGATCATACAGCGGCTGATTGTCACTAATGCGCTGCGGCCGTTACGCAGCATACAGGAAAGCATTGTAAAGCTGGGGCGAGGCGAAGTAAGCCGTATTGAGACTAACGGTCCTGCTGAAGTAGCGCCACTGATTGAGGAGCTCAACCGACTGTTAGTTGCCATGCAGGATAAATCGCGCCGGTCGCGTGAATCACTCGGTAACTTGGCACATGCGCTCAAAACCAAGCTGACCCTGCTCAATCAGGCTGCGGAACGCCCGGAGCTTGATGCAGAGCCTGAAATCCGCCGTAATATCTACGCCGCAACAGAGGCCATCAGCCAAACTATAGAACGCGAGCTGAAACGTGCACGCTTGATCGGCGACACGCACCCGATGCGCAAAGTTGATTTAAAAACTGAAATAGCCCAGCTTACGCATACGCTACGCCAGATGTACGCAGATAAAGCCGTGAATATTACCTGGGAAATTAGCGGAAACGCGCAATTCCATGGAGATCAGGAAGACCTGCTGGAACTGCTGGGCAACCTGCTGGATAACGCTTGTAAATGGTGTCGCCGCAATGTATCGCTTACCGTAAGCGGCGCAGATTCTACAGTGTTTATTATTGAAGATGATGGCCCAGGATGCGCTGAATCTGAGCTGAATTTACTCACCCGCCGCGGTTTTCGTGCCGATGAATCAAAACCTGGCAGCGGGCTCGGGCTTGCTATTGTCTATGACATTGTCAGCAGTTACGGCGCAGACCTGACTTTTGGCAGATCTGCCGCGCTGGGCGGTCTGCGTGTTGAGGTAAGGTTTAAGCCGTAACAGGTAATCAGGACTGATCGAATTGCATTAAAAGCGATACAACCAGCGGTCGCAGACCTGCCGGCAAAGCGATCATTGTCTGCGCAGCACTGCGCGCATTCACTGAGGTTTTTCTTAACGTTTTATTCAAAATATCGGCAAACTTTGCTGCGTCGTAATCAGCGTGACTGGCAACAAACTGTTCAAGATAGCTCTCCAGAAACACCAGCACTACAACATCTTCCAGAATTTGCGCTTCGCTATCGGTAGTTGGCAGTGCTTTCATGACGAGCGCGCATACGCGTTCAACTGTGGCTTGGTCATAACCAGTTACTACAAGCACCTGGCGCGCAATATCGGCATGAAAAGACTTCAGTTCGGTGCGCCACTGGTAATAGCCGGCTTTGGTCATCGGGTAACTGGCACGGGCAATCTTCCAGCGCTGTATATGCTGGCATCTAGCCGCCAACTGCAGCGCCTCAGAGGCATCGGGCGCATAGCGTTTGAGCATGGCGCTCATGCGTTCGGAATAAAGAAGCTCCTTCGGGTAAGTTTTACCTTCAACATTTTCCATACTTGGATCTTGACTGTTCAAAGCATCAAAGCTTGCTATCGCCTGATCGAAACGCACTGCATCTAATATCATCCTGAAACCTGTGTCTTTCTTGAATTATTTGTAATTATCCTGCAAATCAACTGCCGTTATGAAACAAATCATCAAATTGTATAAACTGCCAACAAAGCCAGTACATACCAGAACAGATTATTCAGGAATCATTATCAGCTGCCCAGCAGCCTTTAAATCAAACAGTCGCAATCGCTGACTCCACAATTTCTGTGGATAACGTTGTGTACTGCGTGGGGATATGATTGCTAAGTAGTTGGCATGCCTGAGCAAATGACTATCGTAGAAACATTGAGCACTTTCCTTAGCAGGAACAATCTGCCTGCATAGCGCTTAAAAACAGCACATCATCTTGCAAGTCATTTGCAATTTATTCACTATTCGGCAATGATGAAAGCACACATTGACTGAATCCGATTAAAGTCTAAAGCTACAAGGTGCAATTTAACGTGACTTTTGCCGCTAACTCAACACTATGGAATCGAATAACGTGGAATCGAACAACATGGATTCAAATCAACCAATAAAACGTGCAAGCCTCGACCTGCTAAAGGGGCCTGCAGTCGTTGAATTTGGCGCAAGCTGGTGTGGATACTGTCAGGCTGCCCAGCCGATCATAGCTGCTGCCTTTGTTAAACACCCAAACGTAAACCATATCAAAGTTGAAGATGGCAGAGGCCAACGCCTTGGCCGTACCTATGCAGTAAAGCTGTGGCCCACACTGATCTTCTTAAAAGACGGCATTGAGATTAGTCGCTTAGTGCGCCCTACTGATACCGCCTCGATTGCAAACGCTTTAGATAAGTTATCATCCTAGCTGCCACTACTCACAAACACGCCTTGGTCGGCATCAGCAAGCAGTTTAAGTAAATCAGCACCCTTAAGCGAGATGGCGAATCCCAGAACGCCACTGCCAATCACTACAGCTTGATAGTCTTTCACACTGATATCGACCAACACTCTAATGCTGTCCGGCAGTGCGACTGGCGGCACTGCGCCAACAACATATCCTGTGGCTTCCGACACTTCATCAAATTCTGCCATACGGCACTTACGTTCATTTAAATGTTTGCGTAATACGCCCCAGTCTGCACGACCACCGCCTGCAACCGCTAATAAAACAAATTTGTCCGAAGCTGTTTTGAACACGACACTTCTTACTACTGACTGCGGGTCTATCCCTTGCTTGAAAAGTAACTCCTCCAGATTTCTAACGGGCTTTTTATCTTCCGTTAATGGAATCTCTATCACATCATAAGCAATACTTTCGCGCTGCAGCAATTCAATAACAGGGGAATTAATAGAGATGCTCATTGATCACTCCAAGTTAAGCTAATCTGACTAGATTAGTATATTTTGTCTGATATCTTACTTTGAAATGCATGGCGATTGAATAGGGCATAAATAAAAACGGGTGGCTAATAAGCCACCCGCACCCTTTACTCTTGAGCTGTTTACCCTAGAGTATTTCAATCACCCTTATGAGGCTATTTGACTGGTAACGTACACGATCACTACCGCTGCTGCTAATGCCAGGTAAGGCAACACACCAGCTTTTGATGATTTACCATTATCATCAGTAGCCAAGAACATATCCTCTAGCATTTCTTTAGGGAATACACCTTTATCTACTACATAATGGCGCCACATGAAGATTGGAATAACGGCACCAGCCATTACCAAGCCGCTCATCAAGGTACCTGCACCCCAGATATTGGCACCTAAGCCCATCACTGTGATATTAACGAATGCCAAGAACGTGCCTAGTACAATCAGAATTGTCGGTGCTTTGTATGGTCTTTCCCAGTCTGGGCGATCCATACGGTGAATCCAGCCGGCATTCAGATTCAGGAAGTTGAAAATAATATAGCTGACGTTTGCTGCTGCAAGCAGGAACATATAGTCAGACATCATTAACAACACCAAATTAACACCCATATTAGCCCACATTGCGCTGGTCGGTGCGCCGTTCTCGTTCACTTTTGACAGGAACTTAGGCAACAAACCATCTGCTGAACCCTGGTAAAGCGTACGTGAAGCGCCAGACATCGTTGTCATGATGGCCAACAACAGTGCCAACACCAGCATCACCACCACCAGATTAGCAATAAAAGCACTAGTACCAAGAATGTCTGACAATGCTTTTGCAACACCCATACCACTGTAAATATCAGGAGCCAGCATGCCGTTATATACAGCAGCGCTAGTCACTGCACCAGATGCATCAGTCACTGCTGGTGTAATCAATTGGCCTAAACCAAGATGACCCTGGAACGCCAACGGCACTAAAGTGAACACTGCAACGCATAGTAATCCAGAGTAAAAGATTGCTTTAAAAGTATCTTTTTTAGGATCTTTAAATTCACGTGTGTAGCAAACTGCAGTTTCAAAACCGTAAGTAGACCAAGCTGCAATAAACAAGCCGCCTGCCATTAAAACCCATCCATTCAGGTCCCATAGCCCGTCTACAACATTACCTACACTGTCATAAGCTAAAGGTGATAAAGGAAAGAAATAATCAACAGGCATATCTCCAGTTACCAAAGGCACTAAGCCGATCAGTATTAAAGGAATCAGTGCAGCCAAGCCAAGTACCATGGTTGTTTTAGCAGATCGCAGAATACCGCCGTTCTGAATAAAATAGACCAGCAGCAGTAATGCAGCACCAATAACAAAGGTCGCATTGATACGCAGCGTTAAGCCTTCTTTCAGCATACCCAAATCCAGCAATGTCAGTTGCCAGGTATTGATGGCTGCATCCGGGGCAAACATCGCAGTTAGAATATAACCCGCCGCCAAGCCCGAACCAATCGAAAGTACCGGCGACCAGGCAACCCAGTTACACCAGATTGAAAGTGGAGCCACAAACTTACTGTATCTTACCCATGCTACGGCACCATATACTGACGCGCCACCTGTTTTATGCGGGAATAGACCGGCGATTTCAGCATAAGTAAATGCCTGTATAAAGCCAAATCCGATGGAGATCATCCATACCAGCCAAGCCGGCTTACCTACGGTGGCTGCAATTGCACCCATCGAGAACAACACTAAAGCCGGTACACCACTGGCTACCCAAAACGCCCCAGTCCAGTTAATAGTACGATGCAGTGAGGCATTGCCTGCTACTACATCGTCACACATATCTGCGGTGACGGCGTCCAATACTTCTTCGTTTTTTTTCACTTCAACCTCCTCTAGATGGAATGCCTTTATTTCAACCACAACACCTTTTACTTACGAAGGTGTCACGACAGTGCAGACCAACTTACATGCTATATAGTTATAAAGAAATACCCTAATCGATTGGGTGACGGAAAGTAAATCTCACCCGTCACATCGTGATGAATCATAACCACACCATAATTTACTTACTATTACCACTTGGTCTTACCACATAGGTAGTAGTACTTGATGGCAATGATAAAGATCACGAAATTATCCTATGATGACGAATCGCAAAGCTAGTAAACCAGAGATATCTATTGACCCCATGCGTACTTACATATTGTGGCCAGGATGTTGAGTTAAGACTAGTCAGCCATGCTGTTTAGAATGTATTCCTAAGTGTATCGCTAAAATTTAAATATTTGAGAAAGTTGAAAACATGAGAGAAATTGAAAAAAAACTAAATGGCAAAGGTATGCAAATTGGTATCGTGCTATGCAGATTTAACAGCAACATCGGCGATGGTTTACTCGCTTCCTGTAAAAACGAATTAATCAAGCTGGGGGTAGATAGCAACTACATTACTATTGCCACAGTACCCGGTGCACTGGAAGCGCCGCTGATACTGCAGCATATGGCATTAAGCGAAAAATACGACGCCTTGATTGCGCTTGGTGCCATCATCCGTGGCGAGACCTACCATTTTGAAGTGGTCTCCAATGAATCTGCGCGCGGCATTTCAGAAGTACAATTAAATACCGGTGTGCCAGTTGCGAATGCAGTATTAACGACTGAAGATGATGATCAGGCGATTGCGCGTATGCATATTAAAGGTGCTGAGGCTGCACAGGTCGCTGTTGAAATGTGCAATTTGATCAGGGCACTATGAATGCCTTAAAACTAAAATAACTTATCGTCGGCATCGCACTTATAAGACGCCGGCTGACAGGCAAATCAAATATTGTGCCTGTCAAAGTCTGGAGTAGTCTGATGTAATCCCAGCCTTTATTCAATAAGGGCGGGGCCTGATTTATCCCATGATTTCAGTAAATCAGAAACTACTTTTTACTGTGCGCCCAGACAGCAGCCTCAAGGCGGCTTGTCAGCTTAAGCTTGCTTAACAGATGCTTGATATGTACTTTTACCGTTGTATCGCTGATACCTAAAGCTCTGGCAATGGTTTTATTATTCAAGCCTTTTGCCAGGCATTCAAGAATTTCCCGCTCACGCTCAGTTAGCGATACATCGTCATCTTTTTTATTCAAGGTAGGATGAATCAGCGCGTTCTTCAGTATTTCGGTCAGGCTCTCATGCAGAACCGTCATACCGGACATGGCTTTTTTGAGGCTGGCGCATAAGTCTTCAGGCTCCATATCCTTCAGCAGGTAGCCATCGGCACCTGCGCGCAATGCTTCCAGCAAATCATCCTCAGCATCAGACACGGTAAGCACAATACATTTCGACTCAAGCTTGGCCTCTTTAATACGGGCCACCGTTTCTATGCCATTCATGCCTTTCATATTCAGGTCTACCAGAACCAGGCCCGGTTTAAGCTCTTCAACCAGGGCTAAGCCCTCCAAGCCTGACGCAGCCTCGCCTACAACTGTAAACTCAGGGTCAGACGAGATCATCTGCCTGACACCTCTGCGGAACAGCGCATGATCATCAATAATAACTACTGTAGTTGTTGTTTGCATCTTGGCCTCCTACGCCTGCTTAATTAAACACCATCGTTCTTGGGCCGGAACTGCAAACGAACGCGCGTTCCACCGAGCCGACGAGGTGTAATTTGAATACTGCCGCCCAGACAATGGGCGCGTTCTGTCATGATGGCCAATCCATAATGGTGTGGTTTAGACTCATCAAAGGCAGAACCAATCCCGTTATCATCCACAGTAACCACCACATCGCCTGTAGATTGTAATACCAGAGAAATGGTTACTTTATCAGCGCCCGAATGGCGCACTATATTTGATAAAGCTTCACGTATCACATGCAGCAAATGAAACTCTTCATTCACCGTGAGCCTGCACTCCTGCAACCTGTTATCAAGTGCAATAGATAAATTTGAACGGCTGGAAAACTCATTGATGGTTTCCTCAAGTACATGGTCTAGCCCACGCACATCCATCTGCACTCTGAACGTCGTTAATAACTCTCTTAATTCACGGTATGCATTATCCAGCCCCTCACGCATATCATCAACGATAACAGAAGCGCCTGACTCAATCAGTCCGGGACCATAATTCGTCTGCAAACGCGCCAGTTGAAATTTCATATAGGATAGAGATTGCGCCAAAGAGTCATGCAGTTCTCTTGCAATGACAGCGCGCTCTTCTAGCAACGCGACTCGACGACCTTCCTGCTCTCTGGCTTGAAAGCCCATCGACAGCGCTAACATCTGAGAAGTAACCTCAATCAGTTGAATTTCAGTATCTTCAAAATAATGATTTGCTTCAGTTTCTATCAGCAATATTCCTAACCAACTGGTTGGCCCAGGCAGTGGAATCGTCACACATTGTATACACTCACCTTTTATGAGTTTGGTTTCATGATTAACAGCAAGCATGTGCAGACTTGTGTCAAACATACTTTCATCAAAAGACAATGGCCAGCCACTTGAATGCAACGCGCGCTGCGTAGTAATACGCGAGCCATTTTCACTAAAAACCAATGCCACATTCTTAACAGCCAGTGTACTCTCCATAGAATAGAGCACTTTTTTAATCGTCATTTCACTTAAATCTGATTTTGCCACCAACTTTGCAAGTTTGAATAAGAAGTCTTGCGAAATAAGCATCTTTCGCATTCTTTCCATACTGTTTTTATTGGTCCATGTGCTTTCAACCTGATAGCCTTCAAGTCTGGCTGACATTTCGGCGGTTAACTTTTCCAGTCGCTCCAATTCATCATCATATTGATAATTCTTATCTTCTAAAAGCAGATCCTGCGGTATCAAATCATAAATCTTGCCTAGTCGCGTTATCAATATTCGCCATGCGTTAAACATAATGCATGCCCCGATAGATATCGTGATAAATACGCAAACCAATTGCATGAGCTGAACGACTGACTGTTTGATGACCACATCACTTTCTGATGCTTCGATAAATTCATCATAAGCTGAAATAACCTTGTGGCCGCTTTGCAGCAACTGCGCTTTCGTAGCACCATGCACCCGTGCTGCAGAAAACTTTTGATGTGCCTGATGCAGCTTATCATAGGCACTTGCCAACGCTGTATCGTGCTGGTTTTTGCTCCACACATAGGTGCGGTCATTAAAATTACTTAAATTGTCATTTAAATGAATAAAATCCGCACTGTTCAGCTTAGCGCTACTTTCCAGCTTATAAAGCTCCAGTTTCCATAGCGACTGATCTTTGTATGCCTGATTAATCGTTGCCAGATGATTGGGGATGTAATCGTACAGAAATAGAGAACTCGCCTGGATAATGATCACAGTCAAAACAAATGAAACTACCAGCAGATGCAAATTTGCATAAAGCTTATGATCGATGATGTATCTAGGTAATGTCTTAAAGATTTTTAAAATATTTTGCATATTTCAACTAGTTCTTCTTATACTCATATTTTGTCAAATTAAGGCTCATAATCATGAGTGTGTTTATCTTTGCAATGCTGATAATAAGCATTATCTTTTTATCAATACTTAGCTCATGGTACAGCATTGAAGGTCCTTTTTTATCACATGTTGTCATTTTAATCTCTGTTGTAGTGGCAATATTTTCAGCTGCACTGGTTTTTATCATTCAACCTTTACTAGCCAAAAGAAACCCTCAACATAAAAATGAATCACCGCAGGAAGCAAGCTGGTTAAGAGAAGCATCAAACGCACTATCTTCACCGGCGGTAGTACTTGACGATTTAACAGTAAAGTTCGTCAATACGCCATTCTTGCAAACGTTAGGCCTGGTCGGTTTAGAAGATCAAATTAAAGACATGCCTTTAACCAACATTATTCACCCTGCTGACCACAAGATCTTTGCAGAACTAAACGCCGAAGCCGTGACCGGTAAAACAAAAAATGAAGCCACCAAAATTCGTCTAATCGGCCTGGATGGCTCAGCGATACCATCTAATGTAAGCCTCACAAAAATGCGCGACAATCGTGATGGCAATCTGACATTATTCCAGTTTACGCCGCTATCGGGTGAGTACACGCTTAGCAGTAATTTTGAACCGCAATTCAATTATCATTTCATTATCGATAAACTTGAGCAAATTGTTTTTCAACTGGATACTGAAGGCAAAATTATTTTCCTGAATCCAGCATGGGAAGATTTTCTGGAGTTTAAAATTAAAGACAGCCTCCATCAAACAATATCTTCCTATGCACATCCTGAAGACAAGCTCATGATCGAATCCAGACTTGACTCCGTTGCATACGGCAGAAAACCCAGTTTTACGATTGATTTACGCCTGATCTCACTGCAAGGCTCCTCCAACTGGTTCCGCATTCGCGCTAAATCATCCTCGAATGTTGTCGGCGAACGAGCCAGCGTCATCGGCACCATCACTGACATTCAGGATATAAAAGAAGCTGAAGCATTAGGCGCAGCTAACAAACGTGCGGCAAATGCGCTTATCAGTCATATTCCAGGCATGGTCTATCGTTGCAGGCACGACCGGTCTTGGACATTCGAGTTCGTCAGCGAAGGCTGTATTGATATCACCGGATATGACTCCTTAGAGTTACTTCACGACGCAAGCCTTACCTACAATCTCATTATTCACCCCAGTGATAGAAATGCAGTCTGGGAATCCATTAATCAACAAATTACTCAAGATGAAAAATTCAATATCATTTACAGAATTATTACGCGTAAAGGCGATATTAAATTTGTACAGGAACATGGCCGCGGTATTTTCTCAAGTACCGGTGAACTGCTGGCACTCGAAGGCTTCATCACTGAAATCCCTGAAAAACACCACAACGTGACCATCTCTGTGCATTAATGCCTTGAATATAAACAGCATGATCAAACCATCAAACACTAAATAAAGGGGGCTTCTATAAATGCGCAGTTTGGGATGCAGTAACACCCGTCAAGGGCGTGTCCGTAGAATATATGCGCTGAAGCGCATTATTCATACGCCAAAGGCGCACGGAACGCAGGAGCCGAGATAGTATGTCTTATACAGCGAGGTTGCGAGTACCGCGCAACGCAGTAATGCGCTCAAAATAGGTATTTATAGAAGCCCACTAAACAGAGAGGTACCCTAAGTACCTCTCTGTTTGCAACATTTTACATTAATCAATAAAACTCTAGAACGTACGTTTAATATAACCGATTAAACGATCATTACCGGTTTCCCAGCCTTTAGAATCTACATACCAGTTGTCATCAGCATTTGTGGTGGTGTAATTCAAGCCTGCGTTCCAACCGGTGCTACCTGCAATTGAGAAGTCTTTATTCACGCCTACCAGCCAGTCGGTGTAGTTGGCCTGTGAGTAGTTACGCACAGTCTGACGACCTACGTGCAATGCCAGGTTAAGATCAGCCACCGGTAGTTTGTAGTTGAAGTTCAGTTCTGTGTAGCCAGAACCACGGGTGTCGCCGTCACCACCAAATCTGTCGTTAATGCCGAAGAAGTTGGTAATGGCGTAAGAGTGCTTCAAGGTGAAGTATTTGTAAGTCAGCGCAGCATTCAGTTCTGTGGTGTTAGGTGAGCCGCCTTTGTAAGCTGTACCGGCACCTGGGTGGTTGCTGTCTGGATAGAAGAATTGCAGGAAGCCTACATTCATACTCAGGTTGTCAGTGAGTGGACGGATGTATCCTACTGTGTTGCCGTATAGGGCTGCATTGTGAACGTTGGTGCCCCATACGCCCAGATAGATTCCGCTGCTGTGGGAGTAATCAATACCGCCCTGCACTGCGCCGCGTTCTCTGGTGTAAGAAATACCGCGGAATGTGTAGTCAGTAAAGAAGCCGATGTTGGTTGATAAGGTATGCGGTGAAGCCGGAGCTGCGGCGGCCTCTTCTGCATAAGCTGCTGGCATAGCGCCAAAAGCGGTAGCCAATAAAGCTGTCAGCATGGCTGACTTTGATAAGTTTTTCATAACACCCCTTAGTTACATAAGTAAAAATAGTTCAGTAAAGTTAATTCAGTAAAACAACGTCACTACTATGAAATATAAGTTTTATGGAATGCGGCCAGCTTATATTTCATATATAGATTTCCTAGACCCCTGCTTTATTCAGGCTGCGTTCCGATACCTATATCAGCGCCATCGTCAAACTGGGATAACCACTCCACAACAAGTGGGTGAAATTTGGTCATGCCTTTGTATTCAATCAGATCTGGATGCATGGTTTTCTGAACCCGATGCAGGCGTTTTGCCCATCGAGGATAAGTCGCAATATCTTTGAGGTTCATCAGATAACAGCGAATACTGAATACGATGCCATTGCTGCGCGGTAGTCGAAACAAACTTTGCAGCTCAACACGTAAATGGATCAGATCGCTGACATTGTCCGCATTCACTTTATTTCTGTCGCCGCCCCAATGCGGGTAGTTTTCCGGAGAGGTATCCAGCCGCGGATTCACGGTCATAGTCCAGTTAAGTCTGCGCACCGGGTTAGCGAGCTGCAAATTCATCAAATATTTAAGGGCTCTATCCATCACGCCGAGTTCAGTCGCTTTTGGCACTGGTCCATGCCATTCCCGCCAAGACATACCGACATTAAACGCCAATGACCAGTCAGCCTGACAAGTCACCATTCCGGCGTCGGCATATAAAGTTTCATCGCGCTGATCAAGTAGCACAAAGTCACCCTGTACCTGCCGTCCCATGTAATCAAACGGCTCTCTAGGCAAGGTTGTACTGTCACCGAAAGTAAACGTGTCATGAATACCTAGCGGCTTATTTTCCCAAGTCCAGATTGATCCGTTTTTAGTTAACGTAAAATGTTCAGGATAGTCATTGGAGAGCGATTCCATCGCCAGCTCAAGAAAATCCCACTGCGCATCCATCATGTGCGGGAGTGCCTGATATCTGCCAGCGTCTTCGGCTAGTGTAATTGCCCTATCCTGACACTCTGCTACATAATGTTCATCGATATCAAACGGAAACTCATATACCGAGCCCGGCTTGCCTTTTGTATGCGGCTCAATATTGACCGAATACATGTACTGATCTTCAGGAAACGGAAACGGGAATCGCTTGATCGCTTCCGCCGAATTCTTGTAGGTATAGTCGTCTCTAAACGACTCTTGCTTAAAATTGAGTGCCATTTTTTCGCCTTATCCAGCTATTTTAAAATTTATTAATATTGAGAAAATAACGAATACCCGCGGCTATAAATCGAGCACCAGGCGCTTGCCTTTGGTACGTGACACGCACGGCATAATTTTCTTGCATGAGGCTTTTTCTGACTCCGTCAGGAAGTGATCATTATGTTCAAGGCCTCCATCGCACTCCAGTACGCCCAATTCACAACGTCCGCAGACGCCGCCGCGGCATAAATATTCAGCCTGTACACCGGCGGCTTCAATTGCCTCCAGCATGCTCATTTCGGCAGGGACTTGAACTTCCAGATTGGATTTTGCCAATTGAACTTTGAATGATTCGCCGACAGGCGGCGCAAGGAATTGCTCGTTATGCACATTGCTATCTGGCCAACCCAGATTTTTTGCTGTTTCCAGCACACCGACCACCATGGGCGATGGCCCGCATACATACACATGCGTACCTAATGGCTGATTGCTGAGCAAGGCATCCATATCCAGACGCTTGCCATCACTGTCGCTATAACAATGCAGCTTATTACCACAGGCTTTCTGCAATTCCTCTACAAAAGCGGCTTGCTTGTATGAGCGGAATGCATAATGCAATTCATATTCGGCACCGAGTCGATTGAGGTCTTCAATCTGCGACATAAAAGGGGTGATGCCAATGCCGCCGGCAATCAGCACATGCTTGTGCGCCATTTTTGCCAGGGTAAACAGATTGACCGGATGTGTAATTTTCAGCGTCATACCGACACTGATATTTTCATGCATATAGGCGGAACCGCCTCGGGAGTTCTCTTGGCGCCTTACCGAAATATGGTAGGCGTCAGTTTCCGTCGGTGACCCCATCAGCGAATAAGGGTTGCGGTAAGTTCTGCCTTCAGCATCCAGCGCTACCACAATGTGGCTGCCACCGGAAAAAGGCGGTAATTGTGACCCGTCTTCTTTTACAAATTTAAAATGTTTAATCAGCGGAGTCACTTGCTCAATCGCTGCCACTCTTACGTCTATCATATTCATGGATATATCTCCTCAATAGCAGGCAACTCACCTGGAGACTCTGCATCAACCATTAAACCCATGTACGCGCCCAGATTTCTCGAAAAATGGTCACGTACAAACAACATGCGTTCACAGCCACAGCAAGCCACAATATTCGTGGTGACACTTCTGGTAACCGCCTTGCAGTGCACGCAATAAACGTTGCGCGCCAATGTGTCTGTCTGCTCTTTCATAATGTGTGCGTCATCAACACCAAACGGTTTCACGGCCTTGGCCACGTCCCATATAAAGCCTTCTGAGCCCGCAACATAGATGCGCAAGCCCATGCGCATATGCGGCATGATGTTTTTCAATTCAGTCAGAAGGTCTTCTTCAAACTTGAATACATGTAAATGCTCGGGTACGACTTTTTTCAATGTTTCCGAATAATCAACTTCCATCTGCGCATATCTCGCATACAGCACTGTAACCGGCTGTGCAGGATGCATCTGCTGAAACAACTTCAATGCAGCCATACCACCGATACCGGCGGCAAGTACTAAATGTGAGGTTGCCTTTTCATGCCACACCAGCGAGGTATAGACAGGCTTACTTTTAATCCAGTAACCGCGTTCCATAGTGTTCTCTTTAATAAATAAAATTTGCTTGTAATAGGCTGCTGTTACGCTAAATCAATTCATCTGTTTGTAACATTCTGTTCACAAGACTATAGGAATAGCGTGGTAGGGAAAATTACCTTGAAGTTGTACTACGAAAGGGGTAGTACCCGTGTTGCTGACATGGATTGCTGCCAATAAAAAAGCAGGACACTTGACGGTGTCCTGCTTCTCTTGATTTACTGCAATACAATACTAGGCTGCAAGTTGATTTTTCAACTCTTCTTCCATGTCAAAAATATCAGCAACGATGCCGTATTTTGCAATGGTAAATATTGATGCACCTGGGTCAGTGTTCACGGCAACGATGGTCGGCACGTGCTTCATGCCTGCCATATGTTGGATGGAACCGGAAATACCAAGTGCTACATAAAGCTTGCATGAACCAACCACTTTACCTGACTGACCCACTTGCCTTGATTTAGGTAACCAGCCTGCATCGGCAATCGGTCGTGAGCAGCACAATGTAGCACCCGCAGTTTCAGCGAGTTCACGGAATTGTTCTACGTTAGTTTCTTCACCGATACCACGCCCAATCGACATAATGAAATCGACAGTTGTAATATCAATATCATTACCGCCGCCAGCTTCAATGTAGTCTTTGTTCTGGCTACGTGATTGAACCGCAGGCAAATCAAAGTTAGTCACTGCCGGGCTCGCGCTGCCTTCTAAAGGTTTGAACACGCTTGGGCGAACAGTTAACACAACAGTTGCCTTGCCAGGAAAATCAACTTCAACATTGACTTTCTGGTTATAACCACCGCGTGTTGCAACCAGGTCACTGCCCTGATATTCAACAATAAACACATCAGTAGCAAAGCCATAACCGGCTTTACTTGCTAAAGTTGATGCATAGCCCAATGAGTCTACTGAATGCGGCAACAGCACTACTGACGGGCTATTCGCTGTAATCAACGCTGACACTGCTGTTTCAAACACATCCGGATCAAAATCCGCAGACGGGCCTTTAACCACAACCACTTCATCAACACCATTCACAGATAGCGCTGATACAAAACTATCAGCCTGGCTACCGATCACAGCGACCACAACTTTATCATCCGCATTTTGTTTCAAT
>LNAP01001284.1_pt1 | contig 27023 bp, 24 predicted proteins | sample 602601 | NCBI WGS metagenome assembly LNAP01 (sample SAMN02440304, study PRJNA202911) | soil metagenome | biome: Subtropical and temperate rainforests or woodlands; isolation source: soil samples (1 kg each in a 20% v/v slurry with milli Q water) were... ... | reverse complement strand
CCTTGACCTTGCCACTCCAGCGCGACGGCCATGCCGAGTGCGCCAGAATGGCTTCGGCGGATTCGCGAAAACTGCTCCAGCGAACCTTGCGCTACGACAGCACCCGCTTGTATGGCCACCAGACTCACCCGCCGCTCGTTTGTGATTGCCATTCGTTCGCGCCATAGATCAACGGATTGAAAAGGCATTTGCAGAACCTGCCGGGCGACAGCGGGAACGTTATAGAGCGCGGCGACTGCCTCGACGTGCTTCTCGGCGAAACGCTCAAGAACAATGGCGGGTGGAGAGTTCGGCATGGGCATTTGATCCTTAAATGCGAGGAGATTGCAGAGTACTAAATATCTAAGTTGTCGACTGCGAGCTTTGTCCTTCAAGTGGCTGAAGACGTCGGTACAACCCTAAAACTCAAACCAACCCCGCCTCCACCACCCACTGTTCCAGCCCCACCAGATCGGGAATCCGCGCCAGGGTTTCGCCGACTTGCACGGCGGCAAGTTCCAGTTCGGCCAAGGGCACATCGACGTAGCTGAGTTGGCTGTCGAGTTTGCAAGAGCGGGGAATGCCCTGGATCAGCAGGGCAATGAATTTGAGGTCGTCGTGATTGCCCAGGGCGTTGAGCACGACGATGCGCGCGCGGCCGCCGACGCGGGTGCGGCCTCCGCAGGCGGCTTCGAAACTGAGCAACGGCAAAGTGCGTTGACGCCAACTGATCGGCCCTAGATACCATTCCGGTGCATCGAGGTCGGCGGAGCTGTCCTGATAGTCGATCAACTCGGCCACGGCAACGTTGGGCAGGACCAGGTTGCGGTCGCTCAAGGGCAGGATCAGGCCGGTCAGGGTTGCCAGATGGCTGGAGTTGGCGGCGGCGCTAGACATTGATCTGACTCCAGTGAGCGATGCTGTCGAGCAATACCGATTCCTGATAAGGCTTGCTCAGGTAGTCATTGACGCCGCTGGCCATGGCACGGTCGCGGTGTTTCTGGCCAGAACGTGAGGTGATCATGATGATCGGCAGGTCCTTGAGGCGCTCGTCGTTGCGGATATTGATCGCCACTTCGAAGCCGTCCATGCGCGGCATTTCGATATCCAGCAGCATGATGTCCGGCGTGTGTTCCTTGAGCAGCGCCATGGCGTCGACCCCGTCCTTGGCGGTCAGCACGGTCATGCCGTTGCGTTCTAGCAACCGGCTGGTGACCTTGCGCACGGTGACGGAGTCATCCACCACCATCACCAGCAAACGTCGCGCGGGCTCGATTTCGCTGTAGGCCGGGGTGCTCAGGCCCGAATTGCGTCGGGACTGCAAACGGCCATGCAAGGCGCGGATATGCGCCAGCAGATCGAGAATCAGCACCACGCTGCCGTCGCCAAGAATGGTCGCGCCGGAAATGCCCTGCACGCCGGCGAATTGCGCGCCGAGACTTTTCACGACGATTTCCCGCGAACCGGCCAGCGCATCGACTTGCACTGCAACCCATTGGTCATGCACGTGCACCAACAGCACTGGCAACGGCTGGGTCTGGCCAATGAGTTTGGGCGGCTGGCTGTTATTGAGCAGTTCGCCCAGATAACGCAGCTCGTAGACGCGCTCGCCGTATTGATAGCGCGGCGGGATCGACTGGTAACACGCTTCCAGCTCGCCGGGCATGACGCGCACGATCCCTTCGACGGTATTGAGCGGCACCGCGTATAGCTCTTCGCCGCATTGCACCATCAGCGCGCGGTTGACCGACACCGAGAAGGGCAGCCGGATGCTGAATTGAGTGCCTTGCCCGGACGTCGACTGAATAGACATGGTGCCGCCCAGTTGCCTGACCTCGGCGTGCACCACATCCATGCCGACGCCGCGCCCGGAAATCTGGGTGATGGTCTCGGCGGTGGAAAACCCCGGCTGAAGGATGAACTGCAGGGTGTCGTAGTCGCCGGGCTCTGCGTCGGCAGCGATCAGGCCGCGTTTACGGGCCTTGCGCCGCACGGCGTCCAGGTCAATACCCGCACCATCGTCGTGCATCTGGATGACAATATCGCCGCCTTGATGATTCAGGCTCAGGCTGATGGTGCCGTATTCCGGTTTGCCATCGGCCAGGCGCTTTTCGGTGGTTTCCAGGCCATGGTCGATGGCATTGCGCAGCATGTGTTCCAGAGGCGCGACCATGCGTTCGAGCACGCTACGGTCCATTTCGCCTTCTGCATCGCCCACGTCGAAGCGGACTTTCTTGTGCAGCTCGCCGGAGACCTGGCGAACGATGCGTTTGAGGCGCGGCATCAGTCGTTCGAAGGGCACCATGCGCGTGCGCATCAGCCCTTCCTGCAAATCGGTATTGACCCGTGCCTGTTGCAGCAACAGGGTTTGTGCGTCGTTGCCACGGGCGTCGAGGGTTTCCTTGAGGTCCATCAAGTCCGACGCGGACTCGAACAACGCCCGCGACAGTTGTTGCAGTTGTGAGTGACGGTCCATTTCCAGCGGGTCGAAATCTTCATAACCCAGGCGCTCGGCTTGCACTTGTTCACGGCTGAGCAGGCTGCCCTGGGTTTCGACATCCAGGCGGCGCAACTGGTCGCGCATCCGTTCGATGGTGGTCGCCATTTCCGCCAGTGCCGCTTGAGCGTCGGTAACCTGCTGTTCGATACGCCCGCGAAAGATCGAGGTTTCCCCGGCCAGATTCACCAGGTTCTCCAGCTCCTCGGCGGCAACCTTGACCATTTCCGGCGCTGAACGCTCGGTGTCGCTGTCGACACTGGAAACCGCCCGCGCCGTAACCGCCAATTCGGGTTCTGGCTGGACCAGAGCAGGCAGCGAGTCGGGCGTGGTGTCAGGGTTGGCGTGCTTGCGAATGCTGTCGATCAGCAGCGCTGCGCTGGGCAACGGCTTATCGGCACGCACGGCATCGAGCATGTCGGCCAGCAGATCGTGACCGCTTTGCAGCAGGCTCATGATCATTGGGTCAGGGCGCAGTTGCCCTGCCGAAAGCCCTTCGTACAGCGATTCCAGTTCATGGGCCAGATCGCCGATGGGGGCGATTTCCACCATGCGCGCACCACCTTTGAGGGTGTGCAGATCGCGCAGCAGGTTTTCCACTTCCAGCAGGTTGTCGGGATCGGCCTGCCAGCGCGCCAGCGACGCGGCAGAGCTTTCGCTGATGTCAAAACCTTCTTCGAGGAAAATTTCCAGCAGTTCGGGATCGCGCTCTTCGGCGGCCGCGACTGACGGAGCCTCAAGGATTGGCGTCGGGGCCGGGACATTGCCCAGGCGCAGGACGCTGATGGCTTCGATCAAGGCTGCGGGATCAGCCAGGGGTTGCTGCTTTTGCAGCTGTTCCAGCATCAACGCCAGCTGGTCGTGACTGCTGACCAGCAACTCGGCCATTTCCGGGGAATAACTGTAGCGGCGGTCGATCAGCCCTTCGTACAAGGCTTCCAGCTCATGGGCCAGGTCGCCGACGGTGCTGATTTCCGCCATCCGCGCGCCGCCCTTGAGGGTGTGCAGATCCCGTTGCAGGGAAGACAGCGGCTGGGCGTTTTCCGGTTCGTCGAGCCAGCGTTGCAGGGCTTGCCCGGCGCTGTCGAGAATATCCACGGCTTCTTCGAGGAAGATCTCGACGATTTCCTCGTCCAGGCCTGAGAAGTCATAGCGCGCGTCATTGCCCTCTTCAACCGCCAGCACTGTGCTCAGTTGTTCGGTTGCAGCGTGCAGATCGGTGATGCTCGACGCGCCGCCATCATGACTTTTAATCAGGCCCATGGCGCCGGGGTCCAGCGCCTGATCGAGCAGATCGCGCAATGCCAGCACGCGCTCGGGACGCGCTTCGACTTCCTGCCCGGCAGCGACTTGATCAAGCATGCTGATCAACGCTTCGTGCGCGTGTTCGGCCTCATCGAAAAACACCTCGCTGACCGCCAGGCTGCTTTCTTCCACAGCGCCGTACAGGTCAAGCAAGGCTTCGCACAGCTCATCAACTTGCGGCAGATCCGCCAGGTGCGCGCCGTGCCCCAGAGTGGTCAACTCTTCCAGCAAGGCGCTGAGTTCCTGACGTTCGCCGGGGTGCTGCCGCCAGCGCTGCAACAGGCTTTCGGCGTCAAGCAGGATGTCCATGCCTTCGGCGAGAAAAGTGGCGATCAACTGCGGATTGTGTTTGATCCGCAAACCGTTGTTGGACGCGCTGAGCGCTGCGGCCAGACGTTCATTGAGCAGCGCATGGGCCGCTTCGATCAGGCTGTCCGCACCCGGAATCGGCTTGAGTGGCTCGTTGCCCAGTTGCTCCAGACCCTGATGAAACAGCGGCTCGGCGCTGCGCAGCAGATCGAGCTCAGCCTGGCCCAGCGCGATGAGGTTAGCCTTGAATTCCCGGGCCAGCTGGTCAAGCGGGCTGGCCAGCTCGGCAATTGGCACCACGCCAGCCATGGAGGCGCTGCCTTTGAGCGTGTGCAAGGCGCGCAGCAATTCATCGGTGATCGGCGGCGATGAATCCTCGGCGGCGTTAACGAGAAAGCGTTGCAGGTTATCCAGATGACTGCGCGCTTCCTGGCGGAAAATCTCCAGCAGTTGCGGATCCAGCGCTTCATTGTCCGGTTCAGCAACGTCCGCGTCGAAGCTCAGCGGCCCTTTGCCACGGGCCAAGGCGTGGGCGCGGGCAGCCAGCAGGTCGACATCGTCACGCTGGCGTTGGGCGTTATCGGCAAAGTCGCGAATCACTTGCGGCAGCAGTGCCAGAACTTCAGTCAGCAGTTGCTGCACGTGCTGATCAGGCGTGACGTTGCTTTCCAGAACCCGGTTGAGCAGGTTTTCCACCGACCACGCCAGCTCGCCGAGAATCAGCGCCCGCACCATGCGTCCGCTGCCCTTGAGGGTGTGGAACGCGCGGCGTATTTCAGTCAGAGCGCTGGCATTGCCGGGGTCGCCATTGGCGTTGCCGTTATCGAGCGAGGCGAACCAGCGCGGCAGGTATTCCTGCAGCGCCGCCAGCACTTCTTCGGTTTCTTCAAGGAAAACTTCCAGCAGCTCGTCGTCAACACCCTCTTCATCGGCGGGCGGCGGCAACAAGCTGGCTGGCATGTTGCGCGCGGGTGGGTTGACTGCGGAAACCGGACTGCCCAGCACGTCGGCGATGGTCTGCGTCGGGCTGACCAGGGCCTGCCGCGCTTGCAGCTCAAGGATTTCGTCCTGGCTGATGACTTCATCCAGCAGCGGCACTTCCATGGCATCGGGCGTCGGCGAATAGCCCAGCAGCGCGAGGCTTTCCTGCGCCATATCGAGCACCTGTTCGCCCGGCGCTTCGGGGTCTTCGCCCATGCGCTCCAGGTAATACTCAATGCCGGTCAGGGTATCGGCAAGGCTGTCGAGCTGGGTCCACGCGGGTCGATTCTCGTCGACCAGCAAGTGTTCGAGGATGTAGTCGTTGCACGCCGCCAACAGACTGGCAGCGCGCGCCAGCGGGATCATCGCCAACGCGCCACGCACTTGCACCAACAGCGCGGACAAAGGTTCGAGTCGCTGCCGATCCCATTCGCCGTCGATGTAATCGATGATCACATCCTTGGCCTGCTGCAAACCGACCCGGGCTTCGCGAATCACCAGTTGATGAATCTGCGTCAGGTCGGTGGTGGGCAAGCGGCTGTCTTCACGACGGGCCTGCTCCACGGTGCCGATCATGCCGGCCAGCGTCGCCTCTACGTAAAGCAGCGCGCCCGCCACGTCCATCAGCGCCGCGTCGCTGGGCTCGCGCTGGCCTTGAGCCAGGCCCTGGACGACGCTCAGCTGATCGATGATGACTTTGCGCGGTTGCCCGAAACCCAGCACCGCCAAGGTATCAGCCACCTGCCGCAATGGCGGCAGCAGCCCGTTGAGTTCGCTGACATGCAGGCGGTCGCCACGCACGAAGACGTCCAGCCGCTCCTTGACCCGCACCAGCTCTTCGCACAGCGCCACGATCACCGAGCGCATCGCGTCCCGATCCGGTCCGCCGATGTTGGCGCTCTTCTGATCGGCCAGCGAGGTGTCGGGCAAAGCCTGATCCAGGCCGTATTGGTCTTTCAGGTCGAGCATGCGCGGCGCCTGACTGTCGGACTTGGCGATATAAAACAGCAGGCTTTTCAGCAACTCGTCCGGCGCCGGCTGATTGATCGCTTCAATGCCTTGATCCAGCAGACGTTTGAGTTCTTTGTCGGCGTCCTTGAGCAGGCTGCGCAAGGCCGGGCTGTTGGTGAAATTGCCGTTGACCATGGTTTCCACCAACGCCGAAGCAATCTGCCACAGCGGTCCCAGCGGCGCTTCATTGCACAGCAGTTCGAGACGGGCGAAGACCTTGCCCATGTAGCCAAGCTGCACCTGCACATCCTGCTCACGCAACAGGCCGACCAACGCGGTTTGCAGGGTCTGGCGCAATTTGCGCAGCAGGCCCGGCAGCTCGGGAGTGTCACGTTGCGCCAGAGCCCGCGGGCCCAGCGGCGGCACGCTGACCAATTGCGGGGCGAACAGGCTGGTTTCCGACAGGAGGCTTTCGCCACGGGCGCTGCGCAGATCGTTGAGCAGCGGCAAGACCACCAACGGCAGATCGCGGCGCGCGGAATGAATGCGGTCCAGATACACCGGCAGTTGAGTCAACGCCTGGGTCAGCAGTTGCACGGCTTCGGCCCGTTGGCCGACGCGGTTCTGCTGCAAGGCCAGCGCCAGTTGCTCGATTTCTTCAGCGAGCAGGGCTGCGCCGTAGAACTCGATCATCTGCAGGCTGCCGTGGACCTGATGCACGCCATCCAGACAAGCGTCCATCGCCTCGGTTTGCGCCGGGTCGGCGACAAACAGTTCCAGGGCGTGGCGGGCCTGCTTGAGCGTTTCGGCGATTTCGCCCTTGACCCACTCCAGCGCCACATAGTCGTGCCGATCAGCCATGACGACTCCAATCCCCTCAACCATTGCTCATCGCAAAGTCGTTCGTTTATTTAGCCGCGATCTTTCGAGGACGGCAAGGTGAACCCGGATACCGAGCGACGCATCTCGCTGGCCATTTTCGCCAGATTGCCCATGCTGCGTGCTGTGGCTGCCGTACCCGAAGTGGTTTGCGACGTGGTTTGCTGGATCACGGTCATGGTCTGGGACAGCTGTTGCCCCAGCACGGCCTGTTGTTGCGCAGCCTTGGTGATGCTTTCGATCAATGCGGCGAGAATTTTCGACACACCTTCAATTTCTTCCAGGGCAACCCCGGCGTCCTGCGCCAGCCGCGCACCACGCACCACTTCGGTGGTGGTCTGCTCCATGGAGATCACCGCTTCGTTGGTGTCGTTCTGAATGGCCCGCACCAGGGTTTCAATCTGCTTGGTCGCCGACGACGAACGTTCGGCCAGGCGCTGCACTTCGTCGGCCACCACCGCGAAACCACGGCCGGCATCACCCGCCATGGAAGCCTGGATCGCAGCGTTCAAGGCCAGGATATTGGTTTGATCGGCAATGTCATCGATCAGGCTGACAATATCGCCGATCTCCTGAGAAGACTCGCCCAGCCGCTTGATGCGTTTGGAGGTGTCCTGAATCTGCTCGCGAATGGTGTCCATGCCATAAATGGTGTTGTGCACCACTTCGTTGCCTTTGTTGGCGATGGTCACCGAGCGCTCGGCCACCGATGAAGATTCCAGCGCGTTGGCGGAAACCTGATCGATGGAAACCGCCATGTCGTTGATCGCATTGGACGCCGCTGCGATCTGCAACGCCTGATGCTCGGAAGCAGCCGCCAGCTGGGTCGCGGTGGTCTGGGTGTCCTTGACCGCGCCGAACACCTGCTCGGCCGTCAGGTTGATCGTCGCGACCAGTTCGCGCAGCTGATCGACGGAGTAATTGATGGAGTCGGCGATGGCTCCGGTGAAGTCTTCGGTCACCGTGGCGGCAACCGTCAGATCACCATCGGCCAGATTCTCGATTTCATCGAGCAGGCGCATGATCGCGGCCTGGTTGCGCTCGTTCTTCTCTGCAGTTTCCCGCAACTGACGGTTGGTCTCGCGAACCATCACCAGGCCGATCAGGATGATTGAGGCCAGGGCCAGCAAGCCGAGCACATAACCACCGATGGTGTTGGCCGAGCGCATGTTGGCCAAATGCTCAAGGCTGTTGGCGAGTACCGAGGTTTCATCCAGCAGGGTTTGCGAGGTGCTGAAAATCTTGCCGGATGACTCGCGAACCTGGAACAACTCTGGCGACGTTTCGAGAATCTCATCCACCGAGCCTGAGACGAATTCAAACAGCTCGGAGATTTCTGCAAGGCGCGTTCGGGCGTCGCGATCCTCGACCTGAGTAATCTTCAAGGTCGCATTGCCGTCGAGCATGCCGCTCAGCACCCGGCCAAACTGGCTGGCATCGCGACCAAACGAGTCGGCGGCCTGCACCGCCGTGTCATCGCCAGACAAGACTTTGTTCACCGAGCCCAGAATCCGCTCAGCCAGCAGCGATTGCCGCTGGGCCAGCGCAATCTGGCTGGCCGGCGCGCGGCTTTGCAGGAGGATTTCGACGACTTTGTCGTACTCGACCTGCAATTGCGGGATGGTTTCGGCCAGAGTGGCGGCGACCTGGTGCAACGAAAGCACGGTCTGCTCGCTGGCCAGGATCACATCCGTGCTCTTGCGCAGGGTTTCCCAGTCGTCTTGCACCGCTTGCAGCTCGTCACGCACTTCATGAGGCGCGGGCGGCAGGCCGGTGGCTTTGTCGCCTTTTCGCAGAAAACCCCAACGCATGTCGAAATCGTTGCGTGCGTCGGTGAGCAATTTGAACGCAGCCGCTTTACCGGCGGCGGCTTCAGTGGCGTTCTTGGCGATGCGCTGGGACAGCACGCGCAGTTCGCCAGCATGCCCGATGTACTGTTTATCGTAATTCGACTGAGTGTTGAGGTAGGCGAAATTGACGAACAGCAACATGATGCAAATGATCAGCGCGACGAACAACACTATGATCTGCGAACGACTACGCGCGCCTTGTAAGGATCTGCCTGTCTTACTCATTAATCAGGCCCCCGCCTGGACCAACTGCGATTGTTCATCCGCACAACAAGACGCCAGGATTACCGGCTTGCCGGGATGCCTATGAAGCCACGTCCATGAAACCTGGAGACTGCGCCAGCGCCCAGGGGCTGAAAACCAGCCAGGCTTGCTCGCGCAGGAACTGACCGCGAATGTACGGCGCGATGACGCTATCGAGCTCACCGGACTGCGGCGGCATCAGGCTCAGCTGGCTGAAATGCTGCAGGCCAAGCACCTCGTCGACGATCAAACCGGCGAACACATCCTGGTGTTCCACCACCAATACCCGGCGCTGCCTGCGCACTTGCGACAGCTCGTAGCCGAAGAAACTGCACAGGTCCATGATCGGCAGCAGCCGTCCGCGCAAATTGGCGATGCCACGCACCCACGGCTTTACGCCCGGCAATGCCGCGTAGCGTGGCTCATGCAGGATTTCGCTGATTTCGCCCATGGGCGCTACGTAGCAGCGGCCGCCCATGCGAAAGCCGATGCCGCTCCACTCCTGCTGCCGGGCCTCCTGGGAAGGCAAATCGGCGGCAAGCGAACGGCAGCGCTGGTCGATATCGAACAGCAACTGGAAAGCAGTTTGCGACTCAGCCATGACAAACCGGCAATCAGCCGGCCAGTACCGCGTTCAGGGTTTTCATCAGGGTTTCTTCATCCACCGGCTTGGTCAGATAATCCCGCGCACCCTGGCGCTTGCCCCAGACCTTGTCGGTTTCCTGATCCTTGGTGGTGATCATGATCACCGGAATCATGCTGGTGTCGGCATCCTTGGTGAGCTGGCGCGTGGCCTGAAAACCATTGAGACCGGGCATGACGATGTCCATCAGCACCGCATCGGGTTTTTCCTGACGACAAAGCGCCACGCCGTCGGCACCGTTTTCAGCCTTGAGGACTTCATGGCCGTGCTTTTCCAGCATGCCGGTCAGTTTGTACATTTCGGTCGGCGAGTCATCGACGATCAGGATTCGAGCCATGGTATTCCCCATAAGGATGGATGCCCGCGACCGTAGGGGCGGGCATCACGATATCTGTTGTTCTACTGCAACGAATCCCGGCACATGCGCCTTGATCGCATTGAGCAGTTCTTCCTTGCTGAATGGCTTGGTCAAAAACTGGTCCGAGCCCACGATTCGGCCCTTGGCCTTGTCGAACAGACCGTCCTTGGAAGAAAGCATGATCACCGGCGTCGACTTGAACGCGCGGTTATTCTTGATCAGGGCACAGGTCTGATAGCCATCCAGGCGCGGCATCATGATGTCGACAAAAATGATGCGCGGATGGTTATCAGCGATCTTGGCCAACGCGTCGAAGCCATCAATTGCGGTAATGACCTCACAGCCGACGTTCTTCAGCAACGTCTCGGCGGTGCGGCGAATGGTCTTGGAATCGTCAATGACCATGACTTTCAATGCTGCTGGCTGCTGTTCCATATCTGCTATTCCCTCGCCGCGGCGAATATTTTTCGCGTCCTTTCCGGCACTGGGCTTGCTAAACGACCGATGGTCCGAGCGCCGAGCCTTTTTAGCACACTCCTCATCCTCAATCCATAAAGCCCGCCGCCACGAGGCTGCCTCTTGACCCGGAGCAAGCAGAGCGCCACCCTGACGCCTATTTCAAGGCCGTCGCGGCCGTTATCGATCAGAGGATATTTGCCCATGAGCGTTCGCCTAGGGATTGTCATGGACCCCATTGAGCGCATCTCCTATAAAAAGGACAGCTCACTGGCCATGCTGCTTGCCGCCCAGGCGCGAGGTTGGTCGCTGTTCTACATGGAGCAGCAGGATCTGTATCAGAACGCCGGTCAGGCCCGCGCGCGGGTCAAGCCGCTGAAAGTGTTCGCCGACCCGGCCAAGTGGTTCGAGCTGGACGCCGAGGAAGACATCGGCCTGGATGACCTCGACGTGATCCTGATGCGCAAGGACCCGCCGTTCGACATGGAATTTGTCTACGCCACATATCTGCTGGAACAAGCGGAAACCGCCGGCGTGCTGATCGTCAACAAGCCGCAAAGCCTGCGTGACTGCAACGAAAAACTGTTTGCCACGCTGTTCCCGACCTTGACCCCGCCGACGCTGGTCAGCCGTCGTGCAGACATCCTGCGCGGATTTGCCGAGCAACATGGCGATGTGATCCTCAAGCCGCTGGACGGCATGGGCGGCGCGTCGATCTTCCGCCATCGCGCGGGTGATCCGAACCTGTCGGTCATTCTCGAAACCCTGACGGCCCACGGCACCCAGCAAATCATGGCGCAAGGTTACTTGCCGGCGATCAAGGACGGCGACAAACGCATCCTGATGGTCGACGGCGAACCGGTGCCGTATTGCCTGGCACGCATCCCGGCAGCGGGCGAAACCCGTGGCAACCTGGCGGCGGGCGGTCGTGGCGAAGCCCGTCCGCTGACCGAAAAAGATCGCTGGATCGCTGAACAGATCGGCCCGACCTTGCGTGAAAAAGGCTTGATCTTCGTCGGTCTGGACGTCATCGGTGAACATCTGACCGAAATCAACGTCACCAGCCCGACCTGCATCCGGGAAATCGACAATGCCTTCGGCACGGACATCGGCGGGATGTTGATGGATGTGATCGAGAACAGATTGAAGGCCAGGTAAATGACCGTGGGACCGGCTTTAGCCGGGAAGAGGCCACTGCGTGCGCTGCGGTTGCAGGGTGCGATAAGCTGTTTTTCCAGCCAAAGCCGACCCATGCCAGGCCATACTGAGAGGCCATGACATCCTCTACCTGCACATTGATCGCAATACGGCTTTCCCGGCTAAAGCCGGTCCCACAGCAATACCTGAAGAGACGCTGAACCGCTGATGACATCCCTGGCCGACCACGACCTCCCTTACGAACTCTCCCGAGCTGGCGTGCGACCCGCTGATCGTCTGGGGTTTACCTTGATGATTGCGGCGTTGATCCACCTCGCGGTGATCCTTGGCGTGGGCTTCACTTACGTCAAACCCGAGCAGATCAGCCAGACCCTGGAAATCACCCTCGCGACCTTCAAAAGCGAAACCAAGCCGAAACAGGCGGACTTTCTCGCTCAGGACGACCAGCAAGGCAGCGGCACCCTGGACAAGGCCGAAATCCCCAAGACCACAGAAATCGCGCCGTTTCAGGACACCAGGATCAATAAAGTGACACCGCCCCCGGCCAGCAAGCCGGTGGTCAAGCAGGAGGCGCAAAAAACCGTGGTTGCCACCAAGGCGCCAACGCCGAAGAAGACCGTCGCCAAGCGCGAAGAGGTCAAGCCTGATCCTGCGCCCAAAAAAGCGCCGACGTTCGACAGCGCCGAGCTGAGCAGCGAAATCGCCAGCCTGGAAGCGGAACTGTCCAACGAACAACAGCTGTACGCCAAACGGCCGAAGATTCACCGCCTGAGCGCCGCGTCGACCATGCGCGACAAAGGCGCGTGGTACAAAGACGACTGGCGCAAGAAAGTCGAGCGGGTCGGCAACCTCAATTACCCCGAGCAAGCCCGCCGTCAGCAGATTTACGGCAATTTGCGCCTGATGGTTTCGATCAACCGCGATGGCTCGCTGTACGAAGTGCTGGTGCTGGAATCTTCCGGACAGCCTTTACTGGATCAGGCGGCCCAGCGCATCGTGCGGCTCGCGGCGCCATTTGCGCCGTTCACCGGCGATCTTGCCGACATCGATCGACTTGAAATCATTCGCACCTGGAAATTCGCCAGAGGCGACAAACTTTCCAGTAACTGACCTGTATATAGCCGCCAGCGCCACTGTCATAACTGCCAGTTGTCAGGCCTGTCGCGCAGCGCCACACTAGGGCTCATGAAAAACGTATCCGCCAGTTATCTCAAGCATCAATTCCTGATCGCCATGCCGCACATGGCGGACCCGAACTTTGCCCAGACGCTGACCTACATCGTCGAGCACAACGCCAATGGCGCCATGGGTCTGGTGATCAACCGTCCGCAAAGCCTCACGCTTGCCGACATTCTTGAACAATTGCGTCCCGACGTTCCGGCACCCAAGCGTTGCGCGGACATCGCCATTCATACCGGCGGTCCGGTGCAGACTGATCGCGGCTTCGTCCTGCATCCCAGCGGGCCGATCTTCCAGGCCACCGTCGAGTTGGGTGGCCTTTCGCTGTCCACCTCGCAAGACGTGCTGTTTTCCATCGCCGATGGCTACGGGCCTGATCAAAATGTGATCACCCTTGGCTATGCCGGCTGGGAGGCCGGGCAACTGGAAGCAGAAGTCGCCGACAATGCCTGGCTGACGTGCCCGTTCGATCCGGCCATCCTGTTTGAGATGGAAAGCGAGCAGCGCCTCGATGCCGCGGCCAAACGCCTGGGCGTCAACCTCAGCCTGCTGACCAGCCAGGCGGGCCACGCCTGATGGCCGCATTGCGTCTTCTACTGGGATTTGATTACGGCACCAAACAGATCGGCGTTGCCGTGGGTCAGGTGATAACCGGCCAGGCTCGGGAACTCTGCACCCTCAAGGCCGTGCAAGGCGTGCCGGACTGGAGCCAGATCGAAGCGTTGATCAAGGAATGGAAGCCGGATGCAATCGTCGTCGGCTTGCCGCTGAACATGGACGGCACGCCCAGCGAGATGAGCGCCAAGGCGGAAAAATTCTCCCGCCGCCTCAACGGCCGCTTCAACCTGCCGGTTTATACCCATGACGAACGCCTGACCACCTTTGAAGCCAAGGGCGAGCGCATGAATCGCGGCGGACAACGCGGCAGTTACAAGGACAACCCGGTAGATGCCATCGCCGCTGCGCTGCTGCTGCAAGGCTGGCTCGATGCCAATTCCGAACTGTTCAATGTCTGACATGCTCAGGCTGTACAACGTCTTCATGTGCGGCACCGCGACACCCGAAATTCCCGTTTCAGCCTGAGCAGCGCCGCGCGCATGCAACTCGGGCCTTTGAAGGAGCACTTTCATGAACCTGCCCAACCCTGCCGAACTGATCAGCCATATGGCCGCTGATCTGAACGCTCATCTGCACAAACGCGGGATTGCCGACCCGCGCTTTATCGGCATCCGCACTGGCGGCGTCTGGGTGGCGCAAGCGCTGCTCAAGGCGCTGGGCAGCGAAGCGCCGCTGGGCACGCTGGACGTGTCGTTCTACCGCGACGACTTCAGCCAGAACGGCCTGCACCCACAAGTGCGCCCTTCAGAGCTGCCGTTCGAGATCGAAGGCCAGCATCTGGTGCTGATCGACGACGTATTGATGAGCGGCCGCACGATTCGCGCCGCGCTCAACGAGCTGTTCGATTACGGTCGCCCGGCCAGCGTGACGCTGGTCTGCCTGCTGGACCTGGATGCGGGCGAGTTGCCGATTCGGCCGAATGTGGTTGGCGCAACCCTGTCGCTGGCCGACCACGAACGCGTGAAGCTCACCGGCCCCGAGCCACTTGGCCTCGAAATGCAAAACCTTTCTACCGCCTCCGCCGCCCTTTAGCCGCCCTTTTTCAAGAGTCCTTTGCGATGACGCCTCTCCACGCCAAGCGCCCGCTGCAGCTCAACCATCAGGGCCAGCTGCGCCACTTCCTCTCTCTCGACGGCCTGCCTCGCGAGTTACTCACCGAAATCCTCGACACGGCGGACTCCTTTCTGGAAGTCGGCGCGCGCGCGGTGAAAAAGGTCCCGTTATTGCGCGGCAAGACGGTGTGCAACGTGTTCTTCGAGAACTCCACGCGCACCCGCACCACCTTTGAACTGGCGGCTCAGCGCTTGTCGGCCGACGTCATTACCCTGAACGTCTCAACCTCGTCCACCAGCAAGGGCGAGACGCTGTTCGACACCTTGCGCAACCTTGAAGCCATGGCCGCCGACATGTTCGTCGTGCGCCACGGTGACTCCGGAGCTGCGCATTTCATTGCCGAGCATGTGTCGCCGGAAGTGGCGATCATCAACGGTGGCGATGGCCGCCACGCGCACCCGACTCAGGGCATGCTCGACATGCTGACCATTCGCCGCCACAAAGGCGGCTTCGAGAATCTCTCGGTGGCCATCGTCGGTGACATCCTGCACTCCCGCGTGGCGCGCTCGAACATGATCGCGCTCAAGGCGCTGGGCTGCCCGGACATCCGCGTCGTCGGCCCGAAAACCCTGTTGCCCATCGGCATCGAGCAGTATGGCGTCAAGGTTTACACCGATCTGGATGCAGGCCTGAAGGATGTCGACGTGGTGATCATGCTGCGCCTGCAACGCGAACGCATGCAGGGCGGCCTGCTGCCCAGCGAAGGCGAGTTCTATCGCCTGTTCGGCCTGACCACCGCACGACTGGCCGGCGCCAGGCCCGACGCCATCGTCATGCACCCAGGCCCGATCAATCGCGGCGTGGAAATCGAATCCGCCGTCGCCGACGGTGCGCATTCGGTGATTCTCAACCAGGTCACCTACGGCATCGCCGTGCGCATGGCCGTATTGTCCATGGCCATGAGCGGCCAGACCGCGCAACGCCAATTCGAGCAGGAGAACGCCCAGTGAAGCTCAGTATTCTCGGCGCTCGCGTCATCGACCCAACCAGCGGTCTGGATCAAATCACCGATCTGCACATCGAAGCCTGCAAGGTGCTCGCCATTGGCGCGGCCCCGGCCGGTTTCGAGCCTGTACAAACCATCGACGCCAGCGGCCTGATCGCCGCGCCGGGCCTGGTGGACCTGAACGTTGCCCTGCGCGAGCCGGGTTACAGCCGCAAGGGCACGATTGCCAGCGAAACCCGCGCCGCAGCAGCAGGCGGCGTGACCAGCCTGTGCTGCCCGCCGCGCACCAGACCGATTCTGGATACCTCAGCAGTGGCCGAGCTGATCCTCGACCGCGCGCGCGAAGCCGGGCACGCCAAGGTGTTCCCGATTGGCGCACTCAGCAAAGGCCTGGAAGGCGAACAATTGGCGGAACTGGTCGCCTTGCGCGACGTGGGCTGCGTGGCGTTCGGCAACGGTCTGGAGAGCTTTCGCAACACGCGCACGCTGTGCCGTGCCCTGGAATACGCCGCGACGTTCGACCTGACGGTGATTTTCAACTCTCAGGACCGCGATCTGGCCGAAGGCGGCCTGGCCCACGAAGGCCCGACTGCCAGCTTCCTTGGCCTGGCCGGGATTCCGGAAACCGCTGAAACCGTGGCCCTGGCACGTGACTTGTTACTGGTCGAGCAAAGCGGCGTGCGCGCGCATTTCAGCCAGCTGACCAGCGCCCGTGGTGCGGCATTGATCGCCCAGGCGCAGGCACGCGGCTTGAAAGTCACGGCGGATGTGGCGCTCTATCAGCTGATCCTGACCGACGAAGCCTTGATCGATTTTTCCAGTCTGTATCATGTGCAACCGCCGCTGCGCAGCCGCGCGGATCGCGATGGCCTGCGTGAGGCGGTTAAATCCGGGGTGATTCAGGCGATCTCCAGCCATCATCAGCCCCACGAACGCGATGCCAAGCTGGCGCCCTTCGCGGCGACCGAACCGGGGATCAGCAGCGTCGAGTTGCTGCTGCCATTGGCCATGACCCTGGTGGAAGACGGTTTGCTGGACTTGCCAACGCTGATCGCACGCCTGAGCACCGGCCCGGCGGCGGCGTTGCGCCTGCCTGCAGGGCAACTGAGTGCGGGATCGGCAGCGGATATCGTGCTGTTCGATCCGGCGGCGTCCACGGTTGCGGGCGAAAAGTGGCTGTCCAAAGGCGAAAACTGCCCGTTCCTCGGCCATTGCCTGCCGAGCGCGGTGCGTTACACCCTGGTGGATGGGCGGATTAGCTATACCGGTTGATGCGATAACTTGTAGAACCGGCTTCAGCCGGGAGAGCGCTCTCCCGTCTGAGCCGGCCTTACGACATTTTAGTCATTCAAATAACGCAACAATGTTCCCTTGCGCAAACTGCTGGCATTAACGCCGACGAGGATCTTGCCGTCTGCCTGTTGGCGCATTTCCAGCGGAATGTCATTGAAGCCACCGACCATCGTTTCAACTCTTCCAGTTTCAGAATCGCCAAAGTTTATATCCGGCGTCCCGTCGCTGTTAAACCGCGCTACATATACATAACTGTCATGAATAGCAACCAGACGGATTGAGCGCCCCGCTACCAACAACTTTCCATCACGTTGAAATTCCGCCGAAAGCCACTCGACCGAATACTGTTCATTGATTGGCGTTAACAGCATAACGCCGTTATTAAAGCCCGTATCGGAAAAACCTTCAGCGGTAATACCGATAACAAAGCCCTGATCAATTAAACCTTGTTCGGGAATTACCGCCGACGCGGCACCTACGCCCACCAGCGCACCATCTGGACTGATCGCGATGGAGTTGATGTGCAGATGGTAATCGTCCAGCGAGAACTCGAAAAAACCCGTACCCAGCGGGCCGAAACTTTCATCCAGCTGCCCCGCGTCATCCAGGCGAACGAACATTCCGCTGGCTGAGACGCGGCCTTCATGGGTCACTTGTCCGGCTAGCACTACTTTGCCATCAGGCTGGACCACGAAACCGCTGACCCGCAACGACGCACCCGGCGGTGCAAAGTCCTTGATGCCGTTGCCATTGAACGACCCGTCCAGCTCGCCCTGCGCGGTAAGCCGGTAGACAATCGCGCTTTCCAGCGGACCTTGTGCAGTCGTTTGCACGCCGGTCGTGCAGGCGAGAATCCTGCCATCCGGCAATTGCTGCAGATCGCCGACAAAGGACACCAGGCCATTGGGTTTGCCTGGCGGTAAGTCCTTCCTCATCAAGCCTTGCTCACCGTATTCAACATCCGCCGCGCCACTCGCCAGGAAGCGCGCCACCAGCAGGACCGGGTCAGGTAACTCCGGATTGCCGGCATAACCAAGGGCTTGCATCAGAACCTTGCCGTCATCCTGCACCACCAGCCGGGTCGGGATAATCATCTTGAAGTTGATCGGAAATGTCCCCCTGATCACTCCGTCATTACCGAATGTCGTATCTCGCTGACCGCTCTCTTGCAGACGAGCGACAAAATATTCCACCGGATCGCTGACTGTTTCGGCGAAATAACCGCACGCATAAAGATGACCATCAAGCGTCGGGGCAACTGAGGAAAAGAACAGATCCCGACCCACCGGCCAATCCAGTGCGCGCAATATATCGACCCAGCCGGGAATATCCGGCTGCTGACTGAAGTCCGGGTCCAATTGTCCCGCATAAAGCGGATAAGTATTAAGGGTTTCCATAACAGCGTCCTTGTTCAAAAATTCAAGATGCGACGCCCTGCCCTTTTCCAAAGAGCAATTTCATCCATGGGGAATCACAATTTTCGGTTTACGCTGATTTAAATAAGCATGCAAATTTTATTGCATGCTGAAATATTCGTGGCTAACAAACTGTAGGAGGGGACTTGTCCCCGAAAGCGATTTGCCAGGCAACCCGACTACCCAAATAACGCCGCCGCTTGGACTGACGAATTCGCGGACAAGTCCCCTCCTACCGGGCCGTGGTTTGCAGCCCGAATGAGTGACGCGTGACAACACTGCAATCAACCGCGCTGGGCGTTCTTGATCGAGATCTGATCGTTCAGGGTCCAGAAGTCGTACAGCACGCCCACCAGGAACAAGCCGCCGGTGCACAGGTAGATAAGCCCGGTGATCCATTTGCCCATGTACATGCGATGCACGCCGAATACGCCGAGGAAGGTCAGCAGGATCCAGGAAACGCTGTAGTCGGTTGAACCCGAGGTGAAACGCAAGTCGGCTTCGCGATCCATTGCCGGAATCAGGAACACGTCGATCAGCCAGCCGATGCCCAGCAGACCGAGGGTGAAGAACCAGATCGTCCCGGTGACCGGCTTGCCATAGTAAAAACGATGCGCGCCGGTGAAGCCGACAATCCAGAGCACGTACCCCATCACTTTGCTGTGGGTGTCGTGCTGCTGTACGCCATTCTGATAGGTGTTCATTGGTGCCCTCATTTGAGCCGATAGAAAAAAATATTCATAAATTTTGTGACTTTTGTGTGTCCATCCGACGTATGGCGGGAACCTCCCGCTGATCGGGCAAACCCTTGTAACCAAAGGGATTGGAGCGCCTTTAGAGACAGTTTGCTGCATAAATCGTAACGATCGAGCCGTGATGGAATCGACAAATGGGGTCAGAAATTCACAAAAAGCTGTTATAAAGTTGCGCGCTTACCCACAAGAGCCCTGCCGAATGCGTCCATTTTTCAAGTCATGGCTAACCATCTGCCTATTATTGCCCCTGGCTGCTCATGCCACCAATCGTGAGCAATCCTTACCTGCGAGCTTCTCTGGTTATACGGCGAAAAGTCACTCTTCGCCGACGCTCGCAACCAACCGCACCGAGCCTGCGCCAGTCATCTCGCCACGAGAGCGCAGCACCAAGGCAGCCATCCGTTCCGCTGCCCTCAAGAGTTCGAAGAAGACCAGCAGTGTTGCAGTGATGGCGCCCAATGCCAAACAAAGCAACTCGGTGGTCAGCCGCGCGCTCAGCGCTGTCGGCACACCTTACCGTTGGGGCGGCACCACCGCCGGCAAAGGCCTGGATTGCAGCGGCCTGGTCAAATATGCGTTCAACGGCGTCAGTGAAGTCAATCTGCCGCGCACGTCCAATGCCATGGCCGAGGGCCACGGGCAGAAGGTCGATCGCAAGGATTTGAAGCCCGGCGACCTGCTGTTCTTCAACATCAAGAGCCGCAAGGTCAACCACGTCGCTATCTACCTGGGCAACGACCGCTTCGTCCACGCCCCGCGCCGTGGCAAGGCGGTGACTGTCGATACGCTGAAAAAGCCGTACTGGAACAGCCACTACATGGTCGCCAAGCGCGTCCTGCCCAAGCAGAAAGAGCCGTTGCGCATCGTTCAACGCTGATTGGCTGCAGGACCGGATTCATCCGGGAGGCGTCGTGTCTGACAACAAAGATGCGTCGATCTCTTCCCGGCTGAAGCCGGTCCCACCTCAGAAATTATCCGGCACCTTGGCCTTTTCCCGTGCGCTGTCGCGGGTAACCAGGCCGCGGGTGACCAGATCCTTCATGCACATATCCAGCGTCTGCATGCCCAGCGAACCGCCAGTCTGAATCGCTGAGTACATCTGTGCGACCTTGTCTTCGCGAATCAGGTTCCTGATCGCTGGCGTGCCCATCATGATTTCGTGCGCGGCAATCCGCCCGCCGCCAACCTTCTTCAACAGGGTTTGCGAGACCACGGCATGCAAGGATTCGGACAACATCGAACGAATCATGGATTTTTCCTGCGCCGGGAACACGTCGACGATCCGGTCGATGGTCTTGGCTGCGGACGTGGTGTGCAGCGTGCCGAACACCAAATGTCCGGTCTCCGCCGCCGTCAGCGCCAGGCGAATGGTTTCCAGGTCGCGCAGCTCGCCCACCAGAATCACGTCCGGGTCTTCCCGCAGGGCCGAGCGCAAGGCTTCCGAGAAGCCGAGGGTATCGCGGTGCACTTCACGCTGGTTGACCAGACATTTCTTGGACTCGTGAACGAATTCGATCGGGTCTTCGATGGTCAGGATGTGGTGATGCTTGTTGCAGTTCAGGTAATCGACCATCGCGGCAAGGGTCGTTGACTTGCCGGAACCGGTCGGCCCGGTGACCAGAACCAGGCCGCGCGGCACGTCGGTAATCTTGCGAAACACTTCTCCCATCCCGAGATCTTCCATGCTCAGGATCTTCGAAGGAATGGTCCGGAATACCGCGCCCGCGCCCCGATTCTGGTTGAACGCGTTGACCCGAAAGCGCGCCACGCCCGGCACTTCAAAGGAAAAGTCAGTCTCCAGAAGTTCTTCGAAGTTCTGGCGCTGCTTGTCGTTCATGATGTCGTAGATCAGCTCCTGGACCTCTTTGGCGCTCAGGGCTGGCAGGTTGATCCGCCGCACATCGCCATCGACGCGGATCATCGGCGGCAGGCCGGCAGAGAGATGCAAGTCCGATGCGCCTTGCTTGGCACTGAAGGCCAGCAGCTCGGTAATATCCATACAGCTCCTCAATCACATAGAATGCCGCAGACTTTAGCCCTGCTGGCGCAAATCAATGTCCACGATAGCAGCGAACATTTCAACGCTCGGCGCACGAATTAACGCAGCCGCCCTTGCCGCCCAACGCGATCCGGCCGCCATCGGCCTGCTCGCGGTCAGCAAGACCAAGCCGGCCAGCGCCTTGCGCGAAGCCTATGCGGCAGGTTTGCGCGATTTTGGCGAAAACTATCTGCAGGAAGCCTTGGGCAAACAGCTCGAATTGGCCGACCTGCCCTTGTGTTGGCATTTCATCGGCCCCATTCAGTCGAACAAGACTCGTGCTATTGCCGAGAACTTCGCCTGGGTGCATTCAGTGGATCGCTTGAAAATCGCACAACGTCTGTCTGAGCAACGTCCTGAGGACCTGCCGCCGCTCAATATCTGCATTCAGGTCAATGTCAGTGGTGAAGCCAGCAAGTCCGGCTGCACGCCCGCCGATCTGCCGGCCCTGGCGGCTGCGATCAGCGCTTTGCCGCGCCTGAAGCTGCGCGGTTTGATGGCGATCCCGGAACCGACCGAAGACAGTGCGGAACAAAACGCTGCCTTTGCTGCGGTACGCTCGCTGCAAGCGCAGTTGAACCTGCCACTGGACACCCTTTCCATGGGCATGAGCCACGACCTGGAAGCCGCCATCGCACAAGGCGCAACCTGGGTGCGGATCGGTACTGCCCTTTTTGGCGCCCGTGATTACGGCCAGCCATAACCTTCCCCACTCAAGGAACCCGACATGAGCAAGACTCGTATTGCCTTTATCGGCGCCGGCAACATGGCCGCCAGCCTGATCGGCGGGCTGCGCGCCCAGGGCGTGGAAGCCGACGCGATTCGCGCCAGCGATCCCGGTGCCGAGACACGCGGCAAAATCGCCGCTGAACATGGCATCGTGGTGGTTGCCGACAACGCCGAAGCCATCGAAGGCGCGGACGTGGTGCTGATCGCGGTCAAGCCGCAGATGATGAAAACCGTTTGCGAAGCCCTGCGCCCAAGCCTCAAGCCCCATCAACTGGTGGTTTCGATTGCTGCGGGCATCACTTGCGCGAGCATGGCCCAATGGCTGGGCGAACAACCCATCGTGCGCTGCATGCCGAACACGCCGGCGCTATTGCGTCAGGGTGTCAGCGGTTTATACGCCACAGCTCTGGTGAGCCCGGCGCAACGTGAACAGGCCGAACAGCTGTTATCGGCGGTGGGCATTGCCCTGTGGCTCGAAGAAGAACAGCAGCTGGACGCAGTGACGGCGGTATCGGGCAGCGGCCCGGCGTATTTCTTCCTGTTGATCGAGGCCATGACCGCTGCGGGCGTGAAACTGGGCCTGCCGCAGGAAGTCGCCTCGCAGCTGACGATGCAGACCGCGCTGGGTGCCGCGCTGATGGCCACTGGCAGCGATGTTGACGCTGCCGAGCTGCGTCGTCGGGTAACCTCGCCAGCGGGCACCACAGAAGCTGCAATCAAATCATTCCAGGCCGGGGGCTTTGAAGCCTTGGTCGAAACCGCACTCACTGCCGCCGCACAGCGCTCGGCAGAGATGGCCGAACAGCTGGGCAAGTAACTTTACAGGCCATTGAGGAACAGAACCGATGATCGGACTGAACACCGCTGCAATCTACATCCTGCAAACCATCGGCAGCCTATACCTGCTGATCATTTTGCTGCGCTTCGTGCTGCAACTGGTGCGCGCGGACTTCTACAACCCGCTGAGCCAATTCGCAGTGCGCGCCACACAACCGTTGCTCAAGCCGCTGCGCCGGATCATTCCGAGCCTGTTCGGCCTGGACATGTCGTCGCTGGTGTTGGCGATCATCGTGCAGCTGATTTTGATGGCCCTGACCTTGCTGCTCGCCTACGGCACCACCGGTGATCCGCTGCATCTGCTGCTCTGGGCAATCATTGGTGTGACGGCGTTGTTCCTGAAGATTTTCTTCTTCGCCCTGATCATCAGCGTGATCCTGTCCTGGGTCGCCCCGGCCAGCCACAATCCTGGCGCGGAAATGGTCAACCAGATCTGCGAGCCGATGCTGGCTCCGCTGCGCAGGATCCTGCCGAATCTGGGTGGCCTGGATATCTCGCCGATCCTGGCGTTCATGGTCCTCAAACTGCTGGACATGCTGGTCATCAACAACCTGGCGGCCATGAGCATGATGCCGGACGTGCTGCGTTTGCTGATCTGACCTGCACAACTGTGTGGGACCGGCTTTAGCCGGGAAGGCGTCAAAACAGTCGATGCCCATCTGTCGTCTGAAATAGTACCTTCCCGGCTAAAGCCGGTCCCACGCGGGTGACCCCACCGATGCCCGAATTATTCCTTGGTTGCCCCTCCCCCCGTCGGTCTTTAGACTTACGCCTCATTTAAGCGAGAGCAGGGTCGATGTCCACGGTCTTTCCCGAAGATTCTGTCGGTCTAGTCACGCCGCAACTGGCGCATTTCAGCGAGCCTCTGGCCCTGGCCTGTGGTCGTTCCTTGCCTGCCTACGACCTGATTTACGAAACCTATGGCGAACTCAATGCCGCACGCAGCAACGCCGTGCTGGTGTGCCACGCCTTGTCCGGCCATCACCACGCAGCGGGGTTCAATAGCGTCGACGAGCGCAAGCCCGGCTGGTGGGACAGCTGCATCGGTCCCGGCAAGCCCATCGACACTAGCCGCTTTTTTGTGGTCAGTCTGAACAATCTGGGCGGCTGCAACGGCTCCACCGGCCCGAGCAGCATCGATCCGGAAACCGGCAAGCCGTTCGGCGCGAATTTCCCGGTGTTGACCGTCGAGGACTGGGTTCACAGTCAGGCGCGTCTGGCTGACTTGCTGGGCATCGAGCAATGGGCCGCAGTGGTCGGCGGCAGCCTGGGCGGCATGCAGGCGCTGCAATGGACCATGACCTACCCCAATCGTGTGCGCCATTGTCTGGCTATCGCTTCGGCACCCAAGCTGTCGGCGCAGAACATCGCCTTCAACGAAGTGGCGCGGCAGGCGATTTTGTCCGACCCGGAATTCCATGGCGGCGACTTCCAGGAATTCGGCGTGATCCCCAAGCGTGGCCTGATGCTGGCGCGCATGGTCGGCCACATCACGTACCTGTCCGACGATTCCATGGGCGAGAAATTCGGCCGTGGGCTCAAGAGCGAAAAACTCAACTACGACTTTCACAGCGTCGAGTTCCAGGTCGAAAGCTACCTGCGTTATCAGGGTGAAGAGTTCTCCGGGCGTTTCGACGCCAACACTTACCTGCTGATGACCAAGGCGCTGGACTACTTCGACCCGGCCGGTGCATTCAACGACGATCTGGCGGCGACGCTGGCCAAGGTTACCGCCGAGTTCTGCGTAATTTCGTTCACCACCGACTGGCGCTTTTCCCCGGCGCGCTCCCGGGAACTGGTGGACGCATTGATGGCGGCGAAGAAGAACGTCTGCTACCTGGAAATCGACGCGCCCCAGGGCCACGACGCTTTCCTGATCCCGATCCCGCGCTACTTGCAGGCTTTCTCCAGCTACATGAACCGCATTGCACTTTGAGGAAGCCATGAGAGCTGACCTGGAAATCATCCAAGAATGGATCCCTGCGGGCAGCCGGGTGCTCGACCTCGGTTGCGGCGACGGCGAACTGCTGGCCTGGCTGCGCGACCACAAGCAAGTCACCGGCTACGGCCTGGAAAACGACGCCGATAACATCGCCCGCTGCGTGGGCAAGGGCGTCAACGTCATCGAGCAGGATCTGGACAAGGGCCTGGGCAATTTCGCCAGCAACAGTTTTGACGTGGTGGTCATGACCCAGGCGCTGCAAGCGGTAAGCTACCCGGACAAGATCCTCGACGAAATGCTCCGCGTCGGCCGCCAGTGCATCATCACCTTTCCCAACTTCGGTCACTGGCGCTGCCGCTGGTATCTGGCGACCAAGGGCCGCATGCCGGTGTCCGACTTCCTGCCTTACACCTGGTACAACACGCCGAACATCCACTTCTGCACCTTCGAAGACTTCGAAGACCTGTGCCGGGGTCGCCATGCACGGGTCATTGATCGGCTTGCGGTAGATCAACAGCATCGGCACGGTTGGGCCAGTAAGCTATGGCCTAACCTGTTAGGTGAGATCGGCATCTATCGGGTCAGCAGTCCGGGCCTGCAAGAGCACCAGATTGCGATTTGAGTCACTTCATGACAGGAGAATGATCATGCGCCGCCTAGCTGTCTTTTTATGCACCTTGTGCCTGGCATTGCCGCTGATGGCTGCCGATTACGCCAAGCCCGAGCGCAAGGAACAATTCGGTGAGCTGACCGTGCATTACAACGCGTTCGCTTCCAGCGTTCTGCAACCGGCCATCGCCGAAGCCACCGGCCTGATTCGCAGCAAGAACCAGGGCGTGCTGAACATCGCGGCGGTCAAGGCCGGCAAGACCATTCCCGCCAATGTCACCGGCAACGTGAAGGACCTGACCGGTCGGGAAAACAACCTCTCCTTCACGCAAATCAACGACAAGGGCGCGGTCTACTACATCGCGCAGTTCGCTGTTGATTCGAATTCGTCAGCGATCTACACCTTCACGATAAACGTGAAGGCCGGTAACGAGGACGCACACTCGTTCAGCTTCAACCAAGAAATTTACACAGGCGAAAAATGACTTTCCCGCAGCTCGTATTGGCCAGCCACAACGCCGGCAAACTCAAAGAACTTCAGGCCATGCTCGGCGACAGCGTGCGACTGCGCTCGATTGGCGAGTTCAGCCAGATCGAGCCGGACGAAACCGGCCTGTCGTTTGTCGAGAACGCGATCCTCAAGGCGCGTAACGCTGCGCGCGTTTCAGGAATGCCTGCGCTGGCGGACGACTCGGGGCTGGCGGTGGATTATCTGGGTGGCGCGCCGGGTATTTATTCGGCGCGTTATGCCGATGGTCTGGGCGACGCGGCGAACAACGCCAAGTTGCTGGACGTGCTCAAAGACGTGCCCGAAGACCAACGCGGCGCGCAGTTCGTCTGCGTGCTGGCTTTGGTCCGCCACGCTGATGATCCGCTGCCGATTCTCTGCGAAGGCCTGTGGCACGGGCGCATTCTGACCGCTGCGAGCGGCGCGCATGGCTTTGGCTACGATCCGTTGTTCTGGGTACCGGAGCGTAATTGCTCCAGCGCCGAACTGAGCCCCGCCGAGAAGAACCAGCTCAGCCATCGCGCCCGCGCCATGGCAATTCTGCGCCAGCGCTTGAGTTTGAAATGACCCACGACTCAGCCGCACAACCGCTGTTTCTCGGTGAGACCGGTTTTTCCTCGACCGGCCCGCGAGCAGCGTTGCCACAACTGCCGCCGTTGGCGCTGTACATCCATATCCCGTGGTGCGTGCGTAAATGCCCGTATTGCGACTTTAACTCCCACACCGCCAGCCCGGTGCTGCCGGAAGCTGAATACATCGACGCGCTGCTGGCCGATCTGGATCTGGATCTGCCCCATGTGCATGGCCGGGAACTCAGCTCGATTTTCTTCGGCGGCGGCACGCCGAGCTTGTTCAGCGCTGCAGCACTGGGCCGCTTGCTCAAGGGTGTCGAACAGCGCATTCGCTTTGCCAGCGACATCGAAATTACCCTGGAGGCCAATCCGGGCACCTTCGAGCAGGTCAAGTTCAGCGCCTATCGCGGGCTGGGCATCAATCGGCTGTCCATCGGCATTCAGAGTTTCCAGGAAGCCAAACTCAAGGCGCTTGGCCGGATTCACAACGGCGACGAAGCGATTCGCGCCGCCGACATGGCGCGTCAGGCCGGCTTCGATAACTTCAATATGGACCTGATGCACGGTTTGCCGGATCAGTCGCAAAGCGATGCCTTGGGCGATCTGCAACAAGCCATCGATCTGGGACCGACGCATTTGTCCTGGTATCAACTGACGCTGGAGCCGAACACCGTATTCTGGAACCAGCCGCCCGTGCTGCCCGAAGACGATATTCTTTGGGACATCCAGGAAGCCGGGCAACTGCTGCTCGCTGAAAACGGTTACGCGCAGTACGAAGTCTCGGCCTACGCCCAACCCGGCCTACCTGCGCGGCATAACCTCAATTACTGGAGTTTTGGCGACTTCATCGGTATTGGCGC
>LNAP01001283.1_pt2 | contig 27034 bp, 26 predicted proteins | sample 602601 | NCBI WGS metagenome assembly LNAP01 (sample SAMN02440304, study PRJNA202911) | soil metagenome | biome: Subtropical and temperate rainforests or woodlands; isolation source: soil samples (1 kg each in a 20% v/v slurry with milli Q water) were... ... | reverse complement strand
GCAAGTCGGACAGGGCCCATGCCTCGAAGCCCAACGGATCGGCGTCGTCCATCGGACCTTTGCGCACCACAATCTCGGCGCTCACCTCAAAGTCGCTGCTGATCTTGGGATCCGCGGCAATAAACGGTGTGCCAGTGAAGGGACTCCATCGCGTCCACGCCGCCGATCCATTCCCCTTGTAGCGCCAGACTGGACGGAAATACTTCATCCGGAAGCTATAGCGCGGCCCCTCGGGATCACGCGCCGGCACCGGTACCGCAGTTTCGCCCTTGCCACGGTCTTCGTTCAAGGTGAACCAGGTTCCGCCCTGCTCGATGGTGTGCCGTGCAGCGCGATATGCCAGGTACTTTTCGATATCGCCGCGGCTGGTGAACTCGTGCCCCGTGACCACCAGTTTGAAAGTGTTGGGCCCTGACGGTTTTACGGCGAAGACGCCAGGCCCGGCTGGAGGCACCATAGGCGGATGCTCTACTTGTGCCGACGCAAGAGCAATCCACCCCACAATGCCGAATACAAATCGAAGTTTCATAGTCCTGGGCTACGCCAACAACTCCGCGTACGGAGTCCTGACCTGCAACGATTCCTTCCCCCAGGTGTCCACCGACACGCCCAGCACCTTTTGCAGCGTCAGGGCGACACGCGAGACCGGGCTGTTGTCGCCGGCGATATGATAACCCGTCTTCATGCGACCGCCAGCGCCGCCGGCCACGCCGGCGCCGCCTCCCCCACCTCCATAGTTGCCGAGGCCGGTGCCGGGATCACCGGGATCGCCGGTTCCGGTCGCCGAGTCGGCTCCGCCATTGTTGGGATTGACGAAAATGTCGATCCCACCGCCAGCACCGCCCTCGGCAAAAGCCGGCAGCGGCATGACGGCCGGCGATACGATCAGAGCCCCGCACAACATGGTGGAAGACAGCAGGCGCCGTCGGGAAGCCGTGTTAGGCCGCCGGATCATCCGTGTCTGCGGGACGGACTCATTGGCGATCTGATGATCAGTCGACGTCCCCACCCCGGGATTCCCCATTCTTCCGCTATTCGCCTGCGCAGATGGTAACGGCTATGGCGAGGAGTGCCTAAGGAAAACTGGGCATTTTCATGTCCTTTTACAGGCGGATGGGCCCATCGCCGGCCGCACCGGGCTATCAGACTGAGCCGGCGAATAATCCGCTCACCCCAGCCCGACGATGATGCGGTCCGGCTCGGTGGGATGGTTGGTCCACACACGCACGCGGGTCTTCAGCGTCCCGACCTTCTGCTTCGCGATCGCGGTGCCGTCGACTGTGGTGATCCAGATCATCCCGTTGGGTGTTTCGAGATTACCGTCGAAGGCGACCATCCCCTCATGCGGCACCTCATCCGCGGGGCCGAGGGTGATCTCGGTCGTGCCGTCCTGGAACATCAGGCAGCCGACAAGAAGACGCGAAGGCGTCGCCATGACAGGCAACAGCGGCAGTGGATATTCCATGTCCGCTGAAACGCCCTGCCACGAATCGTCGATGACGATCAGCGAGTACGGTGCCGCGACCGTTCGCGTGATGGTGGCTTCTTCTGAATCCCCATCCAGCGGCGGTGCGTCCTCGCCTACCCCGACAATGATCCTGTCCGGCTCGGTGGGATGGTTGGTCCACACCCTGATGCGGGTCGTCGCTGTATCGACTTGGCACCGCGTGAGCACGATGCCATCGACCGTGGACAGCCAGATCGTCCCGTTCGGCGTCTCCAGGGCGCCGTCGAAGGCGATCTTCCCTTCGAGCGGAACTTCGGCGGCCGGGCCCAAAGTGATCTTCGTATAGCCTTCCTGAGCCATCAGGCAGCCAACCACGAGACATGAAGGCGTCGCGGCGATCCTCGTCAGCGGTAAATTTTCCGGTCTGTCGCCACGATAGGAGTCATCGACGAGAAACATGCCGTTGAACGGCGCGAATTTACGCGTGATGATGCGCGCCTCGCCGCGCTTCAGGTAATTGCTGATCCAGAGTCCCTGAGTGGCGCAGCAAACGACGCACTTCGGATACAGCCGCTGCTCACGCCCCGGCCGATTGAAAAGATTCGGCGCTTGAAGATCGCCGACAAAATTACCCGTCCGCGTTCCCGGATAGGTCGTGCCGCAACTGTGGCATCCATGCGTGCCGCCGATGCGGTTCAGCTCAGCTTGGTCGTCGGAAGACAGATCCCAACCCATGCCTCGCCGCTCCGTTCCGAATGCGAGAGATCGCCCACGGAAACAAAGCTAATACAGCAAGGGTGATAATGGTACTGAGGTGCCCGACGAGGGGTGCCCCTCAGCTCCGGGCCCTTTGCCCGAACAGCACGCTCTGCGCCGCCTTGTCGGTGGCGATGTCCACCTTGCCCCGATCCTCGGCATTGACGGCGAGCCCGCGCTTCACCGCCGGGCGGGCGAGCACGCGCTCCAGCCAGCTCTTCATGTGCGGAAACTCAGTGATGTCCTGGCCCTGCCGCTCCCACAGCTTGGCCCAGCCGAGGCACGCCATGTCGGCGATGGAATAGTCACCGGCGAGATAGTCACGGTCAGCCAGCCGCTTGTTAAGCACGCCATAGAGCCGGTGGGTCTCGTTGGTGTAGCGGTCGATGGCGTAGGGAATCTTTTCTGGAGCGTAGATGCGGAAATGGTGGGTCTGGCCGGCCATCGGCCCGAGGCCCGACATTTGCCAGAACAGCCACTGGTCCACTTCCACCCGGCCGCGCTCGTCTGCGGGGTAGAACAGCCCGGTCTTGCGGCCGAGATACTGCAGGATGGCGCCGGATTCGAACACCGAGATCGGCTGGCCGTCCGGCCCCTCGGGGTCGAGAATCGCCGGGATCTTGTTGTTCGGCGAGAGGGCGAGGAAATCCGGCTTGAACTGGTCGCCATGGGCGATGTTCACCGGGATCACCTGATAGGGCAGCCCGCATTCTTCCAGCATGATGCTGATCTTCCAGCCGTTCGGCGTCGGCCAGTAATAGAGCTGGATCGGGCTGGTCTGAAGCTGGGCCATGTAAGTTCCACCGTCGCGCCCACCAGGGGCCGTGGGCAACAGAACTAGGACTCCCGGTTTGCGCTGGCAAGCGGGGTGCGTATGGGCGCCCTCACCATACCGCAATACACGCTCTCGCGGACCGCGCCCGAACCCGCTAATGTCGGACACTACCTTATGTCGGCATCCCCGCCGCGCGTTCTGGAAGAGGCCACCATGCCGGTCGCTCGCCCCATCCTATTGTTCGCCGCACTGGCCCTTGGCGCGCTGACTTTTGGCACGCTGGCGCTGCCCGGCGGCGCGCAGGCGCAAACCACCGCCAAGCAGTGCGCCGACCGCTGGAACGACATGAAGGCCAAGGACCAGACCGGCGATCTCACCTACCGCCAGTTCTCGCAGAGCTGCATGGCCGGTACCGGCGCGACGCCGACCACCTCCGCCGAAAAGCCCAGGACGACAACCCCGACTGCCGCCGCGGCGAAGCCCACGGCCGCGCAGGCGCTGCCGCCCGGCTCGATCAAGCAGTGCGCCGACCGCTGGAACGAGATGAAGGCGAAGGACCAGACCGGCAACCTCACCTATCGCCAATTCTCAGCTAGCTGCCTGGCCGACGCGGCTGCCAAGCCGGCGGGCAAACCCGCCGCTGCGGAAACGACCGAGGCCAAGCCGAAGACGTCGGTGCCCTCCATCGGCACCAAGCCGAAAGCCACCACGGCCGCCGCCGCGCGCGAGGAAGAGGACGAGACCGACAAGGCCGCCCTCACCCGCTGCAATGCGGAGTGGAAGCAGGAGAAGGAGAGACGCAACCTCTCCGGCGCCAAAGCCTGGCACGTCTTCATGGCGCGCTGCCTCTAAAAAGGTTCAGCCGCGTCCGCCGGAGCATGTTCCGCAAAAGTTGGCCGACTTTTGCGATGAGAACATGCTCACCCACGACCACTTAAATCGATCTTGAAGCCGTCCAGCCGCTTCTCGAAACCCATGCGCTCATAGAAGCGGTGGGCATCCAGCCGCAGCTTGTTGGAAACGAGCTGCAGCGAGCCCGCCCCGCGCCGCTTCGCCTCTGCCACCGCGAACTCCATCATCGCGCTGCCGATACCTGAGCCGCGCGCCTCCGGGTGGACGTGGACGGCCTCGGCTATGGCGAGCAACCGGCCATGGCGCAGCAGCGCGTGGAAGAACACCAGCTGGAAGGTGCCGAGGACGACACGTCCCTTGCGGGCGACATAGAGCGTAAGGTTGGGCGTCGCCGCCATCGCGACAAACGCCCGCTCATAGTCCGGCAAATCGGCGGCCTCCGCGCTGTCGCGCTGGCCGAACACCCGGTCGCTGGCGAGTATCGCCACGATCGCCTCGAGGTCGGCGCGGCGCGCCTCCTCGACGAGGACCGCCTCGCTCATATGCCGAGCTTGGCCTTCAGCAGGTCGTTCACCGCCTGCGGGTTGGCCTTGCCGCCGGTCTGCTTCATCACCTGGCCGACGAACCAGCCGAGCATGGTCGGCTTGGCCAGCACCTGCGCCACCTTGTCGGGGTTGGCGGCGATAATCGCATCGACCGCCGCCTCGATGGCGCCGGTGTCGGTGACCTGCTTCATGCCGCGCGTCTCGACGATGGCGCGCGGGTCGCCGCCCTCGGTGAAGACGATCTCGAACAGGTCCTTGGCGATCTTGCCGGAGATGGTGCCGTCGGCGATCAGATCGACGATCGCCCCGATCTGCGCGGCGGAGACCGGCGAGGAGGAGACGTCCTTGCCTTCCTTGTTCAGCCGGCCGAACAGCTCGTTGATGACGAAGTTCGCCGCCGCCTTGGCATCCCGACCTTTAGCCGCCGCCTCGTAATAATCGGCGGTCTCGCGCTCGGCCACCAGCACGTCGGCGTCATAGGCGGAGAGGCCATAATCCGCGATGAACCGGGCCTTCTTGTCGTCCGGCAGTTCCGGCAGATGCTGCGCGAGATCGTCCACGAACGCCTGATCGAATTCCAGCGGCAGCAGGTCAGGATCGGGGAAATAGCGGTAGTCGTGCGCCTCTTCCTTGGAGCGCATCGAGCGCGTCTCGCCGCGGCCGGGGTCGAACAGCCGCGTCTCCTGGTCGATGGTGCCGCCATCCTCGATGATGCCGATCTGGCGCCGCGCCTCGACCTCGATAGCCTGGCCGATGAAGCGGATCGAGTTGACGTTCTTGATCTCGCAGCGCGTGCCGAAATCATCGCCCGGCTTGCGCACCGAGACGTTGACGTCGGCCCGCAGCGAGCCCTTCTCCATGTCGCCGTCACAGGTGCCGAGATAGCGCAAAATGGTGCGCAGCTTGGTCACATAGGCCTTCGCTTCCTCCGACGAGCGGATGTCCGGCTTGGAGACGATCTCCATCAGCGCGACGCCCGAGCGGTTGAGGTCGACCAGCGACTGTGTCGGATCAAGGTCGTGGATCGACTTGCCGGCATCCTGCTCCAGATGCAGCCGCTCGATGCCGACCTCGATCGGGCCTTCCGGCATGTCGACCTTTACGACGCCCTCGCCGACGATGGGGTGCTTGAACTGGCTGATCTGGTAGCCCTGCGGCAGGTCCGGGTAGAAGTAATTCTTGCGGTCGAACACCGACTTGTTGTGGATCTCCGCCTTCAGCCCGAGGCCGGTGCGCACCGCCTGCTTGACGCACTCCTCGTTGATGACAGGCAGCATGCCCGGCATCGCCGCATCGACCAGCGAGACATGCGCGTTCGGCTCGGCGCCGAATTCGGTCGAGGCGCCGGAGAACAGCTTGGAGTTGGAGGTCACCTGCGCATGGATTTCCATGCCGACCACGATTTCCCAATCGCCGGTCGCGCCCTTGATGAACTTCTTCGGGTCGGCGGGGCGGGAGTGCATGTCCATCGGTCAAACCTGCTGCTTCGCGGTCAATCTATTGGCGCCTTCCCTACCCCGCGCGGTGTCCCTCTGACAACCATTGCGCCAGATCAAAGCCCGCTGAAGCGCCTGCGCTCACCATACGCATCCGCTCGGGGAGGCTTTTGCCATGCGCATCGACACCATCGACGAGAGGCTGGGGTTGTTCCGCAACATGCTGGACCACGCGGGCATCGACCCGCTGGACCCCGCCGCCGTGCTGGAGGCCGAGCTTCGCACCGCCGCGCAGCGCTGCCTCGGCTGCCGCGTGGCGGAGGAATGCCGCGACTGGCTGCGCGACGTCCCCGAGGATTCGCCCCCGCCCGGCTTCTGCCGCAACGCCGAGCGCTTTCAAGGCTGGGTCGAGAACGAGATTCCCGAGACCGTGACTTCGGCCAAATAGCCGCCCTAGCCCAGCCGCTCATTCTCGTAGTCGACGACCCATTCGATCATCACGCGCCAGAGCTTTTCCACCAGTTCCGGCGGCACGCCCTTAGCCTCGGCGCCGGCGCTGACCTTCTCGATCACGTCCTCGACGCGCTCCGGCAGCAGGGCCTCCAGCCCTTCCGCCTTCTTCACCTCGATGACGGCCTGCACCACCTCGAAGCGGCGGGCCAGCAACTCGACCATCTGGGCGTCGATGGCGTCGATCTCCGCCCGGAAAGGCGCGAGGGAGCGCTCGGTCTCGGGCAGATCGCGCGCCATCACACCCACCATTGATCCGGCGGGGTGAAGCGGCCCGCAGCGGCCTCGATCACCTGGCCGAGCGAGAACAGCGCCTCTTCGCCGAACGGGCGGCCGATCAGCTGCAGGCCGAGCGGCAGCCCCTCCGACGACAGCCCCGCCGGCACCGCGATGCCCGGCAGGCCGGCCATGTTCAGCGTCACCGTGAACACGTCCTGCAGATACATCTCGACCGGATCGGCGCCCGACTTCTCGCCGATGCCGAACGCGGCCGACGGAGTGGCCGGCGCCAGCACGGCGTCGATGCCCTCGTGGAACGCGTTCTCGAAGTCGCGCTTGATCAGGGTGCGGACCTTCTGGGCCTTCAGATAGTACGCGTCGTAATAGCCGGCCGAGAGCACATAGGTGCCGACCATGATGCGGCGGCGCACTTCGGCGCCGAAGCCGGCGGCGCGGGTCTTCTCATACATCTCGGAGATGTCGCGGCCGACCACCCGCTCGCCATAGCGAACGCCATCATAGCGCGCCAGGTTCGACGAGGCTTCCGCCAGCGCCACGATGTAATAGGCCGGCAGCGCGTATTTGCTGTGCGGCAGGCTGATCTCGACGATCTCGGCGCCGGCCTCGCGCAGCATGCGCGCACCCTCGTCCCACAAGGCTTCGATCTCGGCCGACATGCCCTCGACCCGGTACTCCCGGGGAATGCCGATCCGCATGCCCTTCACGGAGCACCCCACCGCGGCCTCATAGTCCGGCACCTTCATGTCGACGCTGGTGGAATCCTTTGGATCATGGCCGGCCATGGAGCGCAGCAGCAGCGCCGCATCGTTCACCGAGCGGGCGATGGGCCCGGCCTGGTCGAGCGAGGACGCATAAGCGATGATGCCCCAGCGCGAGCAACGGCCATAGGTCGGCTTGATGCCGACCGTCCCGGTGAACGCCGCCGGCTGGCGGATCGAGCCGCCGGTATCGGTGCCAGCCGCCCCGGCGCAGATATGCGCCGCCACCGCCGCCGCCACGCCGCCGGAGGAGCCGCCCGGCACCAGCGGCTGCGAAGAACTGGTCCCGTCTTTGCCGTTGCGCCGCCACGGATTGACCGCCGGGCCGAACGCACTCGACTCGTTCGACGAGCCCATGGCGAACTCGTCCTGGTTCAGCTTGCCGAGCAGCACCGCGCCAGCACCCCACAGCTTGGAGGTAACGGTTGACTCATAGGTCGGCACGAAGTTGCGCAGTATGTTGGAGCACGCCGTGGTGCGCACGCCTTCGGTGGCGAACATGTCCTTGATGCCGAGCGGAATGCCTTCCAGCGGCCCGGCATCGCCGGAAGCGATGCGCGCGTCGCTGGCCTTGGCCATGGCGCGCGCCTTCTCCGGCGTCGCCAGCACATAGGCATTGAGGTCGCTGGCCGGCTCCATGGCCGAGATATAGGCCTCGGTCAGCTCGGAGGCGCTGAAATCGCCACGCGCCAGCTTCTCGCGGGCAGCGGTGATGGTGAGGCGGGTCAAATCGGACATCGGGCTCACTCCACGACCTTGGGAACGGCGAAGAAGCCGTCCTCGGAGGCCGGCGCATTGGCCAGCACGCGGGCGGCGTCCTCACCGTCCGTCACGACGTCTGCGCGCAGCGGCAGCTTCATCGGGATGACGCTGGTCATCGGCTCGATGCCGGTCACGTCCACTTCATTGAGCTGCTCCACGAAGGCGAGGATGGCATTGAGCTCGCCCTGCAAATGGGCCACCTCGTCCTCCGTCACGGCGATGCGCGAAAGATGCGCCACCCGCCGGACCGTCGCCTGATCGACCGACATCCGAATATCCAACTTCCAGTGAAACCGACGCGCGCCCTATAGCAGGCACGCGCGCCGCCCCGCAACGCAGCCGTCGCGTCTTATGGCGGGATCACGGCCGAGATCAGGGTTTCGCGAAGTCCATCGGCGTGCCGCTGGTCATCACCACGACGCTGGCTTCCTCGCCCACCCGCTCGACGAAGCGATCGGCATTGGGCTCCAGCGGCGGGAACGAGCCGTAATGCGCGGGAATGATGGTCAGCCCCGGCACGAAGCGCTGCACGGCGATCGCCGCCGTCTCCGGCCCCATGGTGAAGCGGTCGCCGATCGGCACGATCACGATATCCGGCTGATAGATTTCCGCGATCAGGCCCATATCGGTGAAAATGTCGGTGTCGCCCATGTGCCAGATTGTCGGCTCGCCCGGCGCCTTCACGATCACGCCATTGGCGTTGCCGAGATAAACCGACTGCCCGTCGACGATGGCTCCCGAGGAATGATCCGCCCGCACCATGCTGACGGTGAAGCCGTCGATCCGGATGGTGCCGCCGGTGTTCATCATCTGGATGTTCGCCACGCCCTGCAGGCCGAGCCAGGAGGCGAGGTCCGCATTGGCGACCACGGTGGCGCCGGTCGACTGCGCGATGGAAACCGTATCGCCGACATGGTCGCCATGGCCGTGGGTCAGCAGCACATGGGTGGTGCCGAGCACCGCCACATCACGGCTGGAGCCGAAGGATGGGTTGCCCGACAGGAACGGGTCGATCAGCACGACCTTGTCCGCGAAATCCAGCCGGAAAGCGGAGTGTCCGTACCAGGTGATCTTCATCGCCATCTCCCTCAAATCAGGTGCAGGACAATAGAGCGCCGGAGTACCGGCACAAGGGTGTGCCGGTCGCACGCTGCCGCTACACGCAGCGACACTCCTGCTACCCATAGCGACACTCCTGCTACCCATAGCGACACTTTTGCTACCTATAACGCTACTCCCTGCAACACTGTGCGACGCTGGTTTGACACCCGCAAAGTGGCGCGGGCGTCGAAGCCGTGGTAGCGGATCGGCCCATGCCCGCTCCGATCCTCACCGTCACCGACGCCGCCGAAATCCTGCCCCCGCGCGGAAGCCTGCTGGGGCTCGATCTCGGCACCAAAACCATCGGTATCGCCAGCAGCGATCCCGACCGGCGTATCGCCGCGCCGGTGGAAACCATTGCCCGCAAACAGTTTACGCCGGACGCCATGCGCATCCTGCAACTGGCGAGCGCACGCGGCGCGGTCGGCTTCGTGCTCGGCCTGCCGGTGAACATGGACGGCAGCGAAGGCCCCCGCGCGCAGGCCTCCCGCGCCTTCGCCCGCAATCTCGCAAAGCTTACGGAACTCCCGATAACCCTCTGGGATGAAAGACTTTCCACCGCCGCCGTCGAGCGCGACATGATCGCCATGGACATGAGCCGGGCGCGCCGGGCAGAGGTTATCGACCAGCAAGCCGCCGTCTTCATCCTGCAAGGCGCGCTGGATCGCCTGCGCCATCTGGCGGCCGCCAAGGGCTGATCATGGCTGGATTTTGTAAGCATCTGATATGACAAGCGTTCTTGCCGCCCTGATCCCGGTCTTCCTGATCATCGCCCTGGGCGTGGTGCTGAAGCGCTGCCTGCTTCCCGAGGGTTCCCATTGGGTTGCGCTGGAGCGGCTGACCTATTTCGTGCTGTTCCCAGCGCTGCTGATCGTCAACATCGCCCGCGCCGACCTCGGCCATGTCGCCGTGTTCGAAGTGTCGGCCGCCCTGCTCGGCTCGATCGCGCTGTTCGGCGCCATACTGAGCCTCTTCCGCGCACCGCTGTGCCGCGCCTTCGGACTGCTAGGCCCTGGATATACCTCGGTTTTTCAGGGCGCGCTGCGCTGGAACAGCTATATCGCCCTGGCGGTATCGGAGTCGTTGGCAGGGCCCGCCGGGCTTGCAGTGGCCGCCGTCGGATTGGCGGTGATGATCCCGGTGCTCAACATCATCAGCGTCGCCGTGCTGGCGCGTCATGGCGAGAATGGCCGGGCGGATACACGCGCCATGCTGGTGCAACTCGCTCGCAACCCCTTCATCTGGTCCTGCGCGCTAGGCGCCTTGATCAATGCGTCCGATGTGCCAGTGCCAGCTATATTGATGACGTTCGGCGACATTCTTGGTCGTGCGTCACTGGCTCTAGGATTGCTGGTGGTGGGTGCGGGCCTGCGCATCGCCGACCTCAGGCGCCCCCGCCTCGAGACGTGGTTCACCTGCGCGATCAAGCTGTTGGCGCTGCCAACCGTGTCGATCGGCATCGGCTATTGGCTGGGCCTGCACGAGGTCGACCTGCTCATCGTGGCAGTCGGATCGTCCGTCCCGTCCGCCCCGAACGGCTATGTGCTGGCCCGCCAGATGGGTGGCGACGCGCCGTTGCTGGCCGAAATGCTGACCGTGCAGACGCTGCTCGCGGCCATCACCATGCCGCTCATCATCGCCTTCGTAACACACATCTAGCACAGCCCCATTGTGGGAAAGCTGCGCCCAAACGTGCTTAAAGGCTTGCGGGCCGGCGCATGTGGGTCTAACCAGCCGACTTCGATATGACATCGAACCCCGCACCCCATTTCAAGCTCGCGCGCCAGCACCTGCTCGGCATCGATGGCCTGTCGGTCGGCGAGATCACCGGCCTGCTCGACCTTGCCGAGGAATACGTCGTCCTCAACCGGCAGGTCGACAAGAAGCGCGCGACTTTGCGCGGCCGCACCCAGATCAACCTGTTCTTCGAGGCCTCGACGCGGACGCAATCCTCGTTCGAGCTCGCCGGCAAGCGCCTCGGCGCCGATGTCATGAACATGTCGGTCGGCACTTCGTCGGTGAAGAAGGGCGAGACGCTCATCGACACCGCCGCGACCCTCAACGCCATGCACCCGGACCTGCTGATCGTGCGCCACAGCGCCTCGGGCGCCGTCGAGCTGCTGGCCCGCAAGGTCGATTGCGCGGTGATCAATGCCGGCGACGGCGCGCACGAGCATCCGACGCAGGCGCTGCTCGACGCCCTCACCATCCGCCGCAACAAGGGCACCATCCAGGGCCTGACGGTGGCGATCTGCGGCGACATCATCCATTCGCGCGTCGCCCGCTCCAACATATTGCTGCTGCACGCCATGGGCGCGCAGGTGCGTGTCATCGCGCCGCCCACTTTGCTGCCGAGCGACATAGAGCGCTTCGGCGTCGAGGTGCATGGCGACATGCGGCGCGGGCTGGCGGATGTCGACATCATCATGATGCTGCGCCTGCAGCGCGAGCGCATGAACGGCTCCTATGTGCCTTCAGTCAAAGAATATTTCCACTTCTGGGGACTGGACGAGGCCAAGCTGCGCTTCGCCAGGCCGGACGCGCTGGTGATGCATCCCGGCCCGATGAATCGCGGCGTCGAGATCGATTCGGCGGTGGCGGACGGCGCGCAGTCGCTGATCCGCGAACAGGTCGAGATGGGCGTCGCCGTGCGCATGGCGGTGCTGGACGTGCTCTCGCGGAATTTGCCGGGGAATGCACTGGGGAATTTGCCCAATGAATGAGGCCCGCCCCGTCCTCCTCAGCAATGCGCGCATCCTCGACCCCTCGCGCGACCTCGATACGCACGCCGACCTGCTGGTCGCCGACGGCGTCATCAAGGACATCGCGATGGGCCTGAAGTCCGCCGGCCTGCCCGACGACACCGAGATCGTGGATTGCCGGGGCCTTATCGTGGTGCCCGGCCTCGTCGACATGCGCGCCTTCATCGGCGAGCCCGGCGCCGAGCATCGCGAGACGCTGGCCTCGGCCAGCCAGGCGGCGGCCGCCGGCGGTGTCACCACCATCATCTGCCAGCCCGATACCGACCCGATCATCGACGATCCCGCCATCGTCGACTTCGTGATGCGCCGCGCCCGCGACACCGCCATCGTCAATGTCCACCCCATGGCCGCGCTGACCAAGCGGCTGGAGGGGCGCGAGATGACCGAAATCGGCCTGCTGAGCGCCGCCGGGGCGGTTGCCTTCACCGACGCCGCGCATACGCTGGCCTCGGCGCAGGTGCTGCGCCGCGCGCTCACCTATGCCCGGCATTTCGACGCCCTCATCGTCCATCACACCGAAGACGCCAGCCTCACCGGCGAAGGCGTCATGAATGAAGGCGAACTCGCCTCGCGCCTTGGCCTCGCCGGCGTGCCGAAGGCGGCCGAGACCCTCGTGTTCGAGCGCGACGTGCGGTTGGCGGCGATCACCGGCGGGCGCTACCACGCCGCCTCGCTCACCTGCCCGGAATCGCTCGATGTGCTGCGCCGGGCCAAGGAGAACGGGCTCTTTGTGACCGCCTCCGCCTCGATCAACCATCTGACGCTGAACGAGCGCGATGTTGTCGGCTACCGCACCTTCTTCAAGCTCGCGCCCCCGCTGCGCAGCGAGGATGACCGCGTGGCGCTGGTACAGGCGCTGGCGGACGGGCTGATCGATGTCGTGGTGTCCGACCACAATCCGCAGGATGTCGAGGTCAAGCGCCTGCCGTTCTCGGAAGCCGCGTTCGGCGCCATCGGGCTGGAAACCATGCTCGCCGCTGGCCTGCGCCTGGTGAATGACGGCAACCTGTCGCTGATGACGCTGATGCGCGCCATGTCGACCCGCCCCGCGCAACTGCTGGGGCTTCCCGCCGGCACGCTGCGCCCCGGCCAGCCCGCCGACATCGCGGTCATCGCGCCGGATGAGGCGTGGCTGCTGGACGCGACGCTGCTGAAGTCGCGCAGCCGCAACACCCCGTTCGACGAGGCCCGCTTCGAGGGCCGCGTCGTGCGCACGCTGGTGGCTGGCCGTACGGTATATGAATACGTATAGGGATCGGCGCGTGCACAGTCGCCTTCTGCGAAAAAGGCTTTAAGGTCGACGGCATGAATTGGTCCCTGCCCCCGCTTTTCAGCCTCATCGCGCTGGCTCTCGGCTATGCCCTGGGCTCGATTCCGTTCGGGCTCATCATCACCCGCATGGCCGGCACGGCGGACATTCGCAGCATCGGCTCCGGCAATATCGGCGCCACCAACGTGCTGCGCACTGGCCACAAGGGCCTTGCCGCCGCGACACTGCTGGGTGACGCGCTGAAGGGGACGGTCGCGGTGCTGCTCGCCGCACATTTCCTGGGGCCGGAGGGCGCCCTGTTGGCGGCATTCGGCGCGTTCATCGGCCACGTCTTCCCGGTCTGGCTCGGATTCAAGGGCGGCAAGGGCGTCGCGACCTTCCTCGGCGTGACGCTCGGGCTCGCGTGGCCGGCGGCGCTGGTGTTCATCGCGGTGTGGCTCGCCATGGCGTTCGCCTTCCGCTACTCCTCGCTGTCGGCACTGGTTGCCAGCCTGGCCACCGCGGCGGCGGCGTTTTATGTCGCGCCTGCGCCAATCGGCATCCTGCTTGCGCTGCTTGCACTCCTGCTCTGGATCATGCACCGGGCCAATATCGGTCGCCTGCTCGCGGGCACCGAGGGCAGGATCGGCGGGAAGGGCTAGGTCTTGGCGGCACGCGGCGTTCATCTCGATCATGGACAACGTCGCGACTGGCTCCGCCTGATCCGCACCGAGAATGTCGGCCCGCGCGCCTTCCGCGGCCTCGTAAACCGCTTTGGTGGCGCCGCAGCCGCATTGGAAGCCTTGCCGGCCCTGGCGCGGCGCGGCGGCGGACTGATCCCGCCGCGCATTCCCACAGCCAGTGAAGCCGAAGCCGAGATGGAGGCGCTGGCGCGGCTCGGCGGGCGCTTCATCGCCATTGGCGAGCCAGACTATCCCGCACCGCTGCGCGAGATCGACGACGCCCCGCCTTTGCTGGCAGTACGTGGCCTGCCGGAATTATTGAACCGTCCCGTCGTGGGCATTGTCGGCTCACGTGATGCATCGGGGGCCGGGCGCACGATGACGGCACGGCTGGCACGCGGACTGGGCGAGGCCGGCTGGGTCGTCGCCTCCGGCCTTGCACGCGGCATCGACACGGCGGCGCACGAGGCGAGCCTGCCGACCGGCACCATCGCCGTCATCGCCGGCGGTCACGACAAGCCCTATCCCCGCGAGAACCAGCCGCCGCTGGAGCGCATCGCCGAGGTCGGCGCCGTGCTGACGGAAATGCCGATGGGATGGGAGCCCCGCGCCCGTGATTTCCCGCGCCGCAACCGGCTGGTCTCCGGCATCTCGCTCGGCGTGGTCGTGGTCGAAGCGGCCGAACGCTCCGGCTCGCTCATCACCGCGCGCCTCGCCAACGAGCAGGGGCGCCTCGTCTTCGCCGTGCCCGGCTCGCCGCTGGATCCGCGCAGCGGCGGCGCCAACGGCCTGATCAAGCAGGGCGCCAGCCTCATCACCAGCGCCGACGACATTCTGGAGGCTTTGGCCCCGCTGCTCGGACGCTCGATTCCCTCCGCGCTGGAGGAGCGCGAATACGACACCTCCGCGATAGTCGACCCCACCGAGAACACCCGCTCCCGTGTGCTGTCGCTGCTCGGCCCGACGCCGCTTCCTGTCGACGACATCATCATCATGTCGGGAGCGAGCGTCAGCGATGTGCAAATTCTGCTGCTGGAACTTGAGCTTGCGGGGCGTCTTGAACGCCACCCCGGCGGCACCGTCTCGATGCTGTGAGAGCTGCCTCAGTCCTCCGATGCCGGGGCGTTCTCGGCAAGGGCGATTGAATTTGCTTCCTGACGGGCCATTTCCAGCAAATAGGAAAGGAACGGCATCTTTCCTGCGTCCGCCATTTGCGCCAGTTCGCCGGCGAGCGAGGCGATGTAAGACGCCGTTTCGCGTGTCCCGTCGGTCCGATGGCGAATGGTTTGGTTCACGGGGCGCTCATCGATTGAACCGGAATGCCGCAGAGTAACATTGAAACCACGGCATCATCTACCCTTGGTTACGTCAATAAGTAACAACTCGTTTAAGTTGTATTCATTGATGCGTGCGCTTTGAGTTCGACGTGCTAGAAGCGCCGTGTCCTGAAGAAACGTTCTCTGACGCGGCATCGAACAGGATGCGCATTTGACAGAGCGGTAACGCTACCCCATTTTCCCGGCCGCTTCAGGGGCGGGAACTCTCTCACTAACGGACGCGGCGGGCGCATGCAGGTCGTAATCGTCGAATCGCCTGCCAAGGCGAAGACGATCAATAAATATCTGGGACCGGACTACGAGGTTATCGCCTCGTATGGCCATGTTCGCGATCTGCCGGCCAAGGATGGCTCGGTCGATCCCGAGCAGGACTTCCGCATGCTTTGGGATATCGATCCCAAGGCGCAGAAGAGGCTGTCCGACATTGCCAAGGCGGTTAAGTCCGCCGATGGCCTCATCCTCGCGACCGATCCGGATCGCGAAGGCGAGGCCATATCCTGGCATGTGCTGGAGATTCTGAAGGAGAAGAAGGCGCTGAAGGACCAGCCGGTCTCCCGCGTCGTCTTCAACGCCATCACCAAGCAGGCCGTACTGGAGGCGATGAAGAACCCGCGCGCCATCGACGCGCCGCTGGTCGACGCTTATCTCGCCCGCCGGGCGCTGGACTATCTCGTCGGCTTCACGCTCTCCCCGGTGCTGTGGCGCAAGCTGCCCGGCGCCCGCTCGGCGGGACGCGTGCAGTCCGTCGCTTTGCGGCTGGTCTGCGACCGCGAACGTGAGATCGAAACCTTCGTCAAGCGCGAATACTGGTCGATCGCCGCCACCATGGCGACGCCGCGCAACGAGACGTTTGAAGCGCGGCTCGTCGGCGCCGATGGCAAGAAGATCACCCGGCTCGACGTCGGCACCGCTGCCGAGGCCGCCGATTTCCGCCAGGCGCTGGAAGCGGCGAACTATTCGGTGCGCTCGGTCGAAGCCAAGCCCGCCCGCCGTCACCCCTACCCGCCCTTCACCACCTCTACCCTGCAGCAGGAAGCCAGCCGCAAACTTGGCTTCGCGCCCGCCATCACCATGCGTCTGGCGCAGCGGCTGTATGAAGGCATCGATGTCGGCGGCGAGACGGTCGGCCTCATCACCTATATGCGTACCGACGGCGTCGACATGGCGCCCGAGGCGATCGCCGCCACCCGCGACGTGATCGGCCAGGAATATGGCGCCCGCTATGTGCCGGCGGCCCCGCGCAAATACACCGCCAAGGCCAAGAACGCGCAGGAGGCCCATGAGGCCATCCGCCCGACCGAGCTGTCGCGCCGTCCCAAGGACGTCGCCCGCCAGCTCGAGCCGGATCAGGCCAAGCTTTATGAGCTGATCTGGCTGCGCACCATCGCCAGCCAGATGGAATCGGCCGAGCTGGAACGCACCACCGTCGATATCGACGCGAAAGCTGGCGGCCGCGCGCTGGAGCTGCGCGCCACCGGCACCGTGGTGAAGTTCGATGGCTTCCTGACGCTGTACCGCGAAGGTCGCGACGACGAGGAAGAAGACGAGGACAATCGTCGGCTTCCCGCCGTCTCGGCCGGCGAGACGCTTGCCAATAAGGGCATCGCCACCGACCAGCACTTCACCGAGCCGCCGCCGCGCTTCTCCGAGGCGTCGCTGGTCAAGCGCATGGAAGAGCTCGGCATCGGCCGTCCCTCGACCTATGCCTCCGTGCTCGCCGTGCTGCGCGACCGCGAATATGTCCGCCTCGACAAGCGCCGCCTCGTGCCCGAGGACAAGGGCCGCCTCGTCACCGCCTTCCTCGAGAGCTTCTTCGAGCGCTATGTCGAGTTCGACTTCACCGCCGATCTGGAGGAGAAGCTCGACCGCATCTCCGCCGGCGAACTCGAGTGGAAGGACGTGCTTCGCGACTTCTGGCGCGACTTCGCCGCCGCCGTCGGCGAAACCAAGGATCTCAGGGTTTCCGAGGTCATCTCCGCGCTCGACGAGATGCTCACCGCCCACATCTTCCCGCCCAAGGAAGATGGCAGCGACCCGCGTTTGTGCCCGACCTGCGGCACCGGCCGGCTGTCGCTGAAGGTCGGCAAGTTCGGCGCCTTCATCGGCTGCTCGAACTATCCCGAGTGCAAGTTCACCCGCCCGCTGGCGGTCTCGAACGACGAGAACGGCCAGGCCGAGAACGGCACCCGCGTCATCGGCGTCGATCCCGTCACCGGGTTCGAGGTCACCGTGCGCGACGGGCGCTTCGGCACCTATCTCCAGCTCGGCGAGGCCAAGGACGGCGAGAAGCCAAAGCGCTCCAGCCTGCCCAAGGGCATGGCGCCGGCTTCCGTCGATCTGGAGACCGCGCTCTCGCTGCTGTCGCTGCCGCGCGAGATCGGCGTTCACCCCGACAATGGCGAGCCGATCCTCGCCGGCATCGGGCGGTTCGGCCCCTATGTCCAGAACGGCAAGATCTACGCGAACATCGAGGATGGTGACGACATCCTCGCCATCGGCCTCAATCGCGCGGTCGCGCTGATCGCCGACAAGCAGAATCGCGGGCCGGGGCGCAATCGCGTGGCCGGCGGGCGTGAGCTCGGCGAGCACCCGACGCTGGGCGGAGCCATCTCAGTGCGTCCGGGCCGGTTCGGCGCCTATGTGAACCACGGCAAGGTCAACGCGACCCTGCCCAAGACCATGGACGCCGACAGCGTGACACTCGACCAGGCGGTCGAGCTGATCAACGCGAAGGCCGCGACGATGCCGGTCAAGCCGGTGCGCAAGGCAGCGGCAAAGTCTGCCGACAAGTCCGCGACCAAGAAGGCACCGCCTAAGAAGGCAGCGGCCAAGAAGCCGGCCGCGAAGAAGAAGGTCGCGCCGAAGGGCGAATAACCCGCTGCGCCGCCGCTATTCGCTGAGCGGCGGTGGCTTGCTGGAACGCAGCGGCCGCTCCTCCATGGCCAATATGCCGATGAGCGACAGCACCAGCGACAGCGCCGCCGCCGCGAATACCCAGCGGAACGCATTGGCGAGCGGGCCGACCTGCGATTCGCCGTGCAGCAGCTTCTCCAGCAGCGCGCTGCCCTCCATGCCGGACATCCCGATCACGATGGCGCCGAACGCGGCGGTGAGCACCGCGCTGCCGAGTGAGCGAAAGAAGTTCACCACGCCGGTCGCCACGCCGATCTGCGGCATCGGGACGGCGTTCTGGATCGCCACAGTGGCAACCGGCAGCACGGTGCCGAGGCCGATGCCGGTGATCGCCAGAATCAAACCGATCACAACCATCGGCAGGCCGAGCGGCTCGAACGCCAGCACGGCCAGCGCGACGATGCTCATCAGCAACCCGACCATAGGAATGCGCTTGTAGTGATCGATGTGCCCCATGATGCGCCCGCTGCCCGTGGCGCCGACCACGACGCCGGCCATCAGCGGGATCAGCGCGATGCCGGACTGGCTCGCCGTCAGGCCGAGAGCGCCTTCCAGATAGAGCGGCAGCTGGATCGACAGGCCGACCAGCGTGCCCATGGCGAACGCCGCCGCGACCACGCCGGAGCGCACCACCGTATTCGACAGCACCGAGAGCGGCAGCAGAGGCTCCTGCGCCGTTGCCAGCCGCAGCCCGAACGCGCACCACATCACGGCGGACGCGCCGAGCAGGCCGAGGATCGGCAGCGAGCCCCAGGCGAAGTGCGTGCCGCCCCAGCTCAGCGCCAGCAGCAGCAATATGGTGGCGACGCACATCAGCAGCGCGCCGAAGATGTCGAGCTTATGCGGGTGATGGTGGATCGGCAGGCGGCGCAGCGCGCGGTCGCTCATGGCCGCCGCCAGCAGGCCGAGCGGCAGATTGATCCAGAAGATCAGCGACCAGTGCAGATGCTCGGCAAAGAAGCCGCCGAGAATCGGCCCGGCGATGCTGGAGGTGATGAACACCACCGCGAAATAGCCCTGATAGCGCCCACGCTCGCGCGGCGCGATCATCAAGCCGACGATGGTCTGCGCCAGCGCGATCAGCCCGCCGCCACCAATGCCCTGCAAGGCCCGCCCGCCGATCAGCCACAACATGCCGGGCGCCAGCGCGCACGCCACCGAACCGATGAGGAAGAAGGCGATGCTGCCGAGCAGCACCGGGCGCGGGCCATGAATGTCGGAGAGCTTTCCAACCAGCGGCGTTACCGCCGTGCCGGTCAGGAGATAGGCCGTCACCACCCAGGCCAGGCTCTCCAGATCGCCAAACTGCGCACCGATGGTCGGGAGCGCGGTCGCGATGATGGTCTGGTCGAGCGCACTCAGGAACATGGCGAGCATCACGCCGATGATGATGGTGCGGACTTCGGCATGCGGCAGGAAAGCGGGTTCCGGCTCGGGAGAACGTGCATCCATTAGGAGATATTTCCAGCTTCGGCACTGCCCGCCCGGCGCGGCCGCAAAATTGACGCTCGCGGCGTTAATTGCAAGAGCCGTTGTCCGTTCCCACCTGCGGAGCAGCTATGCCGGTCGACGCGGACCGGCGATGTCGATAGCCTTCTACTGCCTTCCCATGGACAAGTGAATCGTGCGCAAGCCTGCCAGACAGAAAATCAAGAAGCCGCCGGCCGTGCGTCTGCCCAAGGGGCTGCCGACCAAGGAAGCGCTGACCACGTTCATCGCCTCGCATGGCGGCGAGGTCGGCAAGCGTGAGATTTCCCGCGCCTTCGGGCTGGATGGCAGTGACCGCATCGTGTTGAAGGCGATGCTGCGCGAACTGGCCGAGGAAGGCCTCATTGCCACCAACCGCCGCAAGCTGCATGTGCCGGGCGCCCTGCCCACCGTCGTCATGGCGGAAGTGATCGAGCGCGACGAGGATGGCGAGCTTGTCGCGACGCCGGTCGACTGGGATGAGGAAGAGAACGGCGCGCCGCCACGCATTCTGGTGCTGTTGGCCCGTCGCGGGCGGCTTGCCGGCCCGGCGCCGACCGTCGGCGACCGCGTGCTGCTGAAAACCGAGGAAATCCCCGAGGCCGATGGCGTCATCCGCCATAATGGCCGCGTCATCAAGCTGATCGAGAAGGGCCGCGCGCAGGTTCTCGGCATCTTCCGACGCGACCGCGAAGGCGGCGGCCGGCTGATCCCGGTCGACAAGCGCAATATGGGCAAGGAACTCGCCATTCCGCCCGGCCAGGAAAACAATGCCGAGGACGGCGATCTCGTCGCGGTCGAGATTCTGCGCCACCACGCCTATGGCCTGCCCACCGCCAAGGTGAAAGAACGGCTGGGCTCGATGGGGTCCGAGCGGGCGATCAGCCTGATCGCCATCCACGCCCACGCCATTCCCAGCGTGTTCCGTGCGGAAGCCATGACGGAGGCCGAGGCCGCACGCCCGGCAACGATGGCGGGCCGCGAGGACTGGCGCGACCTGCCGCTCATCACTATCGACCCGCCCGACGCCAAGGATCATGACGACGCGGTCTTCGCCGAGCCTGACGACGACCCGGAGAACGAGGGCGGCTTCATCGTCACCGTCGCCATTGCGGATGTCGCGAGCTATGTGCGCCCGGGCACCGCGCTCGACCGCGAGGCTCTGGTGCGCGGCAATTCGGTGTATTTCCCCGACCGCGTCGTGCCGATGCTGCCCGAGCGCATCTCCAACGATTTGTGCTCGCTGCGCCCGAACGAGGACCGCCCGGCGATTGCCGTGCAGATGGTCATCGCCGCCACGGGCCGGAAAAAGAGCCACACCTTCCACCGCATCATGATGCGCTCGGCCGCAAAGCTGGCCTACGCGCAGGCGCAGGCGGCGATCGACGGCCATGTCGACGACACCACCGCGCCGCTGCTGGAGCCGATCCTGCGCCCGCTCTATGCCGCCTATGCCGCGGTGAAGAAGGCACGCGACCAGCGCAGCCCGCTGGAGCTCGACCTGCCCGAGCGCAAGATCCTGCTGAAGCCCGACGGCACGGTCGACCGGGTCATCGTCCCGGAGCGGCTCGACGCGCATAAACTGATCGAGGAGTTCATGATCCTCGCCAATGTCTCGGCTGCCGAGACGCTGGAAGACAAGCACATCCCGCTGATCTACCGCGTCCACGACCAGCCGACGCTGGAGAAGGTCTCGGCACTGCGCGAGTTCCTGCAGACGCTCGACATCAAGCTGGCGAAGAACGAGACTATCCGGCCCTCCCAGTTCAACGAGATTCTCGCCGCGGTGAACGGCTCGGAAATGGCGCCGCTGGTCAATCAGGTCATCCTGCGCAGCCAGGCGCAGGCGGAATACGCCAACGAGAATTACGGCCATTTCGGCCTGCATCTGCGCCGCTACGCGCATTTCACCTCGCCGATCCGCCGCTATGCCGACCTCGTCGTCCACCGCGCGCTGGTCCGTGCGCTCGGCCTCGGCCGCGATGGCCTGCCGGAGGCGACGACGCCGGAAATGCTGGCCGAGATCGCCGCGCGCATTTCCGCCAGCGAGCGCCGGGCGATGTCCGCCGAGCGCGAGACCATCGACCGCCTGATCGCCCACCACATGGCCGAGCAGATGGGCGCGACCTTCAAGGGCCGCATTGCTGGCGTCACCAAGGTGGGGCTGTTCGTCGCGCTGGACGACACCGGCGCCGATGGTTTCATCCCCGCCGCGACACTGGGCCAGGACTATTTCCGCTACGACGAGGGCCGCCACGCCCTTATCGGCGAACGCACCGGCGAGATGCACCGGCTCGGCGACCGGGTCGAGGTGAAGCTGGTCGAAGCCGCCCCTGTCGCCGGCGCGCTGCGATTTGAGCTTCTCAGCGATGGGCAGTATGTACCCGGTAGCAAGCGCGGCACGACCAGGCCGGGCTATCGCCGCGAGGGTGAGAAGCCCCGCCGCGGCCCGCCGCGTGGCGGAAAGCGTAGATAGGTCGAGGAGCCGAACATGGCAGCACTGCCTCACCGGCCGGTTGGACCGGCGATGAAGAACGGCTTTCGCTTGCGCTGTCCGCGCTGCGGCGAAGGCAAGCTGTTCAGCGGCTATCTCACCGTGAACGAAAGCTGCTCGGCCTGCGGCGAGGAATTCTGGCACCACCGCGCCGATGACGCCCCGCCCTACATGGTCATCACCATTGTCGGCCACATCGTCGTACCGCTGTTGCTGGCGGTCGAGATGGCGTGGCATTGGGAGGAATGGCAGCACATGATCACATGGCTGCCGCTCACCGCCTTGCTGTGCGTCATCCTGCTGCCGCCGGTAAAGGGCGCACTCATCGGCTATCAGTGGGCGATGCACATGCATGGCTTCGACCCGACTGATGCCGAGCACGACCCCATTCCTCCCAGCCAGCGCGGACCCAAGATCAACCCGCCGGCGAGTTACCAGTCGCTATGAGCCTCGCCGACGCCGCCCGGACCGAGCCGACCGAGCTGACCAACCGCCGCCCCGTAGATGCCGCGACGCTTATTCTGGTCGACCGCTCCAAGCGCCTGCCGCGCGTGCTGATGGGTAAGCGTAGCCCCAACCTGAAGTTCATGCCGGGCAAGCTGGTATTCCCCGGCGGGCGGGTCGACGCAAGTGACCGCCGCATGCCGGTCTATGGCATGCTGGAATCCGAGACCGAGCGCCGCCTGCTCGCCAGCGTCGTACGCCCCAGCCCTGCCCGTTCGCGCGCACTCGCGCTTGCCGCCATCCGCGAGACTTTTGAGGAAACCGGGCTGCTGATCGGCACCACTGAGGCCGGCGCGCCGGAAGCCGTACCGCCCGGCTGGGCCGCGTTCAGCGAGGCCGGCGTGTTCCCCAATCTCGAAGCGCTCACGCTGGTCGCGCGCGCCATCACCCCGCCGCGCCTCGCCCGCCGCTTCGACACCCGATTCTTCCTGGCGGACTCCTCCGATATCGCCCATCGCATCGAGGGCGTCGTCGGGCCGGATTCCGAGTTCGTCGAGCTGGATTGGCTGACCTTTGCGCAGGCCAGGAAGGCCGAGATACCGAACATCACCCGGGCCATTATTGAGGAGGTCGAAAGTCGCCTCGATGCCGGCAATTCGGTCCGCTTGGCCGTTCCGTTCTATTTCATGCGGCGCGGGCGCTTCCATCGCGAGACGCTGGACTAGCGGTTCGGGAACGCCTAGAGCCGACGGCCCGGTTCCGTCAGGTCATTCCATGCACACCGTTCAGCCCGCCCGCGACATCAATGTCGCCTCGATCGCCGCCGCGATCGGCGCCATCTCGGTGGTCGGGCTCGGCCTTGCCCTGTCGATCCCGCTGCTTGCCATCGAACTCGATGATCGCGGCATCTCCAGCACCTGGATCGGCATAAATACAGCCATCGGCGGCGTCGCCACCATCGTCACCGCCCCGTTCCTGCCAACGCTGGTGCGGCGGATCGGCGTCGGACCATTGCTGATGGGCGCGATCCTCAGCGCGGCACTAAGCCTGTTGGCGTTCAAGGTCACCGATTCGTTCCTGCTGTGGTTCCCACTGCGCTTCATCTTCGGTGCCGCCCTGTGCGTGCTGTTCGTCGTCAGCGAGTTCTGGATCAACGCCGCCGCGCCCAATAACCGCCGCGGCCTAGTCATCGGCATCTATGCCACCGTGCTGTCTGCCGGCTTTGCCGGTGGCCCCGCCATATTGAGCATTGTCGGCACCCATGGCTGGGCACCCTATCTGTGCGGAGCGGTATTCTTCGCACTCGCGGCCATTCCGGTGATGATCGGCGCGGACAGCGCACCTGCTATTGAGAAGGACAGCTCGCGTGGTGTGCTGAGCCTGTTGCGTATTGCTCCGGCCGCGACGCTGGCGGCATTCGTTTTCGGCGCCTTCGAGACCGGGCTCATCAACTTCCTGCCGCTCTACGGCTTGCGCCGCGGGCTGATGGAAAGCGAGGCGACGGTCCTGCTCACCGTGGCCGAACTCGGCAATGTTTTCCTACAACTGCCGCTCGGGCTGCTGAGCGACAAGTTCGATCGCCGCAAGCTGCTTCTGCTGTGCGCCACGCTCGGCCTTGGCGGCTCGCTCCTGCTGCCCTATCTCGCCATCGACGGTTGGGCGATGTGGGTGACGGTGTTCACCATCACAGGGCTGGTGTCGGGTCTTTATACGGTTGGGCTCGCTTTGCTTGGCGCTCGATTCGATGGCGCGGCACTCGCGACCGCCAATGCCGCGTTCGTCATGCTCTACTCGCTGGGCCTGACATTCGGTCCCACCGTCGTGGGCGCTGGCATGCAGGCGGTCGACCCGCACGGTTTCGCCTGGACGCTGTGCGCATTTCTGATGATCTATGTCGTCATCGTTGCCGGTCAAATATGGCGGGACCGCTAGCCGTTCCTTGACATTCGCGTTCCAATCTAGGATACGAACGGCCAACAAGCGGCATCGCTGTCGCGTGAACCCAATAATTTCGACGTGGCCAATGCCACGCTCCCAGGAGACCGGTCATGGCCAAGGCAACGACCATCAAGATCAGGCTCAACTCGAGCGCCGACACCGGCTTCTTCTACGTCACGAAGAAGAACTCGCGTACCATGACCGACAAGCTGGTCGTGAAGAAGTACGATCCCGTCGCGCGCAAGCACGTCGAGTTCCGCGAAGGCAAGATCAAGTGATCTGACATGATCACCGGGCTGCAAAGCCCTGCGATCCAAAGGCGCCGCGAGGCGCCTTTTTGTTTTTCCGGGGTTTGGCAATCGGCAGCCCGCGATTCGCGCGGCCGCGCCGCTCAGTCCTCTGGCAAAAACTGCCGGACGGTTTCCAGGAACTTGCCCACCGAGATCGGCTTCGACAGATAGGCCTCGCAGCCGCCCTCGCGAATCCGCTCCTCGTCGCCCTTCATGGCGAAGGCGGTGACAGCGATGACGGGAATCGACTTCAACTCGGGATCGGCCTTGAGCCAGCGCGTGACGTCGAGACCGGAGACTTCCGGGAGCTGGATGTCCATCAGAATGAGGTCCGGCTTGTGTTTGCGGGCAAGCTCCATCGCCTCCACGCCATTGCGCGTACCTATGGTGATATAGCCATGGCCTTCGAGCAGATCGTTGAAGAGCTTCATATTGAGCTCGTTGTCTTCGACGATCAGAACGGTCTTGGACATTTGCTGCTCGGGTCCGTAATGCCTGGGACTTGATCGACGGACCGTACGCGGGCCTGATAACAGGAAGCGTCGGCCCCTCCACCGCGCTACTCTACCTTTCATTCCTTACGGAACCGCAAATTCAGATGCGTAAATCCCGGCCTTTATCGACCCGCGACGCGGCCCGCGAGATATCGCTCGGCGTGCTCGGCTATCTCGCCGGCGATCCCGAGCGCATCGGCCCGTTCCTTGCCGAGACCGGCCTCGCGCCGGGCGATCTGCGCGGTGTCGCCGGCTCGGCGGCGTTCCATGTGGCGCTGCTGGACTATCTGATCAACCGCCAGGACCAGCTGCTGGACTATGCTGCGCAGGCCAAGATCGATCCCGGCCACGTCGTCGCCGCGCGCGAGATTCTGTTCCACACCGACACTGACGATTAGAGCAACCCGCGCCCGGTTGGGCGCAAATTGCTCTAGCTCTTTGTAATCGATCAACTTATCTGCTTTCAGGCGATTCCACCTGAAAGCAGGTTGATCTAATGGCATGATGGCGGCCCATGATGCGCGAGCCCGCCTTCTGCCGTGACTGCCTGCTCGACGTCGCCGACGGCCCGCGCTGCCGGCACTGCGGCAGTCCGCGCATCGTCCGCCATACCGAACTCGATACGCTGCATATCGCCCATATCGACTGCGACGCGTTCTACGCGGCTGTGGAGAAGCGCGACGACCCGAAGCTGCGCGACGTGCCGCTGATCATCGGCGGCGGCAAGCGCGGCGTCGTGTCCACCGCCTGCTATCTCGCCCGCGTGCAGGGCGTGCGCTCCGCCATGCCGATGTTCAAGGCGCTCGCGCTGTGCCCCCAGGCCGTGGTCGTGAAGCCCAATATGGCGAAGTATGTCGCGGTCGGCCGGCAGGTGCGCGAGCGCATGCTGCGCCTGACACCGCTGGTCGAGCCGCTCTCCATCGACGAGGCGTTCCTCGACCTTGCCGGCACCGAGCGCCTGCATGGCGAGGCCCCCTCCCGCCAGCTCGCCCGCCTCGCTCGTGACATCGAGGCCGAGATCGGCATCACCATCTCGGTCGGGCTGGCCGCCAACAAGTTCCTCGCCAAGATCGCGTCGGAACTCGACAAGCCGCGCGGCTTCGCGGTCATCGGCCAGGATGAGGCGGCGGCGTTCCTCGCGCCGCGCAGCGTCGGCACCATCTGGGGCGTCGGCAAGGCGACGCAGGAGCGTCTGGCGCGCGAGGGCTTTCGGCTGATCGCCGATCTCCAGGCCGCCGACGAGACCGCGCTGGCCCGCCGATTCGGCAATGAGGGGCTGCGGCTGGCGCGACTCGCGCGTGGCATCGACGACCGCCGCGTCAATCCCGAGCGCGAGACCAAGAGCGTCTCGAGCGAGACCACGTTCAATTCGGATATCTCAGACTTCCGCGCACTGGAGCAGGAGCTCTACGCGCTGTGCCGGAAAGTATCGGACCGGCTCAAGGCTGCAAGCCTTGCCGGTCGCACCGTGACGCTGAAGCTCAAGACCAGCGACTTCAAGCTCGTTACCCGCTCCCGCTCGCTGGAAGACCCGACCCGCCTTGCCCATCGCATCTTCGACCATTCCCGCGAACTATTGGCGCGCGAGACCGATGGCCGTCAGTTCCGGCTGATCGGCGTCGGAATTTCCGAACTGGCCGATCCGTCGCTGGCCGATCCGGACGATCTGGTCGATCTGCGCGCCACCAAGCGCGGCAAGGCGGAACTTGCCGCCGACAGCCTGCGCTCGCGCTTCGGTTCCGATGTCATCGACCGCGGCATCGCGCTCGACACGCCCCGCC
>LNAP01011216.1_pt1 | contig 27037 bp, 29 predicted proteins | sample 602601 | NCBI WGS metagenome assembly LNAP01 (sample SAMN02440304, study PRJNA202911) | soil metagenome | biome: Subtropical and temperate rainforests or woodlands; isolation source: soil samples (1 kg each in a 20% v/v slurry with milli Q water) were... ... | reverse complement strand
GTTGGTGCCCTGCTCGAAGGTCGCGGTAATGGTCATGCTGCCGTCGGAGTTACTTTCCGAGGAGACATAACGCAGGTTATCGATACCGTTGAGCTGTTGCTCGATCACCTGGACCACGGTGTCCTGCACGGTTTGTGCAGACGCGCCCGGGTAGGTCACAGAGATCGCAATGGCCGGAGGCGCAATGCTCGGGTATTGGTTGATCGGCAGTTTGAGGATCGATAGTGCCCCGACCAGCATGATGACCAGGGCAATTACCCAGGCAAAAATCGGACGGTCGATAAAAAATCTGGACATGGTTTACTCCCCTTTGCCGCTGGAAGCCTTGTTAGCTACCTGTGCGGGGGCCGGGTTCTTTGCGCCAACGTTAGTCGCTTCACTGGCCTTTACTTCGACGCCAGGTTTAACGAATTGCAGTCCTTCAGTGATCAGGCGGTCGCCGGCCTTCAGGCCGTCTTCGATCAGCCATTGGTTACCGACGGTGCGGCTGGCCTTGAGGTGACGCAGTTCGACCTTGTTGTCCGGGCCGACGACCAGCGCGGTCGGGGTGCCTTTGAGATCACGGGTCACGCCTTGTTGCGGGGCGAGGATCGCCGCGCTGTTCACACCGGCCTGCAACTGGGCGTGTACAAACATGCCGGGCAGCAGGGTGTGGTCAGGGTTCGGGAATACCGCACGCAAGGTTACGGAACCGGTGGTCTGGTCCACGGAGACTTCCGAGAACTCGAGCTTGCCTTCCTGTTTGTACTGGCTGCCGTCTTCCAGGGTCAGCTTGACCGCGGCCGCGTTGTCGCCGGACTTTTGCAGACGACCGCTTTCCAGTTCGCGGCGCAGCTCCAGCAGCTCAACCGAAGACTGGGTGACGTCAACGTAGATCGGGTCCAGTTGCTGAATCACCGCCATCGCTTCGACCTGGCCGCTGGTAACCAGCGCGCCTTCAGTCACAGTCGAGCGGCCGATACGGCCGGAGAGAGGCGCGTAAACCTTGGTGTAACGCACATTGATCTGGGCGCTTTGCAGGGCGGCCTCCGATTGCAACCGGTTAGCCAGGGCCGTGTCGTATTCCTGACGGCTCACAGCCTGTTCGTTGACCAACTGCTTGTAGCGGTCGGAAATCGATTTGGTCTGCTGCAGGTTGGCTTGGGCGCTTTTCAGGGTGGCTTCATAAACCGCCGGATCGATCTGATACAGCTGCTGGCCGGCCTTGACGTCGCCGCCTTCCTTGAACAGGCGCTTGAGAATGATGCCGTTGACCTGAGGGCGAACTTCGGCGATGCGGTACGCGCTGGTACGGCCCGGAAGTTCGGAGGTCAGGGTAAAGGCTTGAGGTTGCAGAGTAACGACGCCGACCTGAGGGGGTGGTGCGGCAGGTGCCGCCTCTTCCTTTTTGCATCCGCTGAGCAGCGATGCCAAGGCGAGGGCGGTGACCAGAGCGGTAACAGCTGGCTTGAATTGCATGAAAATCCTCGGGTCAGGCGCGCAAATTGCGCACTCGAAATGTAGAGAAGTAAAAAATGTGCGCTGAGTGGATAAGTAGCTTGCTAAGGAATATACTTACGTTCATGGTTGTTTGTAAATACCTTGGCCGTGTATCCACATCGTTACGAAAGCCGTTCAAGGGTTCGAATTGTAGGCCGGTGACGACGCCCGAGAGCGATCGCTCCACTTTTATTCAGCTGATGTTCAGACATCGCTGAAGCATCCTGATTGAGGTTGTACTGCCATGGTCCGTCGCACCAAAGAGGAAGCTCAAGAAACCCGCAGCCAGATACTGGAAGCGGCAGAAAAGGCCTTTTACGAAAGGGGCGTGGCGCGCACGACACTGGCGGATATCGCTACCCTGGCCGGGGTCACTCGCGGCGCTATCTACTGGCATTTCAGCAACAAGGCGGATCTGGTGCAGGCCATGCTTGATACCTTGCATGAGCCGCTGGATGAAATGGCCAAGGCCAGTGAAAGCGAAGATGAGCTCGATCCCTTGGGTTGTATGCGCAAACTGCTGATTCATTTGTTTCATCAAGTTGCCCTGGATCCGAAAACCCGACGCATCAATGAGATTCTGTTTCATAAGTGCGAATTCACCGATGAAATGTGCGACCTGCGCCAACAGCGTCGAGAGGTCAGCCTCGATTGCAATGTGCGAATCGCCCTGGCGCTGAGTAATGCGGTCAACCGGGGGCAGTTACCGGAAGACCTCGACACTGCGCGAGCGGCCATCAGCATTCATGCGTATATCGATGGCATCCTGTATCAGTGGCTGTTGGCGCCCGACAGCTTTCAACTGCATATCGATGCCGAGCGTTTGGTTGATACCGGGTTGGATATGCTGCGCTTGAGCCCCAGTCTGCGCAAATGAAACAAAATACCTAATGGGGGTGCTTTTATATACGTACGCTCGCCCGCTTGATAGGTAGTGAGCTACCTGATTTGTAGTGATTTTGTGAGTAACTCGGTTGCAAAAAAGCCCCGGCTCTTTCGAGTCGGGGCTTTTGCGTTTCAAGGTGAGGAATGCTTACAACACCGGGTAGTCGATATAGCCGACCGGGCCCTTGGCGTAGAACAGTTCAGGACGCGCCTCGTTCAGCGGCGCATCGGCCTTCAACCGTGCCGGCAAGTCCGGGTTGGCAATGAATGGCACGCCGAAGGCCACCGCATCGGCCTTGCCGCTGGCGAGCCAGGCGTTGGCGCTGTCCTTGGTGAAGCGTTCGTTGGCGATGTACGGGCCGCCGAACGCTTCTTTCAATTGTGGACCCAGGCTGTCGCCATCTTCTTTCTCGCGGGAGCAGATGAAGGCGATGCCACGTTTGCCCAGTTCGCGAGCAACGTAAGTGAAGGTCTCGGACAGGTTGTCATCGCCCATGTCATGGAGATCGGCACGGGGTGACAGGTGCACACCCACGCGGCCCGCGCCCCAGACTTCGATCGCGGCATCGGTCACTTCCAGCAGCAGGCGAGCGCGATTTTCCACGGAACCGCCGTAGTTGTCGGTGCGCTGGTTGGTGCTGCTTTGCAGGAACTGGTCGAGCAGGTAGCCGTTGGCACCATGGATTTCCACACCGTCGAAACCGGCTGCCTTGGCGTTCTCGGCGCCGACGCGGTAGGCGTCGACGATGTCGGCGATTTCAGCGGTTTCCAGGGCGCGTGGGGTTGGGAAGTCGGCCAGTGGGCGAACCAGGCTGACATGGCCTTTTGGCTGAATGGCGCTCGGTGCGACCGGTGTTTCACCGTCCAGATACGACCCATGGGAAATACGGCCGACATGCCACAGTTGCAGGAAAATCTTGCCGCCCGCGCCGTGGATAGCCTTGGTTACGTTAGCCCAGCCACGTACCTGATCGTTGGACCAGATACCCGGGGTGTCCGGGTAACCGACGCCCATCGGCGTGACCGAAGTGGCCTCGCTGAGGATCAGGCCGGCCGAGGCGCGTTGTACGTAGTACTCGGCCATCAGCGCGTTTGGCACGCGGCCTTCGTCGGCGCGGCAGCGGGTCAGCGGCGCCATGATGATGCGGTTGGCCAACTCAAGGTCGCCCAGTTTGATCGGATCGAAAATAGTCGTCATGAAATAGCTCTCCGGTAGAGATCAGTTGGTAGCAGGGGCCAGTTCGGGATTGCCGTTCTGACGGAAAGTAATCAGGGTCACCAGCAGGGCAAGTACTGCCAGTGCGGCTGCCGCGAGAGGAACGCTGGTCAGGCCGAAACCGTGGGCGATGACGCTGCCGCCGACCCAGGCACCCAGTGCGTTACCGATGTTGAAAGCGCCGATGTTCAGGGTCGACACCAGGTTCGGTGCGGCTTTGCCGTAGGTCACCACGTTCACTTGCAGGGCGGGCACGGCGGCAAAGCACGCAGTGGCCCAGAGGAACAGGGTGATTTCGGTTGGTATCAGCGCAACGCTGGTCCAGGTCAGTACGGTCGAGATCACCGCCATCGAGATAAAGACGCCGATCAACGTGGCGGCCATGCCTTTGTCCGCCAGTTTGCCGCCGATGATGTTGCCGACCGTCAGGCCGAGGCCGATGAGCATCAGGGTCCAGGTCACGCCTTTGGGCGAGACGCCGGTGACATCGCCGAGCAGCGGGGCGACGTAGGTGAACAGGGTGAATACCGAAGCTGCGAACAACGCGGTCATGCTCAACGACAGCCAGATCCCGGCGCCTTTGAGGGCGCGCAGTTCGGCGCGCATATCGAGTTTCTCTTCATCGCGCTTGGCCGGCAGGAAGCGGATCAGGCCAATCAATGCGATCACGCCAATCACTGTCACCGCCCAGAAGGTCGAACGCCAGCCGGCTTCCTGACCGAGTGCGGTGCCCAGCGGAACGCCGAGTACGTTGGCCAGGGTCAGGCCGGTGAACATCAAGGCTACGGCCGAAGCGCGCTTGTTCGCCGGCACCAGACCGGCCGCCACCACCGAACCGATACCGAAGAACGCACCGTGGCAGAGGGCGGTGACCACGCGGGCAAACATCAGCACGTTGTAGTCGGTAGCCATGGCACAGAGCAGGTTGCCAACGATGAAAATCCCCATCAACGCTACCAGCGCAGCCTTGCGCGGCAATCTGGAGGTGGCCAGTGCCATGAACGGCGCACCGATGGCCACGCCCAGGGCATAACCGGTCACCAGCCAGCCGGCGCCAGGGATCGACACACCGAGGTCGGCCGCCACATCGGGCAGCAAGCCCATGATGACGAACTCGGTGGTGCCAATGGCGAAGGCGCTCAAGGCCAGAATGAGTAGCGAGAGGGGCATTGTTCAGTTCCTTGTCGGAGCGCTGAGCTCCTTGACGATGGCGTCGAGGAACGCCTGAATCACGTCCTCGTTGCGTTTGAAGAAGTGCCTGGCTGCTGATCAGTCCCGCACGTTGCAAGGTCGCCAAATGGGCGGACACGGTCGACTGCGACAGGCCGCAGCGTTGATCGATCTGTCCGGCGCAAATACCGTACTCGTGGTTGTGGAGCTGTTCCGGGAACTGGGTTTTGGGATCTTTCAGCCAGATGAGGATGTCTCGGCGTACTGGGTGTGCCAGGGCTTTTATTATTTCGTCGAGGTCGATGGTCATGGTTTGGGCTCGTGATGAATAAAACGCTATATCGCGATGAGGCGAACTTTAAATCGGTACTTCGCGATATACCAATATGATTTTGGTCTGACGACCGAGTAATTCGGTATATCGGGTTATAACGATATTGAGGGCGTAGTGCTAAGCTGCGCGGCATGAACTATCTCGCACATCTGCACCTCGGTGGCCAGCGCCCCGGTCAATTGCTCGGCAGTCTGTATGGCGATTTCGTCAAAGGGCGGCTGCAAGGGCAGTTCGATCCGGAGATCGAAGCGGCCATCCAGCTGCATCGCAGCATCGATGTCTTTACCGACCGCCATCCGTTGGTGGACGTTTCGTTGTCACGGTTTTCCATGACCCGCCGGCGTTACGCCGGGATCGTGCTTGACGTGTTTTTCGACCATTGCCTGGCGCGGGACTGGACGTTGTACGCCGACCAGCCGCTGGAGCAATTCACTTCGGGTGTGTACCGGGTGCTGTCCGCCGAGGCGCAATTGCCGGAGCGTCTGGCGCAGATCGCGCCGCACATGGTCGCTAATGACTGGTTGGGTTCTTATCGGGAATTTGCGGTGCTGGAGCAGGTGCTGCGGGGGATTTCACGGCGGCTGACGCGGCCGGAGGAGCTGGCCGCAGCGATGCAGGAGTTGCGAGTGTTGTATGAGCCGTTGAGTGATGACTTTCGGTTGTTCTATCCGCAGCTTCAGGATTTCGCGCAAACGAAGCAGATCTAATGTGGGAGCGGGCTTGCCCGCGATTGAGGTGGTTCAGTCAACATAGATGTTGGATGATCCGGCCTCATCGCGGGCAAGCCCGCTCCCACAGGGATATGTGTTCAAGCCGCGATTGCGGGGCGCAGAGGTTCCGGTTGGGCCTGCGGAATCACCCCAAACAACGCCTTCTGCACCGCCTGCTGCGCTTCAAACGCCAGCGCCGCACGCTCGCGACCTTCGCACGCGATCGGCTTGAGCAAATGAATCTCCACCTCACCCCGATCATGGGCAAACAAGCGCATCAAGTGCGAGAGCAAATCATCATCGCCAATGAACGGTGCCAGTGAATCGAGCTGCCCGTCGCGCAGATAACGAATCGCCACCGGCTGCAACTTCACTTCGGAGTCGATCGCCGCCGACAGCAATCGACCATGAAACGTGCGCAACGTGCGGCCATCGGTGGTGGTGCCTTCCGGGAACATCAGCAGCGGATGTTCCTGCTCCAGATGACGGGTCATCTGTTTGCGGATCAACTGGCTGTCGCCCGACCCTCGGCGAATGAACAAGCTGCCGGCCTTGGCCGCCAGCCAGCCCGCCACCGGCCAGGTGCGCACTTCGGCCTTGGACAGGAACGACAGCGGCGTGAGCATGCCTAGCAGCGGAATGTCGGTCCAGGACACATGGTTGCTGACCCAGAGCATCGGCGACTTCGGCAATTCACCGTGCACGGTCACGTGAAAGGGCAGGGCATTGCTCAGGCGCGCCATGAAAAATCGCGACCAGCGCTGGCGCCGGACCATCGAATGAGCAATCCCCAAACGCTCGAACAACCCGAACACACTGGCCATGCTCAACCCCAGCGCCACCACCACCAACACTCGCGCAATCCGCGCGTAAATCCGTAGCCGACTCATCACACGGCCGCCTTGAAATGTTTGGCATAACGCGGGCAGAGCTCGTCGCGCTTGAGCAGGATGAATACGTCGGCGACCTGGAAGTCTTCGTCCCAGCACGGCTCGCCGCAGATCTTCGCGCCAAGGCGCATGTAGGCCTTGAGCAGCGGTGGCATTTCGGCGATGACGTTGGACGGGATGTCGAGGCTCGGCAGTGGTTTTTTCGGTTCTGCCCGCAGGTGTTCAGTGCACAGATAACGTTCGCGCAGGCGCTGCATGATCGCGTGGGCCTGAATGCCGCCGTCCTGCATCGGGATGCTCGCGCACCCCATCAAATAGCTGTAGCCGCCCTGGTTCAGGACTTCGGCCAGTTCGCCCCAGAGTACCGCGATGGTGCCGCCGTTGCGGTAGGCCGGGTCGACGCAAGTGCGGCCGATTTCCAGGATCGGGCCTTTGAGATGGACCAGGCCGTGCAGGCTGAATTCTTCTTCGCTGTAGAACTTGCCCAGGCTGCTGGCGGCGGTGTGGTCGAGCAAACGGGTGGTCGCCACCAGACGCCCGGTGTTCAAATCACGCACGCCGATGTGGGCGCAGTGAACATCATAGTCATCCATGTCCAGACCCAGCTCCGCGCCTTTCAGCTTGGCGTTGAATTCGCCACTGAACACGTTGAAGCGCAGGGCCTGGGCTTCCTGCAAGGCCTCGGCGCCCACCAGGCGTTCGGCTTGCAGGCGGCGTTCATTGCCGGTGTCGCTGATGCGGGCGATCTGAGTCATTGCGAATCTCCCACCCGTCTTGGGTTGCAGCCGATCGACTTTCTTTATGCAGCCGTGTTGTGCAAAGTCAGGCTATGTAGCCCCGGTGTCATCGCCATGAAGCTTTGGTGATGCTTATATGACAGCCTTTGAGGAGCCTCTTATGCTCTGGCAAAACCTGCTGCGCCGCTGTGAACGCCTGCCCGCCACCCCGGACCTGAGCGAGGGTTTCGCGACCTTGTTGCACCAGTTGGGCAACGTCACGCCGTTCGAACTGGCGGTGGCCGGCGGACGTTTGATGTCAACGCCCGGGTTGGCGTTTCTGGTGGGCTATCAGGCAGCGTTGCGCATGCTCTGGCCGAGCGCGCCGCTGAGCCTCGGTGCGTTGTGCGCGACCGAACAGCGCAGCCTGCGGGTGGCAGACATGCAGACCCGTCTGCGGGATTTGCGTCTGAGCGGGCGCAAGGATTTTGTCACCGCAGGCGATGCCGCCGATTGGCTGCTGATCGCTGCTCGCAGTGAAGCCCCCGATGAAAAACCGCGCCTGAGTCTGGCGGTGGTCTATCCCGATGAGCCGGGCGTGCGCCTGGAGAAACTGCCGGCGATCCCGTTGATGCCAGACATCAGCCATGGTCGGCTGTTTCTCGATAACGCTCAGTGCGAACTGTTGGCGGGGGATGGCTGGGAGGCTTACATCAAACCGTTCCGCACCCTTGAAGACATTTACGTGTTGAGCGCCATGACCGCCTGGCTGTACGGCGTCGGTCAGGACAGCGACTGGCCGCAAGCCTTGCAACTGCGTTTGCTGGCGCTGCTGGCCGGGTGCGCGGAAGTCAGCCGGCAGGCGCCGAATAATCCGTCCGGGCATGTGTTGCTCGGTGGCTTGTTTGCGCAGTTCGATGGGCTCAAGGCCGAGGTGGCGCTGGCACTGGCCGATGGCCCGCAGCATTGGGCGCAGATGTGGCAGCGTGATCAGGGCGTGATGGAGTTGGCGGCGGGGGCGCGGGGGAAGCGGTTGGCCAAGGCACTCGCGGGTTCTTCGCTGGATTGACCGGCCCCTTCGCGGGCAAGCCCGCTCCCACAGTGAGCGGTGGTGCGACACAGATGGTGAGCAACACACAATCCCTGTGGGAGCGGGCTTGCCCGCGAAGACGACCTCATTGGCAACACAAATCCCGGAACTGTCATCAATGGCGACTAGGCTCAGCAGGTCCATCCCTCCGAGCCCCCACCATGTTCAAAGGCTTGTCCCTGATTGCAGGGCTGTTGCTCAGCCTCACGGCCCACGCCGAATACTGGCCTGCCGAGCAATGGTCAACCGGTCCGACAGTCAGCGGGCCGGCGCTTCAAGCGCTGGAGACTTACGCCTTCCCACCCCGTGATGAGGCCACCCGACAAGGCATCCGCACCGACGCCTTGCTGGTGATCCGCGACGGTCAACTGATCTACGAACGCTACGCCGGTCCGACCACCGCCGACACCCCGCACCTGACCTGGTCCATCAGCAAAAGCCTGATGGCCACGGTCCTCGGCGTGGCCTATGGCGAAGGTCTGTTCAAGCTCCAGGACCCGGTGCAGACATTTTATCCACCGCTGCAAAAACACCCGGCCATGACCATGGCCGACCTGCTGCATTGGGCCTCGGGTCTGGACTGGCAGGAAGACTATGAATACGCGCCGTTGAAATCCTCGGTGGTCGCGATGCTCTACACCCGTGGCCACCCGGACATGGCCGCGTTCACCGCCGATCACCGTGAATACGCCAAACCCGGTCAGGCATTCCGCTACTCCAGCGGTGACAGCAATTTGTTATCCGCTGCACTGAAAACCATCGTCGGCCCGACCCGCTATCCAGACTATCCATGGAAGGCTTTGTTCGAACCCTTGGGGATTCGCCATGCCGTGTGGGAGGCCGACGCCACGGGGACATTCGTCGCTTCGTCCTATGCCTACCTCACCGCCAGGGACCTGGCCCGCATCGGGCTATTGATGGCGCGCGACGGCCGTTGGGGTGAGCGGCAATTGCTGCCCAGGGACTGGGTCACGTTCAACCGCGAACCGTTCGCCCGCTATCAAGCCAATCAAGACGAGGCTGTGCCCGGCGGCCATTGGTGGCTTAACCGCGCGGTGGAAGGCGCCGCAAAACCCTGGCCCGATGCACCTGCCGACACCTTCGCCGCGTTGGGTCATTGGGGGCAGGCGATGTACGTGATTCCCGGCGAAAACCTGGTGATCGTTCGTTACGGCGATGACCGCGACGGCAGCTACCGGCACAACGATTTGCTCAGACTCGTGCTCCAGGCATTTGCTGCGAAGGTGCAGCCATGAAGCGTCGCAGCTTTGTTCGTCGTCGACCGCTCGGCATGCTGTTGTTGATCCTGTCGATCGCCTTGCTCGGCTGGATCTGGCAGGAGCGCGTGGCGCTGTGGGCCTTCCCGGACATCATCAGCGGCTATACAGCCAAGGAATATTGTTCGTGCCGTTACGTGATGAACAACCCGGCGGAGTACTGCCGCGGCTACGTGAAGCAGTGGCTGCCGACCAGCGGCTTTACCGATGACGCCGCCAGCAAGCGCGTCACCGTCAGCGGTATGGGCCGCAGCAACAACGCGCAATGGATCAGCGAACGCCAGGGCTGCCGCTTATCACCTTGAAACGCCACTTTCCCTGTAGCAGCTGGCGAAGCCTGCGTTCGGCGGCGCAGCCGTCGTAAAACCACGCTCTGCGGTGTTTCAGAAAGAGCAAGGTGGCTGGATTGGCGACGGCTGCGCCGCCGAACGCAGGCTTCGCCAGCTGCTACACGTTTGCAATTGGCTCGCGGGCGGTTAAGGTTCGTGCAGGTTTATCTGCCCCACGAGTCTCTATGTTCAACCGCTTCCTCTGCAAAACCCTCGCCTCCCTGCTGCTGGCCGGTGTCACCGTGTCGGCCCAGGCCAATTGGTACCTCGACGGTGAGTCCTCGCGGCTGTCGTTCATCAGCACCAAAAACACCAACATTTCCGAGGTGCAACGCTTTCTGGTGCTGCACGGCAAGGTCAGCCCCAAGGGCCTGGCCGAGGTGGAAGTCGAGATGGATTCGGTCAACAGTGGCATCCCGCTGCGCGATGAACGCATGCGCAAGGACCTGTTTGAAATCCAGACGTTTCCCCAAGCGCTGATCACCACGCAGATCGATCTGCGGCCGATCAACGATCTGGCGCCCGGCGCGCAACTTGAATTGCGCCTGCCGCTGACCGTCAACCTGCATGGCAAACAACACGAATACAACGCCGAACTGCTGGCGACTCGTCTCGATGACCGGCGCTTCCAGGTGGTAACCCTCGAACCGCTGATCATCAATGCCGCGGATTTCGACCTGGCCCCCGGGCTGGAAAGTTTGCGCAAGGTCGCCGGTTTGTCGGCCATCAGTTTGTCGGTGCCGGTGGGTGCGGTACTGATTTTCACGGCGCGCTGACATGGCTGGCGCAATTTTCCCCTGGCGTGAAGGCAACCGTTTTGAACTGTTGATCGACGGGCCGCAGTTTTTCCCGCGGATGTTGGTCGCGATTGCCCGCGCCGAAGAGCAGGTCGAACTGGAGTTGTACCTGGTGGAGGCGGGAGCCTGTGCCGAAGCGATGGTTCAGGCGTTGGTCCAGGCTGCCGAACGAGGCGTGCGCGTGCGCTGCCTGTTCGATGATTACGGCAGCCTCGCGTTCACCCTGACCTTGCGTCAGCGTCTGATGGCGGCGGGTGTTGAGCTGCGTTTTTACAATCGCCTGAGCTGGCGGCGCTGGTTGGGCAACTTCTACCGCGATCACCGCAAGTTGTTGCTGGTCGATCAGAGCATGGCCGTGGTGGGCGGTACCGGGGTGACCGATGAATTCTGGACACCGGGCGAAGACACCAGCGAATGGCACGAAGTGATGGTGGAAATCACCGGGCCCTTGGTCATCGACTGGCAGTTACTGTTCGACCGCCAATGGATCGCCAACCGTCATCGGCGCGCCTGGAAACCTTCTGCTCATTTCGGCTTGCCGCGTCTGCCACGCGTGCCGTCCATGGGCGAGGGCATGGGCCGGGTCGCCTATGCCGACGCCCGCCAGCACCGGGACATCCTGCAATCATTGACTCGCGCGCTGAACAGCGGCCAACGGCGGATCTGGCTGGCGACGCCGTATTTCCTGCCGACCTGGAAAGTCCGTCGCTCACTGCGCCGGGCTGCCGCCCGCGGTGTCGATGTGCGCCTGCTGCTGACCGGGCCACGCACCGATCACCCGTCGGTGCGCTACGCCGGGCATCGCTACTACCCGCGATTGCTCAAGGCCGGGGTGGCGATCTTCGAATACCAGCCGTGTTTCCTGCACTTGAAAATGGTCCTGGTCGACGACTGGGTGAGCATCGGCTCGTGCAATTTCGATCACTGGAATTTGCGCTTCAACCTGGAAGCCAATCTTGAGGCACTGGACGCGGGACTGACGCGGGCGGTGGCGGCGAGTTTCCAACGGGACTTTGCGCAGAGCCAGGAAGTCAGCCTGGACGCATGGCAACGCCGGCCGCTGTGGCGGCGGGTGAAGCAAAGAGTGTGGGGATGGGTGGATCGGCTGGTGGTGAATCTGCTGGATCGACGGGGCTGATACTGACTCAACCACATCCAAAAAACACTGTAGGAGCCGACCTTGCTCGCGATGGCGGTGTAACAGTCAACATAGATGTTGGATCAGATCGTTCCCATGCTCCGCGTGGGAATGCAGCCCGTGACGCTCTGCGTCACTGGACGCGGAGCGTCCCTTGAGGCATTCCCACGCGGAGCGTGGGAACGATCAGTCCGCGCGGGGGATTAGAGCAACTCGAAGCTCTGCTGCGTCACGTCCTTGGAATCCAGGCCGATCTCCACATTGAACTTGCCCGGCTCGGCAGCGAACTTGAGCTGGGTGTTGTAGAACTTCAGGTCATCTTCGGTGATGGTAAAGCGCACGACTTTCTGTTCGCCGGCCTTGAGCATGACTTTCTGGAAGTTCTTCAGTTCCTTGATTGGGCGGATCATCGAGCCGGTCACGTCCTGGATGTACAACTGCACCACGGTTTCGCCGTCACGCTTGCCGGTGTTTTTCACCATGACGCTGGCGTCGAGCTTGCCGGTTTTGTTCAGTGTGGTCGACGACAGCGCCATGTCGCTCAGGCTGAAATCGGTGTAGCTCAGACCGAAGCCGAACGGGAACAGCGGCCCTGTGGTGTCATCGAAATACTGCGAGGTGTAGTTGCCCGGTTTGCCCGGCGTGAACGGCCGGCCAATGCTCAGGTGGTTGTAGTAGGTCGGAATCTGACCCACCGAACGCGGGAAGGTGATCGGCAGTTTGCCCGACGGGTTGTAGTCGCCGAACAGCACGTCAGCGATAGCGTTGCCGCCTTCGGTGCCGCTGAACCAGGTTTCCAGGATCGCGTCGGCCTGTTCCTTCTCTTCGAGAATCGACAACGGACGGCCGTTCATCAACACCAGTACCAGCGGTTTGCCAGTAGCCTTCAGGGCCTTGATCAAGTCGCGCTGGTTGGACGGGATGTTCAGGTCGGTGCGGCTCGACGATTCGTGGGACATGCCACGGGACTCGCCTACCGCGGCCACTACCACATCGGCATCCTTGGCGGCTTTCACCGCTTCGTCGATCAGCACTTGGGCCGAACGCGGATCGTCCACCACTTCCGGTGCGTCGAAGTTGAGGAAGTTCAGGTAATCCAGGATCTCCTTGTCGCTGGTAATGTTGGCGCCACGGGCGTAGATCAGCGTCGATTGCCCGCCCAGTGCCGTGGTCATGCCGTCGAACAGGGTGACCGATTGCGCCGGACGGCCTGCAGCGGCCCAGCTGCCCATCATGTCGATCGGTGCCTTGGCCAGCGGGCCGACCAGGGCGATTTTCGCGGTTTTCTTCAGCGGCAGGGTTTCACCCTGGTTCTTCAGCAACACCATGCTGCGGCGCGCAACATCACGGGCCTCGGCGCGGTGCAGGCGGCTTTCGGCGTACGTGTCGACCGGATCATCCTCAGCCTTGCCGATGCGCAGGTACGGGTCCTTGAACAGGCCCATGTCGTACTTGGCGGCGAGTACCTCACGCACGGCGTTGTCGATGTCGCTTTGCTGAATCTCACCCGCCTTCAACAACCCCGGCAGCTCTTTGCCGTAGAGGGTGTCGTTCATGCTCATGTCGATGCCGGCCTTGATCGCCAGCTTCGCGGCCTCGCGACCGTCACGGGCGACGCCGTGTTTGATTAGCTCGAAAATCGCCCCGTGGTCGCTGACGGCCAGGCCCTTGAAGCCCCATTGCTTGCGCAGCAGGTCGTTCATCAGCCAGGTGTTGGCGGTGGCCGGCACGCCATTGATCGAGTTCAGCGCGACCATTACCCCGCCAGCACCAGCGTCGATAGCCGCACGGTACGGTGGCAGGTAGTCCTGGAACATCTTGACCGGGCTCATGTCGACGACGTTGTAGTCGCGACCGCCCTCGACCGCGCCGTACAGGGCAAAGTGCTTGACGCTGGCCATGATGCTGTCGGCCGCATTCGCGCCCGTGCCCTGGAAGGCCTTGACCATCACGCCGGCAATGCGCGACACCAGGTAGGTGTCTTCGCCGAAGCCTTCGGAAGTCCGGCCCCAGCGCGGGTCGCGGGAGATGTCGACCATCGGCGCGAAGGTGATGTCGAGGCTGTCTGCCGCCGCTTCCTTGGCGGCGATGCGCCCGGACAGGCCGATGGCGTCCATGTCCCAACTCGAGGCCAGGGCAATCGGAGCGATGGCCGTGGATCACGTCATAGGCGAAGAACATCGGGATCTTCAACCGGCTGCGCATGGCCGCGTCCTGCATCGGACGGTTTTCCGGGCGGGTGATCGAGTTGAACGTGCCACCAATGTTGCCGGCGGCGATTTCCTTGCGGATCATCTCCCGTGGCATTTCCGGGCCGATGCTGATCAGGCGCAACTGGCCGATCTTTTCATCGAGGGTCATTTGCTTCATCAGGTTGCTGATGAACGCGTCCTTGTTTTCCAGAGGTGTGGGCGTCGTAGCGGCCAATACGTTATGACTGGCCAGGCTGACGAACAGGCCCAGCAAACACAGCTTCTTCATGAATAGTTTTCTCAAAAGCCAAAACGGCAGTGAATACGCGCCGGTCAGCCAAAATTTAGGGAGCGACTATTGTTGTTCAGGTAAATGCAGCACACTTCGGCGTGTTTTCGCGCTGGGGCATCTTTTAGCCCATTGGCTCGATGCAATCCAGTGGCGGCGCAGATTATGCCCCAAGAGCCGGGTTCAAAGTTCGAAGGTTGTTTTTCAACGGAATGTGCAAGGGAGCATCAACCAGATGAATGTACGACACCACTATCGGTCGAGCCTGCAAGTTGCAGCCTTGATATTGCTGACCACACTGCTGGCCGGCTGCGGCATCAATACGATTCCGACCCTCGACGAACAGGCCAAGGCCGCGTGGGGCCAGGTGCAGAACCAGTACCAGCGCCGCGCCGACCTGATTCCCAACCTGGTGGAAACCGTCAAGGGTTACGCCCAGCATGAGCAGGAAACCCTGACCGCGGTGATCGAAGCCCGGGCCAAGGCCACCTCCATTCAAGTGGATGCCAGCACGCTGGACAACCCGGAAAAGCTCAAGCAGTTCCAGCAGGCCCAGGATCAGCTGACCGGCGCCTTGAGTCGCCTGATGGTGGTGTCCGAGCGTTACCCGGACCTCAAGGCCAACCAGAACTTCCTGGCGTTGCAATCGCAACTCGAAGGCACCGAGAACCGCATCGCCGTGGCGCGTCGGGACTTCATCCTCGCCGTGCAGAAATACAACACGGAACTGCGTACCTTTCCCGGTCGCCTGTGGCACACCGTGATGTACAGCGATTTGCCGATCCGCGAAACCTTCGAGGCCACCAGCCCCGATGCGGAAAAAGCCCCTCAAGTGAAGTTCCAGTAAGCGCCGCAAGGGGCTTGAAGCGTCACCAAGGATGAGGTTGCCAATGCGTGTGTTGAAAGTTGGCCTGGTGCTGTTGCTCTGGGTATTTGCCCTGACGGCCCAGGCTGCGTTGAAGTTTCCGGAACTGACCGGACGGGTCGTCGATAACGCGCAGATGATCGAGCCTGCGGTGCGTGAGCAGCTGACGCAACAGCTTCAGGCTCATGAAAAAGCCACTGGCGAGCAGCTGGTGGTGGTCACTCTGCCGGATTTGCAGGGCACCGACATTGCCGACTTCGGTTATCAACTGGGGCGCTATTGGGGCATCGGCCAGAAGGACAAGAACAACGGCGCGCTGCTGATCGTGGCGCGTGACGATCGCAAGCTGCGGATTGAAGTCGGTTATGGCCTGGAAGATCGGCTGACCGATGCGCAGAGCTCGGTGATCATCAATCAGGTGATCACCCCGGCATTCAAGACCGGCAACTTCAGCAAGGGCATCAGCGACGGAATCGCGGCGATGCTCGTGGTGCTGGGCGGCAATCCGCTGGATGAGCCATCCACGGTGTATGACTCCGGCGGCAATCAGGAAAGCGACTTCCTCTCACGTCATCCGGGGATCTTCGTGTTTCTGGTGATGCTGTTCATCCTGACGATGTTTGTCTGCCAGATGCTCGGGATCCTGCCCAGCGGCGGCGGCCGGGGCGGTTCGAGCGGCGGGTTCGGCGGTGGAGGCTTTGGCGGCGGTGGAGGCGGGGGCTTCAGCGGCGGCGGGGGCAGTTTCGGGGGCGGCGGTTCGTCGGGCGGCTGGTGATCACACAACAATAGCGAGTGGGCATTCTTAAACATGGCATTACTGACTGAACACGAACAACGCAAGGTTGCCGAGGCGATTGCCCGGGTCGAGCGCGACACCGACGCCGAACTGGTCACCGTGCTCGCGGCCCGCGCCGACGACTACGCGTACATTCCGCTGCTCTGGGCCAGCCTGCTGGCGCTGGTCGTGCCGGGTATCGTGCATTACCTGACCGGCTGGCTGACCATGCACAGCTTGCTGCTGGTGCAATGGATCTCCTTCATCGTGCTGTGCCTGGTGTTCAGGATTCCAAAAATCACCACGCACCTGGTCCCGCGCTCGGTCCGTCACTGGCGCGCCTCGAACCTGGCGCGCCGGCAGTTTCTGGAGCAAAACCTGCACCACACGGTGGGCAGCACCGGGATGCTGATATTTGTCTGCGAAGCCGAGCGTTATGTGGAAATTCTGGTGGATGAGGGGATTTCGAAACGGCTGGACAACAAGAACTGGGATGAAATTGTGGCGGCGTTCACTCAGCAGGTGAAACAGGGGCAGACGTTGCAGGGGTTTGTGACGTGTGTGGAGGCGTGTGGCGAGTTGCTCAAGGTGCATGTGCCGGTGACGCATGTGCGGAATGAGTTGCCGAATCGGTTGGTGGTTTTAGGCTGATTTCAGCAGCGACGCATCCCTTGTAGCAGCTGGCGAAGCCTGCGTTCGGCTGCGCAGCAGTCGTGAATTCGGTATTCACGGTCTTCCTGATGCACCGCGTATGCTGATTTTACGACTGCTGCGCAGCCGAACGCAGGCTTCGCCAGCTGCTACAGGTCGCACCGTTCGGGAAATTACCCGTGCCCTCAACCCCCATCCCCCCTAAAATACCCGCCATTCCCCGATCCGCACTGCCCGAGGCCGTTTTTCCCATGTCTGTCACCGCCACTCCCGCCAGCCTCGCGCCGGATCACCACGCCCAGTTCATCGACCTGCTGCAAACCAGTCTTGACCAGAACGCCTTCATCAAACTGGTGCTGGCCAAGTACGTCGGCACTGAAGTGGACTTGCAGCGGCTGATCATCAAGCAGCTGACAGTCAAGGATCAGCCCTGCCTGTCCTTCGTCTACCGCTACAAGACCCGCGACATCACCAAGAATTTGCCGATTGTCGAAGGCGTGGCGACCATCGCCGCACTCTTGCCGGCATCGTTCAAAAATGCGCATTTGCTGTCGTTGACGGATGAAGTTCAGCTGGAATACAGCAAAAAGGGCAAATCTTCGCTGTTCAAGAGCAAACCTCAGCAATTGCGTGAAGTGCCGTCCGCTGAGCATAACCGCGAGAAGAACCGCTTTCTCGACCTGAACCGGCCGTTCCTGGCCGACCTTGGTGTGACGAACAGCAAGCACGAGCTGATCCCGGCGATGTCACGCAAGTGGAAGCAGATCAACAAGTTCATCGAAGTCTTCAGCCATGCGCTGACCACTTCTCCGCTGGCGCTGGACAAACCGGTTCAGGTGGCGGACTTCGGCTCGGGCAAGGGTTACCTGACGTTCGCGATCCATGACTACCTGCGCAACACCTTGAAGGCCGAAGGCATGGTGACCGGCGTCGAGTTGCGCCAAGAGATGGTGGATTTGTGCAATGCCGCGGCGGCAAAACTCGAGCATCCAGGGCTGGTGTTCAAGTGCGGTGACGTACGCAGCGTGGCGCCGAGCGAGCTGGACGTGATGATCGCGCTGCATGCCTGCGACATCGCCACCGACTATGCGATTCACACCGGCATCCGTTCCGGCGCCTCGATCATCATGTGCTCGCCGTGCTGCCACAAACAGATCCGCCTGCAGATCCAGAGCCCGGCGCTGCTCAAGCCGATGCTGCAATACGGTCTGCATTTGGGCCAGCAAGCGGAAATGGTCACCGACAGTTTGCGCGCGTTGTTCCTCGAAGCCTGCGGTTACGAGACCAAGGTGTTCGAGTTCATCTCACTGGACCACACCAACAAGAACAAGATGATCCTGGCGGTCAAACGCGCCGAACCGGTTGATCCGGCCCAGCTGTTGGTGAAGATTCAGGAGCTGAAGGATTTCTACCACATCAGCGAACACTGCCTGGAAACCCTGCTGCGGGCTGACGGCTACCTCTGATCACAATCCCTGTAGGAGCAAGCTTTGCTCCTGCCGGGCCGGGGTCAGGCTGTAGCAATCTGCGCTGGCTTGACGGTGGTCTTGCGTCCCAGCATCACCGTCACGATCACCCCGCCGGCAAACAGCCAGGTGATCGGCTCGACGTGTTCGCCAAAGAACAACGCCGAAAAAGCGATGGTGAAGAAGATCTGCAACAGCTGGATCTGACTGACCCGGGCAATCCCCCCCATCGCCAACCCGGCGTACCACGCAAAAAAACCGATGAACTGCGAAAACAGCGAGACGTAACCAAACGCCCACCAGGTCCTGGCCGAAATCTCGCCCTGATGTTGCAGCGCCAGGTACAGCACCGGCCCGATCAGCAACGGCGTCGACAGCACCAACGCCCAACAGATCACCTGCCAACCGCCCATCTCCTTGGCCAATCGGCCGCCCTCGGCGTACCCCAAACCGCCCACGGCAATCGCCCCAAGCATCAGCAAATCACCGGCCTGAATGCTGCCGGCCCCGCTGATCAGCGCATAACCCAGCACCAGCGCACTGCCCAGTGCGGCGCAGGCCCAGAAGGCTTTCGACGGGCGTTCGTGGGACAACCACGCGGCGTACAGCGCCACGCACAACGGCTGTAAGCCGTTAACCAATGCACCGTGGGACGCCGGCAAGGTTTGCATGGCCCAGGCCGACAACACCGGGAAGCCGAGAATCACACCGGCGATCACCAGGCTCAGGCCTTTGACCTGTTTCCAGGTCGGCCATTTTTCCCGACGCCACAGCAACAACATCGCCGCCGGAACCGCCGCGAACAGTGCTCGGCCCAAGCCGTTGAGCAGCGGATGGAGTTCCTGCACGACGATCCGTGTGAAGGGCAGGGTGAGGCTGAAGATCACAACGCCGAGCAGGCCGAGGGCCATGCCGGTGTTTTCGCGCGAGGACATGATGGCAACCAGAATCGAGGGTGGCGGGAAGGCCTTCATCTAGCCATAAACCCGGCGTTTGCTGCTGTTACAGCTAGGCGCAGAGTTATCCGTACAGTTTGAGAGCGTCATCGCGGTCCATCAGGTAGTAGCTGGTTATTACCCGACCCCGCGGATAAGGACTACCTTGAATACTCCTACGTATTTCCCAGAGGAGTCCTCCCCATGGCCGCTAAAAAAATTCTGATGCTGGTCGGCGATTACGTCGAAGACTACGAAGTGATGGTGCCGTTTCAGGCGCTGTTGATGGTCGGCCACACGGTGCATGCCGTTTGCCCGGACAAAGCAGCCGGTCAGACCGTACGTACAGCGATCCATGACTTCGAAGGCGACCAGACCTACAGCGAAAAACCCGGTCACCTGTTTGCCCTGAACTTCGACTTTGCCAAGGTCAAGTCCGAAGACTACGACGCCCTGCTGGTGCCGGGTGGTCGTGCGCCGGAGTACCTGCGCCTGAACGAAAAAGTCCTGGAACTGGTGCGCGCATTCGACAAGGCCGGTAAACCGATCGCCGCCGTGTGTCACGGTGCCCAATTGCTCGCGGCCGCAGGGATTCTTGAAGGTCGCGAGTGCAGCGCCTACCCGGCCTGTGCCCCGGAAGTGCGCTTGGCCGGCGGTACGTTCATCGATATCCCGGTGACGGAAGGTCACGTTCAGGGCAATCTGGCCACTGCCCCGGCCTGGCCGGCGCACCCGAGCTGGCTCGCCGGTTTCCTCGGGTTGCTGGGCACCAAAATCACGCTGTAACGAGGGACCTTTCCATGTGCGAGCTCTACGTCAAGGCCGATCCGAATCGCGCTCCCGCTCGCTGCGCATCTGCGGGGTGGTCACCACCCTGCGGCTGGAGAATCAGTTCTGGGACATCCTCAGCGAAATCGCCGAGGTCGACGGCATGACCACCAACCAGTTGATCGCCAAGCTGTATGAAGAGGTGATGGACTACCGCGGCGAGGTGGTGAATTTCGCCTCGTTTTTGCGGGTCAGTTGTACCCGTTATCTGAGTCAGCGACGGGTGCAGGCGCCGGAGTTATCAGTGGTGCGTGCGGTGGTGAAGTAGGTGATTTTTGTGCTGACCTTACCGGCCTCATCGCGAGCAGGCTCGCTCCCACAATGGATCGATGTACACAATTCCCCTGTTGGAGCGGGCTTGCTCGCGATGAGGCCGGTACAGGCGACAAAAATCCTCGCCTGGTCTTTACTCTGAAGCGCGAAACCTCTCAATTGCCAAGGAGAAAGAGCATGTCTGGATGGTATGAAGTGAGCAAAAGCAGCAATGGTCAGTTCAAATTCGTACTGAAGGCCGCCAACGCGGAAACCATTCTCACCAGCGAGCTGTACACCACCCGCGCTGCCGCTGAAAAAGGCATCGTGTCGGTTCAAAGCAACAGCCCGAAGGATGAACGCTACGAAAAGAAAACCACCAAGGATGGCCATCCTTACTTCAACCTCAAGGCTGCTAACCACGAGATCATCGGTAGCAGCGAGGCTTACACCTCCGCTGCTGCGCTGGAGAAAGGCATCGCCAGCGTCAAAGCCAACGGGCCGACCACGGTGATCAAGGACAAGACCCTGCCGGTGCTCTAAACACACCGCTGATCGTTCCCACGCTCCGCGTGGGAACGCCTCTGGGGACGCTCCGCGTCCAGTGACGCGGAGCGTCACGGGCTGGATTCCCACGCAGAGCGTGGGAAGGATCTTTATGGTCTTCAGACCTCGACTGGAACTGTCAGCTTCGGGCTGCCCAACGCATGGGTCTTCGAATCAAAAAACCGCAACTCACTCCCGGTGCCTTCAAACACCTTCGCGTAGTGCCGCTTCTGGTGCTGAATGAAGGCCTTGCTGCGCGGGTAAATCGAGATCGCCACCCGTTGCGGTTTCGCCTGGCGCAAGGCGTGGATGATGTGGCTGTCCTGCTCACCCAGGGCATGGCCAAACAGGCATAACCCGTCGCCATGGCCAAGTAACTGGTCGTAGCAGAACGACAGATAGTCCGAGCTGCGAATGGTTTTGAGCTTGTCCTGCGCCGGCCCTTCATTGACGAACAGCGGCACATCGTCGAGGGTCTTGATCGTGTTGTTGATCGCGAAACTGCCGAGCAACGTGCCCTCGGTCGACATCAGTTTGCGCGCCGTGCCGTCCTGATTCCGCACCAGATGCAAACCGCCATGCAGGTAAAGCAGGCGGGTTTTATCGGTCGCCGTGGCGCTCAGATCAAAGCTCGATTCTGCACCCTGAAACAGGTCGCTGATGGCATCAGGCTGGTGCTGGGTCGCCCAGTAATTGAGCAGATCGTAGTTGGTGGTGAACACGGTCCGGTAGCGGCCCAGTTCCTGATTGATCGTCGCCAGCGACGAAGGCACCACCAGCCGCCACGGGATATGCACTGCGTGCACGGTGTTGATCAGCGCTTCCTTGATCGCGTAGTAACGATTGCGCGGCGCGGCGGAACTCACGGCCAGGGCCTTGTTGACCCGGCTGGTGGTTTTCAACGCGCTGAGCACCTGCTCGAAGCTGCGCGTCTGCATGGCGTCGAACACACTCAGCTCGGATTGGCTCAGGGGTTTTTCTTCGATGGTACGGGCGTTTTCGAACAGCGAGTCGTAGCCGAAATCGTCCCACACGGCGCGACTGGCGCCGTTGCCCACCAGCAGGCCGCTGAACGAGGCGGTGGCGCGCAAGGCGTTCCAGTCTTCAAGTTGGGCATCAACATCCTGGAAATCGGTCATTGCGGTCAAAGTCTCAAAACAAAGGGGCTGATGGGCGGCGACTTTATCACGACCAAGACTTGAGCCAGATCAAGTTACTGCGTGACCGATAGGTCGATCCTGTGGGTCCCCGCTGGATCGGCGCTAACGATTCGGCCTCAGCCAGGAGACTCGCTCATGAGCAGCACGTTTTTCATCCCCGCCGTGAACATCATGGGCATCGGTTGCCTCGACGAAGCCATGGACGCCATTCGCAAGTACGGTTTTCGCAAGGCGCTGATCGTCACCGACGTCGGACTGGCCAAGGCGGGCGTAGCGAAAATGATTGCCGAGAAGCTGGCGAAGCAGGACATCGATTCGGTGATTTTCGACGGCGCCAAGCCTAACCCGAGCACCGCCAACGTCGAGATCGGCCTGGGTCTGCTGAAGGAAACCCGCTGTGATTTCGTGGTGTCCTTGGGCGGCGGTTCACCCCATGACTGCGCCAAAGGCATCGCGTTGTGCGCGACCAACGGCGGGCAGATTGGCGATTACGAAGGCGTCGATCAATCCACCCAGCCGCAACTGCCGCTGATCGCCATCAACACCACCGCCGGCACCGCCAGCGAGATGACCCGTTTCTGCATCATCACCGACGAATCCCGTCACGTGAAAATGGCCATTGTCGATCGCAACGTCACGCCGCTGCTGTCGGTCAACGACCCGGCGCTGATGGTCGCCATGCCCAAGGGCTTGACGGCTGCCACTGGCATGGACGCACTGACCCACGCCATCGAAGCCTACGTTTCCACGGCGGCCAATCCGATCACCGATGCCTGCGCACTGAAGGCGATCACCTTGATCAGCAACAACCTGCGTCTGGCCGTCCGCGACGGCAGTGACATGGCCGCGCGGGAAAACATGGCGTACGCGCAGTTCCTCGCCGGCATGGCGTTCAATAACGCATCCCTGGGTTTTGTCCACGCCATGGCCCACCAGTTGGGCGGGTTCTACGACTTGCCGCATGGGGTGTGCAACGCGGTCTTGTTGCCTCACGTACAAAGCTTTAACGCGCTGGTATGCGCCGATCGCCTCACCGATGTCGCCCTTGCGATGGGTGCCGATGTTCACGGCCTCACCCCGGAAGCGGGCGCCCAGGCGGCCATTGTGGCGATCCGCAGTCTATCCAAGGACGTGGAAATTCCCGCCGGTTTGCGTGAGCTCGGCGCCAAGCTCAACGACATCCCGATGCTCGCCAGCAATGCCTTGAAAGATGCGTGTGGGCTGACCAATCCACGCGTGGCGGATCAGCGCCAGATCGAGGAGATTTTCCGCAGCGCGTTTTAGGAAGTCTTGCGGCCGGGCGCGAGCATCGCGCCTAACGCCAGGCCAGAAACAGGCTGATCCAATAACTCAAAGACTGGCCAAACACCGCGACGCAATAGGGCGGCCAGAACCGCCTGTGGGCTAATTGCTTTGCCGAATCGCGTAAAAACCGGGCTATCCTGCCGACTCTGTCGAACAGAAGTCATCGAGCCCTCCATGCTGCAAAAAAGCCTGATCCGCCGCCTCGACCTGATCACTCTCCAGCTGTTTGTCGCCGTTCACGAGGAGGGCACGCTGACCCGCGCCGCCGCGCGTGAAGCCATCGCCGTGTCGGCGGCCAGCAAGCGGCTGATGGAGTTGGAAGAAGCGCTGGGCATCAGCCTGTTCGTGCGCCAGGCCAAGGGCATGACCCTGACGCCGGCCGGTGAAACCTTGTTGCACCATGCTCGGCAGATGCTGTTCAACGTCGAGAAAATGGGGCTCGAACTGGGCGAACACAGCCACGGTATTCGCGGCTATGTGCGGATGCTCGCCAACCTGTCGGCGATCATTCAATTCCTGCCCGAAGACCTGCGGGACTTTTCCGAGCGTCATCCTCAGGTCAAGACCGACCTCGAAGAACGCCCCAGCAGCGGGGTGATTCAGGGGGTGCTGGATGGCGTGGCGGACCTTGGGATCTGCTCCAGTGACAGCGACGTCAAAGGTCTGCACAGCGTGCTTTATCGACAGGACAAATTGATGGTGTTGATGCTGCCCGATCATCCGTTAGCGAGTCGTTCCAGCCTGGCCTTCGTCGATACGCTGGGCAGCGATTACGTCGGTCTGCATTCCGCCAGTTCAATCAATATGCGTACCCACGCAGCCGCGCGCGAGGCGGGCAAAGTGCTGCGGTTACGGATTCATGTACCGGGTTTCGACGCCATGTGCCGGATGGTCCAGGCCAACATGGGCATCGGCATCCTGCCGCAAAAAGCCTATGAGCTGTTTGGTCGGGCGTTGGGCTTGCACGCGGTGCCGTTGACGGATGACTGGTCGGATCGCGCGTTGGTTCTGGTGGTACGCGATGAAGCGGCGCTGTCGCCGGTGAGCCGGATGTTGTTCGAGCATTTGCGCGGCGAGGTCTGATTATTCTTGATTGGATGGACTGGCCCTATCGCGAGCAGGCTCGCTCCCACAGGGGATTTATGTGCGCCGCAGATCAACTGTGGGAGCGAGCCTGCTCGCGATGGCTGACTTGAGGTCGCAGTAGTCTTTCAGACCGTTCGCGTTTCGCGAACGCTCGTTGCCAACTGAAGGTTGGATTCCTTCGCCCGTGGTCCTCTAGCCTTGGCTCAATTCCAAGAACAACGCGATGACTGCCCCCTTGAGTGCAATCAAAGTGATCGAGATCGGCACGCTGATCGCCGCGCCGTTCGCCGCGCGCATGCTCGCCGAGTTCGGCGCCGACGTGATCAAGATCGAAGCCATGGGTCAGGGCGACCCGCTGCGCAAATGGCGCAAGCTGCACGAAGGCACGTCGCTGTGGTGGTACCTGCAATCGCGCAACAAGAAGTCCCTGGCGTTGAATCTGAAATCCCCCGAAGGCATTGAACTGGTCAAGCAACTGGCGACCAGCGCCGACGTGCTGATCGAAAACCTGCGCCCCGGCGCCCTGGAGAAACTCGGTCTGGGCTGGGACGTGTTGCATGCCCTCAATCCCAACCTGACGCTGGTGCGCATATCCGGTTATGGCCAGACCGGCCCTTACCGCGATCGCCCAGGGTTCGGTGCAATCGGCGAGGCCATGGGCGGAATTCGCTACACCACCGGCACCCCCGGTTCACCGCCGGCCCGGGTCGGTGTCAGCCTCGGCGATTCCCTGGCTTCACTGCATGCGGTGATCGGCGCCCTGATGTCGCTGCTGCGGGTCAAGACCGGGCAGGGCGGTGGGCAAGTCGTCGATGTGTCGCTGGCTGAAAGTGTGTTCAACGTCATGGAAAGCCTGGTGCCGGAATACGACATGCTCGGCCATGTTCGGGAGCGCAGCGGCGGGGCCTTGCCGGGCATCGCGCCCTCCAACACTTACCTGACCGCCGATGGCGCCTACGTGGTGATCGCCGGCAACAGCGACCCGATCTACAAGCGCTTGATGGACGTCATCGGTCGCCGTGACCTGGCCGATGCGCCGGAATTCGCCCATAACGACGGGCGTGCCGCCAAGAGCAACGTGCTCGACGCGGCGATCACCCACTGGACCAGCAGCCTGCCGATCGACGATGTGTTGTCGGCACTGGAAGCCGCCGAAGTCCCGGCCGGGCGCATCTATTCAGTCGCCGATATCGTCGCCGATCCGCACTATCAGGCGCGGGACATGCTGCTCAACGCCGACCTGCCCGGCGGTGCCACGGTGAAGATGCCCGGCATTGTGCCGAAAATGTCCGAGACGCCCGGTGGCGTGAACTGGTCCGGGCCTGCGTTGGGCCAGCATACCGATGCCATCCTCTCGGGGCTGGGCCTTGCGAATTCGGACATCGAGCGGCTGAAGGCTCAAGGGGTGGTGCAATGATCACTGATTTTTCCGAGACCCTGATTGTTCAGGAAGTCTCCCCCCGCGACGGCTTGCAGATCGAGCCGACCTGGGTCGAAACCGTCGACAAGATTGCCTTGATCGATCAGCTGTCGCAGGCCGGTTTCAGCCGCATCGAAGCAGGCTCGTTCGTTTCGCCCAAGGCGATTCCGGCGCTGCGCGATGGTGAGCTGGTATTCAAGGGCATCGCCCGGCTTACGTCGCGTTGATCCCCAACCTGAAAGGCGCACAACGAGCACTGGCGACTGGGGCTGACGAGTTGAACCTGGTGATGTCCGCCAGCCAGACCCACAATCTGGCCAACATGCGCATGCGTTGCGAAACCTCATTGGCCGCGTTCGGCGAGGTTGTGCAATACGTTCGCGGAACGACGGTGCGACTCAACGCCAGCATCGCCACCACCTTCGGCTGTCCGTTCGAAGGCAAGATCGACGAGGCTCGCGTGCTGCAAATCGTCGAGGCTTATCAGGAACTCGGGATCCAGGGCATTACCTTGGCCGACACTACCGGCATGGCCAATCCGCGGCAGGTCGATCGGCTGGTGCGGCGGGTCTTGCAACGAGTTTCGCCCGCTGATCTGACCCTGCATTTCCACAACACCCGCGGCCTCGGTTTGTGCAACGTACTGGCCGCTTATGAGGCCGGTGCCCGACGCTTTGACGCGGCGCTGGGCGGCCTCGGCGGTTGCCCGTTCGCGCCGGGTGCCTCGGGCAATATTTGCACCGAGGATTTGGTCAACCTGTGCGATGAAATCGGCATTCACACCGGCATCGATCTGCCGCTGCTGCTGCAATTGTCGCGAGGACTGCCCGCGCTGCTGGGCCACGAAGTCCCCGGTCAACTGGCCAAGGCCGGACGCAATTGCGATCTGCATCCAAGCCCGTCCTGACCACACCGAATCCCCCTGTAGGAGTGAGCCTGCTCGCGATGACTGATTCACATCAAACATAGATGTCGACTGAACCACCGCTATCGCGAGCAGGCTCGTTCCCACAGTAAAAACACTCACATACAGCCTCTCAACCAGACAACAAAAACAATCGGACACCCACGGGCAGTCCACCTGGAGAATCTCATGAGCCTTAATGTACTGGAGGCGGGCGCGAGCCCGTCCGTTAACCACGACGAAGAAAAAGCCCTGGTCAGCAAAGTCGCCTGGCGCCTGATGCCGTTGATCATGGTCTGCTACCTGTTCGCGTTTTTCGACCGCATCAACAT
>LNAP01001282.1_pt1 | contig 27038 bp, 26 predicted proteins | sample 602601 | NCBI WGS metagenome assembly LNAP01 (sample SAMN02440304, study PRJNA202911) | soil metagenome | biome: Subtropical and temperate rainforests or woodlands; isolation source: soil samples (1 kg each in a 20% v/v slurry with milli Q water) were... ... | reverse complement strand
ATGGCAGGCCGCCACCGCTGACTACACGACGGTCACAGGCGAGCGCCGTGTGGTCAGGCTGAGCGACGGCACCGAGATCGTCATGAACACTGACTCGGCCTTGAATGTCCGTTTCAATGACCAGAGCCGCTGGGTCGATCTGCTGCGCGGCGAGATATGCATCACCACTGGCGCGGAGGCTGACGCAGGCATCCGGCGCCCCTTCCGGGTCCGTACCGAATTCGGCTCGCTGCGCGCGCTGGGCACGCGTTTCCTGGTCCGCCTGGAAGCCGACCAGGCCTGGCTATGCGTGGAGCAAGGCGCCGTCGAGGTCGCGTTGCCGGGGGGCTTGCGCGCTACCGGCCATGTGGGCGACACGCTGCGTTTCGACCGGCGCCGCGTGGTCCGCGAACAAGGGGCGAATCCGCCGCCCGCGGCATGGCTGGACGGCATGCTGATCGTGCGCGACATGCCGCTGTCACGCTTCCTGCATGAATTGTCGCGCTACCGGCGCGGCATCATCACTTGCGATGACGCGGTCGCGCACCGGCCAGTTTCGGGCGCATACCAGACAGGCGATCCCGACAAGGTGCTTGCGCTGGTCGCCGCCAGCATGAACCTGGCACTGAGCTATCGCACCCGGTACTGGGTGCTTGTCACCAAGGCAGATAGGGCGGACAAAAAAAATACGTAAAAAGTGAGGGGTTTGGGTTTCCCGATCGGCATAACAGGTATAATGTCTTCACCGGTAGCGATGGGTTGGCGACGAGTACGAATGGTTGCTGAGTCCCGCGGCCTACGGGGATGAAATCTCTGAATGGGTCGAAGCCAGTGTCCTTGTAAAGATGAGGATTCACTGTGAAAACGCCTTGATGGGCTAGCAGCAATGTATAGCCATCTGGCGCTGCCTTGGCGGCATGAGCCGTGCCAATGCTGCCCTGGGCGCCGCCGCGATTTTCAACCACCACCTGCTGATGCCACAGCTCGGTCAGTTTATCGCCCAGAATGCGCGCGAAGCTGTCGGTGCCGCCGCCGGGCGGGAAAGGAACAATAAGTTTCACCGGCTTGGAAGGCTGAAAATCCGAAGCGGAATAGGCGGGAGCCGCTCCAAGGCAGAGGAAAATGGCTATCGAGCTGAATAAGGTTTTCATGCCTGGTCTGTCCGGAAAGTTCTGTCATATAATAATACAATCCTACTTTTTCCAGGAATATACTGGTTTACTCTTATGGCAAGTTCAACTGCGCAGGTCTCCCGGCATTTAGTTACTGAGCCGCTGGCTCGTTTTGTGGCATCGTTTCGTTGGGAAGATGTTCCCTTACATGTTCGTCATGAAGCGAAGCGTTCGCTTTTGAATTTCTTTGCGGTGGCGCTTGCCGGATGCAATGATCCGACGATCGATGCGGCTGAGCGAGTCTATCGCCGGTTCAGCGCAGGACCGCTTGCGACGGTAATCGGCCGTGGCGAACGTACCGATATATTGAATGCGGCAGCCTTGAATGCCATGAGCGCGAATGTTTATGACTTCGACGACACGCATATGCCTACCATTATTCATCCCACCGCGCCGGTCGCTCCAGCCATCTTGGCTTTGAGCGAAACCACACCGGTCAGCGGCAGGGATTTTCTACTGGCATTCCTGCTGGGTGTCGAGGTCGAGTGTCGCTTGGGCGTCGCTATTTCTCCGCGGCACTATGCCCGGGGCTGGCACATCACTTCGACTTGCGGCATATTTGGCTCGGCCATGGCTGCCGGCCGGCTGCTCGATTTGAGCGAGGCTCAGTTGGGTTGGGCGCTAGGTTCGGCCGCCAGCCAGTCTTCAGGGCTGGTGGAATGCCTTGGAACCATGGCAAAGAGCGTCGGCGTCGGAAACGCGGCGCGCAATGGCTTGTTGTCGGCGCTATTGGCGCAGGAAAACTTCGACGGTCCGGCTTACCCGCTGGAGGGGGCAAGGGGATTTCTTCAGGTCTTTGGCGAAAATCCAGATATGGCGGGAATAACGAATGGCCTGGGGCAAAGCTGGGAAATTCTTAAAAATACATACAAGCCCTATCCTTGCGGCGTTGTGCTTAATCCGGTGATCGAGGCGTGCCTGAAATTGTCTGGCCAGATGGATTTGCGCCCGGATGCCTTGCAAAACATCGAGTCAATAGAGCTGACAGGCCATTCACTATTACGCCAGCGCACTGATCGTCCCGATATTCAAACGGGACGGGAATCGCAAGTCAGCGCGCAACATGCCGTGGCCATGGCATTGATGCGGGGCCGGGCGGGTCTTGAGGATTTCTCTGATTCGGCGGTTATGGATCCCGCTTTGCGCATGCTGGGCGCCAAAGTCAAATTCCGGGATGATGACAGCTTTACGATCGATGCCGCCCGCGTTGTCATCAATCGTGAAAATGCGCCGACTATCGAGTCTTCCGTTGCAATCGCTCGCGGCGCCTTGGGATGCCCGCTCAGCGACCAGGATATCGAAACCAAATTGCGGGACTTGTGCCGTTATGGGCGCTCGGATTGCAATCCGGAACCTTTGATCGACGCCGTCTGGGCGCTTGAGAAACTGGACAATGCCAACGCTCTTATGAGACTCGCGGCCGGGACGGCGCTTGCCTGAATCGAGGAAAATTCAAATATATTGGCGCCGATAATGTGCATGGTAAAGTTGTGCGCTACAGGCTTAAGGGTTTAGAGGGATCACATGATATCCGCTGTTACGGGCCAAACCGATTTCAAAGTATCTCGTGCCGCCGCCGTCCTGCGGCACAGCGTCACGGAAAGCATACGAAATGCCATTCTCGTAGGCCGCTTTCAACCCGGGGAACGTCTGCCTGAGCGGGAATTGTGCGAGATGACCGGGGTAAGCCGCACACTGGTGCGGGAAGCATTGCGGCAGCTTGAATCCGAACGCTTGATCAAGGTCATCCCCCACCGAGGGCCGGTGGTCGAAGTCGTATCGACAGAACAGGCTGACGGGATTTATCGGGTACGCGAAGAACTCGAGGGCCTGGCCAGCCAGCTATTTGCCGAACGGGCGACGCCGGCTCAGCTGGCAACGTTGCAGGAGGCATTTCGGGCCCTGAAACGCGCGTTCGCTCAAAAGGACGCGCTTGCTCAACTGGATGCCAAGAACCGGTTTTACCAATGTCTGCTTGACGGCACTGGTAATGAGGCGCTCACGAACAGTTTGCAGTTGTTGAATTCCCGGATCATGCTGCTGCGCTCGATGTCTATGCAGGCGCCCGGGCGGTCCAAGAAAAGCCTCGCGGAGCTGGAGAGCCTCCTGGATGCCCTCGCTGCGCGGGATGGCAAGAAAGCGCGCAAAGCAAGCATAAGTCATGTACGAAACGCGGGCGCGATAGCGATCAAGTTATTGCGTCTCGCCGAGAAAGCCAATTTGCAATCGTAGCAGAGAGTCAAATAAATGCCGCTTGAAAACAAATGTGCCGTGATAACCGGATCCATCAGCGGACTGGGTTATGCCATTGCCGAAAAATTCGCACAAGCGGGTGCTAATGTTGTGCTGCATGGGCTGGAGAATGAAGAGGCTGCCCTCGCCGCTGGCGAGCGCCTGCGGCGCCGGTATGGTCGCGAAGTATTAGTACACCGAGCGGATTTAAAATACGTCAGCCAGATAGAAGACTTGATGGAGATGGCTTCGGCGCGGTTCGGTAGTGTCGACATCGTTGTCAATAATGCGGTTGTGCGGCATTTTTCGCCCGCCGAGGAACTGCTCACAGAGCAATGGGACGAATCCCTGGCGGTGAACCTGTCTGCTGCATTTCATATGACGCGCCTGGCGATTCCAGGCATGCGCAGGCGCGGGTGGGGCCGCATTTTGAATATTTCGTCTGTTTATGGATGTGGCGCTACGGCCAATCGCGTTGGCTATGTCACCACCAAGACGGCTCTTATCGGCATGACGCGCGCGATCGCGCTGGAAACCGCGACCAGCGGCATTACATGCAACGCCGTGTGTCCCGGCACGGTGCCCACGCCCGCCATCACGTCGCGTATTGCCGACCTCGCCAGGCAGCATGGGGTTTCGGAAGATCGGGCCGCGCTGGATTACCTGGCGGAGCGCCAGCCGACCGGGCGTTTCGTGGCAATGGAAAGCGTGGCTGCGATGTTGCTTTTCTTGTGCAGCGAAGCAGGAAACGATATCACCGGTTCCGTTCTCCCGGTAGACGGCGGCTGGACGGCGCGTTGATTTCTGCAGTGTATGCCACTGCTTCCCTGCGCTATGCCAGATTGCAACGCTTTTGCCTAGCATCTATACTAATAGTATGTATCAATCAGATAAAATCATCATGGGCAAAGGCTCTCTTTGCGGGCAGATTGAAGCAATCCTGCGAAACCGGGTCTTTTCCCATACTTATGCGCCAGGTGCGCCCTTTCCCACCGACGCCCAGTTATGCGAAGAATTTAAAGTTAGCCGCGCGACTGTCCGCGTGGCGCTTGACTCGTTGCGGCGCGAGGGGCTAATCATGCGCTATCCGCGGCGCGGTTCTTTTGTGAAAGAGCGTGGAAATGAAGCAATCGCGCTGCGTTTCAATGGGTCTATCGAACAAATCGTGACTCAGGGCGATGGCGCTGGAACTGCGCATCATATTGAACACTGCCAGGTGATCGCGCCGACTCAATTAGAGCGCGAGGAGCTGCAACTCGACGATGGTCAAAAAGTTTTGCGCGTAGTCGGCTTTCGAATGCGCGATGGCAACCGGGTGGGGCGGATGCAGGTTTCCATCCCGGAGGCTCTGGGCCAGCGTCTGAATATCAAAGAGGGAGGCGAGTACGCCTCTATTTTCCGAATGTTTGAGGAGCGCCTTGGGTTGAAAATCCAAAGAGTCCGCCAGATTGTGACGGCGGCCATGCCATCCAAAGAGGTGGCCAAGGCGCTTGGGATTTCCCCGCGTATACCTCTTCTTGTGCGCCAAAGGACTTTCTTGGGCGCCAACGATGAGCCTCTGGAACTGGCGATTGCCTCTTTCCCCGGAGACAAATACCGGTATGAAATAGAGATTTCATAGAGATTACTATTCATTTTGCCGCGAGGCCCGCGCGCATTTCGGCGACGGCATCCAAGGCTCCCGCAGTGAGTATCTTCGTGTCGTTGGCGCAAGTTACAAAGGGAAAGCCCAGATCGATCATTTGCAATGCAAAAGCCGGGCTGGACGTGTGTGTGCAGGGGAATACTCCATGCGCCTTTGCGCGTTCCAGAATATGGCGAATTGCGTCGCCGATTTGCCCTTCCATGGTATCGACTTGTGGTTTTCCGGTAAGCGAAAGATTCAAATCCGCAGGGCCGATGTAGATCGCGTCCAGCCCATCCACCGAGCAAATTTCGTCTATCCGTTCCAATGCCTGGGCGGTCTCGATCATGGCAAAACTCAACACCGTATCGTTCGCCCCTGTCAAGTAGTCACCTCCGGAATACAGCGCGGCACGCAGCGGGCCCCAACTCCGATTTCCACGCGGGGCATAGCGCATTGCCGCAACCAACTGCTCGGCTTCTTCCCGTGAATTGATCATGGGACAAATAATTCCGTAGGCGCCGGCGTCAAGGGATTTCATTACTATGCCGGGGTCCAGCCAGGGAACTCTTACCAGCGGGGTGACGTCGGTGGTGGAAATTGCGGCCAGCATTGTCACCATGGACTCAAAGCCTATCATGCCATGTTGCATATCCACGGTGAGCGAATCGAAACCGGAATGGGCGAGCAGTTCGGCCGATAATCCGGAGGGCACCATCAGCCAGCCATTAAGCACTGGCTTTTCCGCCTTTAAATTGGACCTGACGCGATTTTCGCGCATGGGGATGTCTCCTTAATTGCCCTTCAAAGCATTGGCGACGGCGTCGCCCATCTCGACCGTGCCCAACTTGCGCATGCCGCTTTCGTGAATATCGGCGGTGCGCATGCCTTCGGCCAGTATGCGTCGAACCGCGGCCTCGATTCTTGACGCTTCTTTTTCCAGATCAAACGTATAACGCAACATCAATGCGACAGACAGTATGGAGGCGAGCGGGTTGGCAATGTTTTTACCGGCAATATCCGGAGCACAACCATGAACCGGCTCGTACAGTCCCTTTTTACCCAGTCCGACCGCGGCCGAAGGCAGCATTCCAATTGAGCCCGTCAGCATCGCCGCGGCATCCGATAAAATGTCTCCAAACATGTTCGGCGTCAACATCACGTCGAATTGCCTGGGCGTTCGCATGAGCGTCATGGCGGCGGCGTCGACAAAGAGATGGGACAGCTCGACGTCAGGGTATTTTTTTCCGACCATCGTCACAACCTCACGCCATAAAACCATCGTCTCGAGAACGTTCGCTTTATCGACTGAACAGACTTTTCGGCGCCGTTTGCGCGCTGTCTGAAATGCGACATGCGCAATACGTTCGATCTCTGTTTCGGAATACGTCATCGTATTCACGCCGAAGCGCTCGCCCGAAGTTTTCATTTGTATGCCGCGCGGCTCTCCGTAATAGACGTCGCCATTGAGCTCTCGCAAAATCAGCATATCCAGTCCGGCGACTATTTCCGGCTTTAGCGTTGAGGCGCTGATCAGTTCTGGAAACATGTAGGCCGGACGAAAGTTGGCAAACAGACATAGACTCTTCCTCAATTGTCGTAATCCCGTTTTGTTCCTCATTTCGGCTGGAAGCGCGTCATAGTCGGCTCCTCCCGTCGCTCCAAAAAGTATGGCGTCCGACTTTTTGGCCATATCCAAAGTGGCCGCGGAAAGAATCTCTCCTTCGCTTTGATATGCCCCGAATCCGATTTGTCTTTCAGCTATTTCGAAACGCGATTGGCCTCCATCGAGCGCATGCAAAACCTTCACTGCCTGCGCCGTGACTTCCTTTCCAATACCATCGCCCGGCAATACCAGAATACTTTGTCCCATTTTTCCCTCAGCTTGGATAAGATGGCCGATTCCCGGCCGAACGACGGCAAAGTCACGCTCGGACGGCCACTGCGGCAAGGGCTTCGTCGAAATCCATGAAAAAACAATCACCAAAGCTTATTCCTTATCTTGGCGCCATACGCCGATTGCCAGTCCAAACAATAATGACGTGGTGTCATCATTGATTCTCGCCCTAGCGCCTTCGCGATGGCTGCATCGACTCATGACACTCCGTCATCAGTGTATTGATATAAAACCAAGCAATATGGCGATAAGGCCCCTTTACCATTGAATGCTTATCAACAATCGCAGTGTTGACCATCTCATATCTAAATCAATATAAGGAGCCGGGAAATGATAAAAATCTTGCCAGCAAAAGCGATAAGGGGCCTCGTTATTTTGTTGTTCCCGCTAATCGGCGCGATGTTTGCCACCGCACATGCAGCAGAAAAATATCCGTATAAGCAGATCAAAGTCATCGTGCCATATTCCGCTGGCGGAACAGCAGATGCTCTCGCCCGCGTACTTGCGCGCAGCGTCGAGCAGGAATTAAAACAAACCATCATTGTGGAAAATCGTGCCGGGGCCGGCGGCAACATCGGCACGGGTCACGTGGCCAAAGCCAGCCCTGACGGCTATACACTGTTGATGGTCGGCAATTCCTTCGGCGCCAATCTATCGCTTTTCAAGAACCCGCCCTACGCGCTCGCGGATTTTTCGCCAATAATGCTCTTAATGACAAATCCTTATATTATGGTGGCCAACCCTTCCTTGCCCGTCAAAAATCTGCAGGAGTTTATTGCTTATGCCAAAGCGCATCCCATACATTTTGGCTCCGCGGGAATAGGCGGCGGGCAGCAATTGACGGGCGAATTAATGAATTCGATGGCGGGACTCGATATGGTTCATGTTCCTTATCATGGCGCAACCGGAATGCTGACCAACCTCGTGGGAGGCGACATTCAGGTGGGCTACTCATCAATGGTAGCGGCGCTGCCGCTTATTGAATCCGGCCGGTTGCGCGCGCTGGCTGTTACCTCCACGAACAGAGCCAAGGCTTTGCCAGATGTCCCTACGGTATCCGAGGCCGGCTTGGCTGGATTCAATATGCACGGCTGGTACGGTTTGCTGGCTCCGGCAGGAACTCCCCCAGAAATCGTCGAGCGGTTGAATAAAGCATTTACAGTCGCTCTGCATGATCCGGAGGCAAGGAAGACACTCGAGGCGGACGGGAATGAATTGATCGGCGATTCGCCGAGCGAATTCACCACGTTTTTGAAGGCTGATATAGAAACCACGGCAAGATTAATCAAGTCCTCCGGCGTAGCGATTCAATAATCTTCTCCATAAAGCATGGGGCGGGCGGGTAAGGATCGACAACAGGATCTTTGAGATCAGTCGGATTTGATGCCCGCCGCCTTTATTATTGAAGCATTCTGCGCCAACTCCGCCCGCATGAAAGCGGCGAACTGTTGCGGTGAGTTTCCCACGATCTCAATCCCCTGTGTCTGGAAGCTGCGCTTTACGTCTGGTGAATCCAGCGCCTTCTTGATTGCAACATTCAACCGGGAGACGACGGCAGGAGGCGTCCCGGCAGGGGCCATGACTCCGTACCAGCTGGAGCGTTCAAAGCCCGTAAGCCCCGCCTCGTCGAGAGTCGGCAGCGACGGCATGAAAGAGGTACGTTGCGAAGTGGTGACAGCAAGGGCCCTGATCTTCCCCGCCCGAGCCAAAGGGATAGCGGATGTGGTGGCCGGGAAGCTTATCTGGATTTCCCCCGACATTGTTGCGCTGGCGGCTTGCGACCCGCCTTTATACGGAACATGCGTAAGTTTTATATGTGACATGAGCGCAAACAGCTCTCCCGCCAAATGAGGGGAAGTGCCGATACCGGATGAACCGAAATTCAGTTTTCCAGGTTCTGCTTTGGCGAGTGCAATGAGTTCTTTTACCGATGTTGCCGGGACCGAGGGATTGACAACCAGAACGAAGGGCGAGATTCCCACCAGTGAAACCGGCGTAAGGTCTGTGGCCAGGTCATAAGGGAGGTTTGTGTGTAGCACCGGTTGAACCAGGTCTCCCGCGGTTATCATTAAAAGCGTATAACCATCTGCCAGTGCCTTGGCCACTCTGCCGGTTCCGATGACGCCGCTTGCTCCGACCCGATTGTCGACAACGACTGGTTGACCAAGGTCTTCTCCCATTTTCTGTCCCAGGACTCGGGCGGCGGTATCGGCGCCGCCCCCGGGGGCATAGCTGACTATCATGTTAATTGGCCTGGACGGATAGTTGTCCGCATAGGCGCGCACCGCCCAAATGCAGCAGGCGATGCCTAGCCAGAATCTTTTTTTCTTCACGTTGAGTCTCCCATAGACCGCGCCAAGCAGTTGTCGGATAGTGCCGTCATGGCGCCGCTTCATGCAGCATCGACAGGCAATCCCGCGGACCTCGACAGAAAGTGCTATTCCAGGTAAGCGCTCGCGGTGCCCACCGTGACCTTTTCTCCGAGTTGATTTTCAAGCCAGACATTGCAATCAATCCTTGTGCGCCCATCCACCGATCTTTTCCCGATGGATTCTCCGTGGCATGTCACCACGTCTCCAGCCTTCGCCGACTTCACGAACGACAATGACAATTCGCCGCCTTCGAGATACCCGCGTCCGAATGCGGCCACGAGCATCTCATTCAGATATCCCGCCAATTGCCCTCCTTGTACAATTGCCCCGGCCAATCCTATTTGGCGGGCGGCTGCATCATTCCCATGAATACCCCTTACTCCGGAATAACGAACCATCTTTTCGGGCGTAATGGTTCTGGTAATTGTCGGAAACTCCATCGTTAGATTCCTTTTTTCGCCGGGTCGGTCAGTTTCGGTATGTACTGAGTCCGTTTGTCGAGTACAAGCGGATGACCCTCGTCATCCACAAACAGGGCTTCGAGCGTAATAAATCGCTTTCCCCGCTTTTCATATTTGCCGGTCAACTTGCCAACCGCGCTCACGACCATTCCCGGCCGGATGGGTGCATAGAATTTGAACTCTTGCTTGGCACGCATGTTGCGTCCGATGACTCGACCAACGTAGTCTTGAAACAATTGCTCCATTCCGAGTTTAGGCACCATATCGGATGGTGCAATCTGTACACCGTAAGGTGAAACGGGGCCCAGAAACCACGGATGGGTGATCTCGAGTGCGGCCACATATTCTTCGATCATTTGGCGGGTCACTTGCAAAGTGAATCGTCCGGTTTCTGCTCCAAGCTCTAAATCTTCCCATGCGGTTTGCATATGTGTTTCCATGTTGCCCATTTTTTATAGGCGCTGATCGGGAGAAGGCGAATATTTCCCCTGCGGTTTAGCATCGCGGGTTAGTTGATCTTTATGTTTGCGGATACTGCGAGCGCCTTGTATTTGGTGATTTCATCTTGCAGACGCTGTTTGAATTCGGCTGGCGTAGTGATCGCTACCTGCGCAGATTGAGCCTGCATCCATTTCGCCACCTCGGGATCTTGCAATACCGCGTTGATCTGCCGGTTTAGCAAATTCACCAAGTTGCCGGGCATATTCGGCGGGCCCATGATGCCCCACCAGACCGCGTTGCCTTTGTAGTCGGGAAACGTTTCCGAAATCGTAGGGACGTCCGGTAAAAGAGAAATGCGCGTAGGGCTATCCACCGCCAGCGCCTTCAGTCTTCCGCTCCTGATATGTGTCAGGGCGGACGCCACCGTATTGACCAATACCTGCACCTGGCCCGCTATTACGTCATTCATCCCCTGGCCCGCGCCCTTATAGGGGACGTGAGTCATCGGGATTCCCGCGGTTTCCTTGAATATTTCGCCGGTAAAGTGATGCACTCCACCCAGGCCCGAGGATGCGTAGTTGAGCGGCGCATCGGCCCTGGACTTGGCCAGCGCGACCAGCTCGGCGAGCGAATTGACGCCCAGGCCGGGCCATACCGCAATCACGTTGGGGCCGGTGCCCAGCAGGGCAATGGGCGTGAACCCTTTAAGCGGATCATAGGGCAGCTTGCTATAGACCGCCGGATTGGTGGTGAATGCGTTCGAGATGATAAGCAGCGTGTATCCGTCAGGCGCGGAGTCGGCAACAAATCCGCTGCCGATGATTGAGTTTGCGCCGGCCTTGTTCTCCACGACTACAGATTGTCCGATGCGTTCGCCGAGTTTGGCCGCGATGTAACGAGCAATGATGTCGTTGCTGCCGCCCACAGCGAATGGCACTACCAGCCTGATAGCCTTGGTTGGGAATTTCGCATCGTTCTGCGCCTGGGCAAAGCCATGCTCAGGAGCAGTGACGAGGCACAACGCAGCGACAGGAGCAAGCACAGCGACTAGTCTGCGCAAAAGCTGATGGATCATGGGTTGTCTCCTTATGTTTTTTTGATTAGCCGGTTTCCGCTCTATCTCTATAGGAGAGAGCGTGCTGGCTACGCGGTTTGAGTGCTCAATACACGCGTTAGAATCTCGTTGAATTCTTCCGGACGTTCAAATTGCAACCAATGCCCCGCATCTTCAATAAAGATGGTTTCGGTCAGCTTCAATCCGCCGGCCACATCGATGAGATTCGAGAATTGATCGCGATAGGCAAAATCTTGGCGGCCCCAGATGCCATATACAGGGCAACGCCATTTAGAAGCAATTTCAACAATGAAATCGGTTCGCGCCAGCTTGCGATTCTTGACCCGGTCACGCCGCGCGCTTTTCTCTTGAACCAAGATTGCAAGGTCGTCGATGCTGGCTGGATCATGCAGCATCATCGCATTCAGATTGAATCGCAGGACTTCGGCCTTTTCGAGTGGGTCAGTCACCCCACGCAGTGATTTCATCGTTGGGCTGCCCTGGAACAGTCCGAGGCCTGAAGCGCTTACGAGCACCAATTTAGCCAGATTCGACGGCGCTTCGGCGGCGATGGCGGCAGCGACAAGGCTGCCAAACGAGAAACCGACGAGATCGAACGTTGCGCCTTCCGTAACTTCCTCGGCCCCTTTCATCACGAAAGGAGCCAGCGTGTCCGCGTCGAGATCATTCTCGGAAGGTAAGTCGGAGTCTCCGAAGCCCGGCATGTCAGGCACCCAAACCGCATGTGTCTTTGACAGATGTTCGATGTTTTTAATCCAGTGCATCCATCCGCCGGCACCGCCATGAAGAAGGACGAGGGGGCGCCCCTGCCCCCATCGCCGCCAAACCATATTTCCAGAACCGCAAACCGTTACCACCCGGCTCGCCTTTCTCTCGATGTTTTCAATCAATGCAGAAGCTTCTGACTCATTCATGTGTTTTTCCAAAGAAATAACTATGTACAAAGGCTGTTGTTCCGTGTTCGGGAGAGGCCTGAGCGCTCGGTTGGAAATAGAGCCTTGTATGCCTGGCCATTCGTCCGTACAATTCAGATAATAAGCATGATAATACAATCAGTCAATACTATGAATTGAAACGCTACCGCCTTATGCCTTTAAAAAATCACGGGCCGCGGGTTGCGAAATAGGTTGACACTCAAGTCGTCCACATGGAATTATACGTATTGTATGGACAATACGGACTAATTATTAAGACAGGAATGGCTATGCAAAAAGTGAAGCTTGAAACACCCAGGCCTCTTTACTTCGAGGACTTTGAAGAAGGCGCAGAACTGGAAGCCGTGGAGAAGGGGCCGATGATGGTGGGGCATCAAGTGAGGTGGGCTGGCGCCTGCGACAACTATCACCACGAGTTTCATCACGACGAATACGTCGCCAAAGCGCAGGGCCTGCCCGGAATACTGCTGTCGGGGCCGCTGATGGCTTCTTTGCTGCTTACCCAGGTAAGCCATTGGCTGGGCTCCTACGCCAGAGTACGCAGTTTTTTCGATCGCAACAGCGCGCATACCATGCCGCGTGACACTGCCACGATCCGAGGTGTCGTCAAGCGGAAATACGAAGAGAACGGCAAGGGAATGATCGAAATCGAGTGCTGGATAGAAAATCAAAATGGGGTGAAAACCACGCCCGGCGGCGCAACGGCCCAACTACCCCGGCGCGCCGCAAAAACAGCCTGACTACCTGATTGATTACTGAGGAGATACCAATGAGCGATATCACAGCACCGCCGGAACTTTCCGATGCGGAAGTCGAAAGCTTTCTTGCAGGTTTGGTGGGGCCTGTGGGCAAGCCCGAAAGAATGGCGATAGAGTTTGGCGCGGCGAAAAGAATGGCTCTCGCACTGGACAACCATGATCCGATCCACTTTGACCGGGACACCGCGATATCGCGCGGCTATCGGGGCGTGGTTGCGCCATGGCCGATCCTGTGGCTCATCTACTTCACCTGCAATGATCCGGACGTGCATCATGACTTTCCCTTTGGCAAGGCCTTGATTCACGGCCAAGATGACTATGAGTTTTTCGAACCGGTCATTGTCGGTGACGTCATCACAATGGAAACGGCGATCGTCGAAACGCGGCTTAAACACGGCAAGTCGGGAAGGCTGGGTCAACTTGTGGAAGAGCGCAGCTTTGCCAATCAGTTCGGGCAACGTTGTGCGACGTTAAAGACCACTCTTTTCCGTCGATAATCATTTGGAAAAAACGTGAATATCTCTTTCGACACATCAAGCCAAAGCATACTGGACGGCGTACGGGTGCTGGATGTCTCCCGATTGCTGGCAGGAAATGTGCTATCGATGCTCCTGGGCGATTTCGGCGCCGATGTAATCAAGGTCGAGCCGCCGGAAGGTGATCCATTGCGTGACTGGAAGCACAATGGCAGCTCGCTGCAATGGAAAACATATGGCCGCAACAAGCGGTCTATCGCACTCGACTTGCGACTATCGGAAGCGCGCAAAATATTTTTATCGATTGTCCGTAAAAGCGATGTCCTGATCGAGAACTTTCGCCCAGGAACGTTGGAAAACATGGGGCTGGGGCCGGAAACGCTACACGAAGTAAATCCCGGTTTGGTCATCGTGCGGATTTCCGGCTTCGGACAGACCGGTCCTTACGCGCTGCGCCCCGGGTTTGGCACCCTGGTCGAGGCCATGAGCGGTTTGGCAAGCCAGAATGGCTTTGCCGACCGCGAGCCGGTTCTCCCGCCCCTGGGGTTCGCAGATAAAATTACCGGTGTATACGGGGCGATGGCGGTGTCCATGGCCTTGCTTGCGCGCGATCGAGGCCGCGCGCAAGGCCAGGTAATCGACCTTTCCCTACTCGAGCCCATCGTCTCGTTGCTGGGTGTCGAAGCATCAATTTTCGCCGCCACGGGCCATACGAACAAACGCAGCGGCAGCGCATCAAATACAACTTGTCCCAGGAACGTCTACCGATGCGAAGATGGGCGATACGTAGCGTTATCAGGGGCTACCCAGGCTGTGGCGGAGCGCGTATTTATTGCTATCGATAAGCCCGAGATGAATGCCGACCCGCGTTTCGCCACCAATGCCGCACGCTTAAAACATCGAGAAGAAGTCGATGCCGTCATCGGCGATTGGTTTGCAAACAAAAGCCGCGACGAAGCGCTCGATATCATGGCGGCCGCCGACGTTACTGTCGGCCCGGTCAACGAGATCGAGGACATCGTTGTGGACCCGCACTTCCAGGAACGCGAGATATTTGTGGATATCGAAGACCGCGAACTCGGAGCGGTCAAGGTCTACAACATTCTGCCCAGGTTCTCCGAGACTCCAGGTGTCTGGCATCGTCCAGCGCCTGAGCTGGGCGAGCACGCTGAAGAAATTCTTGCAGAAGTCGGCTACGACGCGGCCGCAATCGCGGCGCTTGAAAGCGAGGCGCCACTTGCATAGCGCTCGCGAGTCTGCTTGCTGCATTTGCGCAAGCTACAAAAAGGAAAGCCCATGGAAGAGAAAAAACAGGCGGTCGTACTTGGAGCGCGGGGCGGCATTGGCAATGAATGCGTACAGATGCTGGTTTCCGAGGGTTGGCACGTATTTGCCCTGGATATTCGCGAAGACGATGCCACGGAGCGAAGCGACTCCGCTGCCGGGACCGTGACACGCCTGGCCTGCGACATAAGCAATGCAGATAGCATCAGGCAAGCATTCCAGGAAATTCAAAAACACGCGGAGAGACTCAATGCGCTAATCTGTTGCTCGGGAATGCTGCGCGTGGGTCCCCTGGACTCAATGGCGACCGAGGATTTCGATTCGATCTTTGCCGTAAATGTGCGTGGCCCATTTCTCTGCGCCAGGGCCGCCGTTCCCATGTTGGAAAGAGGAAGTTCTTCTTCATATCCGTCGCGCATTATTTTCTTATCGTCTGTCGCCGCCGTTCGGCCCAAGATCAATGGCGGCGCATATGCCGCAACGAAAGCGGCGCTGAACACGATCACAGCTGCGTTTGCCGGGGAATTGGCTCCAAGGGGGATTCACGTCAATGGAATCGCGCCGGGCGGAGTCGCCACCTCTTTCACCCAGCAGGTCCAGAATGATCCTAAAACAGCGGGGTCGTACAGAGTGGGAGGGAAATCCCCTGTTCCGCTGGGGCGAATGGCGTCGCCTGCGGATGTGGTCAATTTGATGAAATTCCTGCTTGGCAATGATTCCAATAACATGATCGGATCTATCGTAACGACGGATGGCGGATCATCGGCTGTCAGAATGTGACGGCTGTGGCGGCAAGCAGTCTGGAGCCCGGGTGGCGTAAATCCCGCATACTGATGACGCCCGGTCATTGTTGTTCGGATTTGAAAGCGGGTATTTGGCCGGTTAAAAGCGGTAGTCTCTCCTGTGGGCAAGAAAAGAGAGTGGATCGCTATGGGCATGAATATCATCGAGAAAATTCTGGCGCGGGCGAGCGGCGCGGCTACGGTCAGTCCCAGCGACCTCGTTGTAACCCAGGTTGAAACGGCCGTCATGATCGATGGCATGTTCGGCCCAGGGCAGTGGCGCGAAATATTAAAGGTCGCCGACCCGTCGAAAGTCGTCATAGTATTCGACCATCTGGTCCCGGCCTCCACCATAAGCAGCGCCGCGAGCCACAACGTCGGACGGGAATTTGCCAGCCGATTCGGGATCGACAGGCTGCATGACGTGGGATATGACCAAGGCATAAGCCATGTCATCGTCGGCGACTATGGCTATGCCCTGCCTGGTACCGTCATGGTGAATGGTGATTCACATGCATGCGGCGCGGGCGCCTTCAATTGCGCTGCGCGCGGAGTAGGCTTCCCCGATATGTATCTCGCCATCACGAAAGGCACCGCCTGGTTCCGGGTAGAGGAGACGGTAAGATATGAATTGCACGGCAGTTTACGTCCCGGCGTCTCCGCAAAAGACGTATTTCTGCATATTGCCGGCGTCTACGGAGGCCATGTAAATCAGAATATCGAATTCGGCGGCGCCGGCATGGCCGGTCTGAGCCTGAATGCGCGCCGCACCATTGCAATAATGGCTGCGGAACTTTCGGCGCAATTCGTCATCTTCGAGCCTGACGAGCTTCTTATCGATTATGTCCGCCAACGCAATGCCGCGCCGTTCACACCGCAACAGCCCGATGCAGATGCAAAGTACAAGGAGGTCCGCGACCTCGACTTATCCACGGTGATGCCTCTTGTAGCGCTCCCGGACGCCGTGGTCCATAATTCTGTTCCAGTGAGTGAAGCTGCCGGCGTCGCCATACAACAGGCCTTCATAGGGTCGTGCGCGAATGGCACGCTGGACGATTTAGCGGTCGCAGCAGGTATCGTTCGCGGAAAGCGCGTGGCCCCTGGCGTCCGTTTCATCGTAACGCCAGGCTCCCAGGCCATCTACCGCGCCGCGCTGGCCGCGGGTCATATACAAACCTTGATGGACGCCGGGGCCATCGTCACGCCAGCCACCTGCGGTGCGTGCATCGGTGGACACATGGGCGTGCTCGGCCCGGACGAAACCTGTATCACGGCAAGCACACGAAATTTCAAAGGCCGCATGGGCCATGCCTCGGCTCGCATTTTCATGGCATCGCCCGCCACAGTCGCGGCGTCGGCTCTCGCGGGACAGATAAGCGATCCCACCGGGTATTTCGGAGAAGCTCAATGATAAGAGGCCGCACATGGAAATTCGGCGACGATATCAACACGGACCTGATTCTTCCCGGACCGGTGATTCGGGAACCGCCCAGCGTTCAATGCCGCCATGTGTTTACCGCCAATCGCCCTGGATGGATCGATCAGGTTCAGCCGGGTGATGTATTGGTTGCGGGCAGCAACTTTGGGATGGGATCGGCTCGACCCGCTCCCCGCTCGCTTAGAAACTTGCATTTGGGATTTCTTGTCGCTGAACAGATCAATGGCTTGTTTTTACGCAACTGCGTTAATTTCGGCTTTCTTGCCATCGATTGCCCGGGGGTTGTCGACGCATTCGAGGAAGGCGACATTGCGGAGTTGTCTATCGAGAAATGGATGCTTCGCAACATCCGGACTGGCGAGATCCTGCAACCCTTGCCTGTACCCCCGCAATTTCTCTTGATGATGCGTAGCGGCGGCATCTTTCCGATGCTGGAAGCCGAAGGCCTTATTGCTCCCATGGAAGCCCCTGCCGACGGGAACACGAATTCCGGTATGAGCTAGATATCTTGCCGGTATGGATGTTTGGAAATCGGTCGTATTAATGACTTCACGTCATCAGTGTTCCGAACCGCGACCTATCAATTATATAGTCGGCGCGATTTTATAATCAGAACACGCGATTCGCTGGCCGTCGCCTTGATCCATTGCATATACTAATGGGGCGCTATCTATGTTCAACGTTCTTCTGAAAAAGGCCGCATATGGTCTCGCCATTCTGTTCGCGTTGTGTTGTATCGCGCCAGCTAGTGCGGGAACGGCAGACGATTATCCTTCCAAGCCGATCAAGATTATCGTGCCCTATGCCGCAGGCGGGACGGGTGATACATTCGCCCGCGCGCTGGGACATAGTTTCGAACGCACACTCGGACAAAGCGTCATAGTCGAAGATCGCCCCGGCGCAGGCAGCAATATCGGAACAAGAGATGTGGCGCAATCCAAACCGGATGGTTATACGCTATTGCTGACGGGCAATTCCTTTGCCGTCAATGTCTCCCTCTTCAAAACGCTACCGTACAGTCTGAGCGATTTCACGCCCATCACTCTGCTATCGGAAATTTCTTATGTCATGGTCGTCAGCCCTACACTTCCGGTCAAAAATCTCCAGGAGTTCATTGCCTATGCCAAGGCGCATCCGAATGGAGTGTTTTTTGGCTCTTCCGGTATCGGGGGAGGCGAACATTTATCGGGCGAATTGATGAATTCGATCGCGGGGCTCACGATGACCCACGTACCTTTCAAAGCCGCGACCGACATGCTGACCAACCTGATAGGCAATAATATTCAAGTGACTTTCCCCTCCATGTTGACGGCAATGCCGCTTATAAAGTCTGGCCGCCTGCATGCGCTGGCGGTTACGGCGCCTCATAGATCCAAATTTTTATCCGATGTCCCCACGATGTCCGAGTCGGGCTTGCCGGAGTTCAAGATGTATGGCTGGTATGGTTTGCTGGCGCCGGCCGGGACACCCCCGAAGATCGTCAAACTTCTGCACGACGCTACAGTGACCGCGTTGAAGGACCCGTCGGTTATTAAGACAATAGAAACTGGCGGCAGTGAAGCGATCGGAAGCACCCCGGGCGAATTCCAGGAGTTTTTGAAGTCATATGTCAATTTCTCTTCCAAGATAATCGAGTCTACCGGGATCCCGAAGCAATAGACGGCGACAGCCATCTTCGGGTCGAGCTCCGCCGGTCGAAAGACGGGCGCATACATTGCTCCCGCCCCGCGAATTCGCGATTCGCGGGGCGGGCTTTCTATATCGCCTTATATTGCGTATCCACGACAAGGCAACCCGCTATTCGACGCGCGCAGCTAAAACGCGGATTGCGCGATAATCGCTGATAAGCCGATAACTAGAACACTGGCCAGGATGAGACACCGACCATGAAAGATTTGAATAACATATCCGTTTTCGTCAAAGTGGCTGAAGCGAAGAACTTCACCGAAGCCTCTTATCACCTGGGTCTTACGAGCTCCGCGGTAAGCAAAATAATCACCCGCTTCGAATCGGAACTGGGCGTGCAGCTATTCAACCGCACGACGCGTACCGTCCACCTTACCAATGATGGCGCCAGCTTTCTTGAGCATTGCAAAGGCGTGCTCACGGCCGTAGCCGAGGCTGAAGATGTATTAAAACAGACATACAGCTCGCCCAAAGGCACCATCAGGCTGACCATGCCGGTCGGATTCGGCAGGCGTGTGGTAGCTCCGGCTCTCTCTTCGTTTGCCACACAATATCCGGAAATCATCATCGAAGCAGAGCTTACCGATAGGGTCGTAGACCTTGCCTATGAACCGGTTGACATAGCCATTGTCCGCGGCCCTGTGCCCGACGCACGGGTGATAGCCAAGAAGCTTTGCTCGCTACGGTTCATTGCCTGCGCGTCGCCCGCCTACATTGCCAGATACGGCGAACCTGCAGAGCCGGAAGACTTGCTTAATCATCACTGCCTGGCCTACATGGGCCCGCAGATGAGCCGCTATCGTGAATGGACTTTTTCAAGGAATGGGCGTCCCTTCAGCATGCTGGTCGGCGGCCGTATAAACATGAATAACGCGGAATCCTTGCTGGAGGCGGCGATCTCGGGGCTGGGCATCGTCTTATTGAGCAATATGTATACCGCCGACGCCGTTCGTGCCGGCAAACTAAAGATGCTGCTGACTGACTATATTGCGCCTCCCACCCTGGTCTCGGCTATTTATCTTCCGAATCGGAACATCTCCCCGCGCATAAGAGTGTTCATCGATTTCCTGCTGAGACTGATGTCGCCCACACCCTCTTGGGCAAAGATGACGTGTGACGAGCAACCGGCGCTAGAGCAACCTGACGACAGCCGGCTGCAACAGGATTGACGATGCACTGATGACGCCATGTCATGTCTGTTTGTACCTGGTGCGGGGTCTATCGGGGTTCCTGCTGCGCTACCATTCTCTCTGTCGACATCCCTGACCACCACACGCTTTTGGGGCCAGGCATGCATCATTTTCGTCCACAGAAAAAGGCCTACAGATGACGCACCAGAGCTCTATTCCTTTTACATTGATGCGCGGGGGTACAAGCAAAGGTGTTTTCCTTCGCGAAGACGATGTTCCTGCCGATCGCGAGAAGCTAGTTCCGCTTATTCTGGACCTGTTCGGCAGCCCGGACAGACGGCAGATCGACGGCATGGGAGGCGCCGACAAGCTCACCAGCAAAGTAGCCATTATCGGCAAACCCGTCATTCCGGAAACGGATCTGACTTACCTTTTTGGGCAAGTGGGCGTTTCAGCGGCTGAAGTGGATTTCAAGCCCAACTGCGGCAACCTGACCTCTGCGGTGGCGGTATACGCTATTCAGGAAAGGTTGGTGACACCCGCGGAAGGCATAACCCGGGTACGTATTCATAATGTGAATACCGACAAAATCATTTATGCCGACGTCCAAGTCAAGGACGGCGAGCCGCTGGTGATGGGCGACCTGGCGATAGGCGGCGTACCCGGCACCGGGGCTCCCATTGCGCTGGACTTCAGTCATGCGGCCGGCGCCGCCACAGGCAAGCTGCTGCCTCTGGGCGCGCCGCTAGTCACCATTCCCGTCCCTGGCTATGGTTCGTGCGAGATTTCAGTCGTGGACTGCGCAAATCTCGTGGTTTTCGCCGCGGCTGATGCGCTCGGAATGAGCGGCACGGAGACCCCGTCTGAAATAGACGAGAATAAACCGCTGATAGCCAGAATCGATGCAATACGCAAAGAGGTAGCTTATCGTGTCGGCCTGGGCGAGTACTGGGATTCGCGCGTATCTCCGGCCTTGCCTCTTTTCGTGGCTATCCAAAAGCCGACGACTTATCACACCTTTACCACTGGCAAGGAAATCAGCGCCGATGCGATCGATCTGCTGTGCCGCGCCTATGCTACCGGCAGCACCCATCAAGCATTGCCGACCACAGCCACTGCCTGCATCGGGGCGGCATGCCGAATTGAAGGTTCCATTCCTTTTCGCCATCTGGGAAAACGCGCTTCTACCCGCGACCTGATCGAAATAGGCCATCCTTCGGGTGTCATCAACGTAGAATCGCGCGTCGAATCCACCAGCGAAGGCTATGCGGTGCATATGGCGAAAATCTTCCGTACCGCCCGGCGCCTGGCCGACGGGACGGTCTATCTGAAGATGTCCTGAGCTCCAATCGACTCGGGGCGCCGGGACGGCTGAATCGACGCGGTCGCGGCATTTCGCCGGCATTGATGACGCGTCATCATGGGTGTTTGGCCTCGCACAATAGCAATTGTTCGCATCAGTCAGCCTATAGTAGAGAACGATGAGCCGCTAAATTTCGAGCCCTGCTCTGACGCGGCAGTTTCACTATAAAGGAATGATTACATGGCGACTCTTAAGCTTTTGATTGATGGACAATGGCAAAATTCCAGAAATGGAGAGACCCGGCCGATTATCAATCCAGCCACTGAAGAAGTGGAGGGCGAATTTCATGTGGCTCAGGACCAGGATCTGGATGCTGCCGCTGAAGCCGCCGCGCGAGGCTTCGAGGTATGGCGCAAAGTGCCTGCGTTGAACCGGGGCGCGATATTGCGCAAAACGGCGCAATTGATGCGTGAGCGGGCGCCCGCCATCGCGGAATTGATTACGCGCGAGAATGGAAAGACGCTCCAGGAATCGGTAAGCGAAGTGACCTGGGCCGCCGATTATTTCGAATGGTTCGCGGAAGAAGCGCGCCGAACTTATGGCCGCATCATTCCCGCCCGAATGGCAGGCGTACGGCAAATGGTCACCCGGGAACCCATTGGGCCGGTGTTGGCGCTGTCTCCCTGGAACTGGCCCCTTATGACTGCTACGCGCAAATTGGCTCCCGCTTTGGCGGCGGGCTGCTCCATCATACTCAAGCCGGCGGAAGAAACTCCATCCGCACCGGTTGAATTGGTGAAGATCTTGATGGAGTGCGGCGTGCCGGCAGGCGTCGTGAATGTCGTCTATGGTATTCCCGCTCACATATCAAGCCGCCTCATCCGCTCGCCTCACATACGCAAGATTTCCTTCACTGGTTCGGTAGCCGTAGGTCGCCTCCTGGCGTCGCAAGCAGGCGAATCCCTCAAAAGAATCACCCTGGAACTCGGCGGCCACGCGCCGGTGATTATTTTCGAGGATGCCGATGTCGAGGCAGCCGTCGCCAAATTGATGCCGGTGAAATTCCGCACCTCTGGCCAGGTTTGCAGTTCTCCCAGCCGATTCTTCGTGCAGGAAGGGGCGTATGAGCGCTTCGTATCGCTGATGGCAGAAGCGTGTTCCAAACTGAAAGTCGGCAACGGCCTGGACTCGGGCATCGACATGGGGCCGGTAACGAGCGCGCGAAGGTTGGCGGCCGTATCCGAATTCATCGAGAATGCGGTATCGCATGGAGCTCAAGTCGTGACCGGCGGTCAACGAATCGGAGACCGGGGCCACTTCCACGCGCCGACTGTGTTGCGGGATGTGCCCCTCGAGGCCACACTCATGCAGGAGGAGCCTTTTGGGCCGGTTGTGCCCGTGGTGCCATTCAAAAGCTATGACGATGCCGTAAGGCTGGCCAATAGCCTGAACCTGGGACTCTCGGCCTACGCCTTCACGAGTTCGCTATCGATCGCTCAGCGTATCAGCGATGACATCGAGAGCGGAATGGTCGGAGTCAATACGCTGGGAGTATCCATCGCAGAGGCTCCTTTTGGAGGCATCAAGGATAGCGGTTCGGGGCAGGAGGGCGGAATGGAAGGAATAGAGCCATACTTGAATACCAAGTTCATTGCCCAGGCTTGGTGACCACGGGCGCCTGTATGCTGAGGCGACTTGAGGATACTTGCGAACGCCTTGAGACTCCTCAGGGTGGCGGCACGCTGGTATGGCGGCGCTGGGGCTCAGGGCCGGCTCTGGTCCTGCTGCACGGCGGCTCTGGCTCCTGGCGCCATTGGATCAAAACTATTCCCGCCTTCTGTCAAAGCCATTCGCTGTATGTGCCCGACCTGCCAGGTTTGGGTGACTCCAGCGATGTTGCGGGGCCTGTTTCACTGGCCCGTATCGCATCCTTTGTCGCAGCGGGAATCAGGACTCTGCTGCCGGGGGCGCAGCCGTTCCAGCTTGCCGGCTTCTCGTTTGGCGCGGCGGTTGCCGGGCAGGTCGCCGGCCAGTTGCGAGACCAGGTAGAAGGTCTCGTCCTGGTCGGGCCGGGCGCGCTCGGCCTGCCTCGCGCCGCGATAAAACTGGAGAAATGGCGCCATGAAAGCCAGGCGCAAGCCATTCGCGACATACATCGCACGAATCTTGAGCGGTTGATGATATTTGACAGCGGCAAGATCGACAATCTGGCGGTCGAGATCCAGCAGCAAAACGCGATACGCGCGCGCCTCAAGAGCCGAGAACTTACCGGTCCCGATGCCCTCGCGCGCGCTTTGCGGCTGTTTGTTCCTGAAAAGTTCGGCGTCATCTTTGGAGAACGCGACGCCGTGGTAGGCGGCCATATGCATGAGCGCCAAGCCCTCATGCTCAAAATTCAGCCAGCCGTGAAATTTCGTGTCGTGCAGGAAGCCGGGCATTGGGTAGCATATGAAGCGCCGCAAGTTTTCAATGACATCTTGAGCGACATGCTGGCGCGGTAGTTCAGAGAGCCGGCATGCCGTGCTTGAGAAGATCGCGTCCGATGGTCCAGCGATGCACTTCGCTGGGCCCCTCCACGATTCGCAGCACCCGGACTTGGCGGGCAATATATTCCAGCGGCAGCTCTTTCGATAGACCCATTCCGCCAAATAGCTGGATCGCCCGGTCGACCACGCGGCCTATCATTTCAGTGGCCTGTATCTTGACCATGGCGCCGTCGAGCCGCAAATCGGAATCGCCTCGGTCGACCCTCCATGCCAGCTTGTAGACAAGCAGGCGAACCATTTCGAGTTCTTGATAACTGTCCGCGATCCACCATTGAACAGCCTGCCGGTCGGCCAGCAAGGATCCGAAGGTCGAGCGGCTGTTGGCCTGCTCTATCATCATGCTAAGGCAGCGCGTTGCCAAGCCCACGCAGCGCGCGGCGATATCCAATCTACGGATACCCAGCCTTTTCTTCAATGGCGTGAATGCCTGGCCGATATCTCCAAGAACCTGATCGTCGTCCAATTCGACATTGTCGAAAAAAATCGAATAGGGGCTGTGCTCGCCTATCATTGGAATAGGGTTGGAGATAGTCACTCCGGGCGTGTTTTTGTCCACGAGAAACGCCGACATGGCGCGTCTGGAGCCCTCTCCGGTTTCGGTCTTCGCAATCACAATCATGAAGTCGGCTTTGCGGGCATTGCTGATCCAGGTTTTTGATCCATTCAGATACCACTTGCCATTCTTGCGGGTCGCCTGGGTTTTGATTGCTCCGGCATCCGACCCCGCTCCGGGCTCGCTCAGGGCAAGACAGCTTTTCTTTTCTCCTTTGGCGTACGGCAGCAAGTACCGGTCGATCTGTTTTCCCTTGCAGTATTCTTTCAGAAAAAACAAATTGGGACTTTCCGGCGGGAGAACAAAAGGCAGTATGCTGTTCTTGATCTCCTCGATGACGGCGCATTTGGTCAGCATCCCGAGCTCCTGGCCGCCGAATTCTTCCGGCACGTCTATGCCCCACAGCCCAAGAGCCTTGGCTGTGTCCTGCATGGATTTTTCCAGTTCTGGAGGAATCAGGGACTCATCGGTGAAGCCGCGTTCCGCTTCTCGGCGGATGATGAGCGGCTCGTGCGGTATAAGTTCCGATTTTACGAAGCGTCTGACCGTCTCGCGAACCATGCGCGTCGTTTCTGGAATTTCGAACTCCATTTTCTTCCTTTCAATAGGCTAGTTCGTGGCAAGCACGAGTGAAAATCTTTGTTTGTCTTTAGCTGGATGTCTTGGCGGCCTTTCTAGGCCGGTCTGAAAAAACATCCGATGCCGCGAGCCGTTTATATTCTTCCAACGAACATCCCATCAATTCCCGCGCCGCGGCTTCATTATCCTTGCCCAGCGTCGGCGCAGCCCGGAACGCGCCGCAATCGCGATTTCCCAGGCGTATAGGCAATCCTTTGACCTGATGGCCCTCCGTGTCAACAGCGAATGCCGTTTCCAGCACGATCGCATCGGGATCTTCGCCTGCTCCCGCGGACCATACGACTTCCGCGGCGGCGCCTTTCTGGCGCAGTCTTGAGGCCGCCTCGCGGGCCGGGCGTTCCGCCACCCAGCTTTGCAGCGATGCTTCGTTGAGCGGCGCGGCGGCGCTGTCCAATTGAATGGCTGGATCGGCGCTGGCTATGGTTACCGCAACCCACTGACCGTCGGCCGCCTCGAAAAGGCCCTCGATATGGGCCGGGGTGCCTGTGGGGTAGGATTCCAGGGATGTGGACATGCTGGCGGCGATCAGCGCTTCTCCAATCAAGAACGCGGTCAGTTCTCGTTGCGACAGGTCTAGTGCGATGCCTTGGCCGCTGCGGCGTCGCTCGACCAGCGCCGCCATGATGGCGCTTGCCGAAAAAAGAGACGCCACTTGGTCGGGATAGTTCATGCCGCGGCCTGTGATGTGTGGCCGTCCTCCAGCGTATCTCATGAGCGACGCCATGCCGCTCGATGCTTCCAGCGTCGAGCCGAATGAGCTTTTCGCGCATTCGGGTCCTGTCTGCCCCTGGCTCGATATAGAGGCGAGAATGATTTTGGGATTGGCTTTCAGCAGCCGCTTGAAATCGATCTTCAGCTTTTCCAGGACGCCGGTACGGAAATTCTCGAGAACCACGTCGCTTTGCGCGACCAGGCTCATGAACAAGGAGAGGCCCGCATCCGATTTCAAATCCAGGCAGACACTGCGTTTGTTGCGATTGGTCGCCTGGAACTGCGGACTTTCGTTCCACCACTCCGTTCCTTCATTGATGCCAGTCCATTCCCGGAAAGGATCTGTGTAGGAGGGGCCCTCGACTTTGATCACTTCGGCGCCCAGATCGGCAAGAAGCGCCGAGGTGCTCGCACCGGCGGTGACAATTCCAAGATCGACGACTCTGACGCCTCTCAATGCCTCATAACTCATGCTCCGCTACTCCGTTGATGCAATGGGTGCGCCATCGCCTCGCTGCGCCAGAGCAGGGGCAGGCGTGGCATCTGGATAGCCTCCCAGGTAGAAAAAAACTGGCGGGACTTCATTTGCGGATCGTCAAACATTTCAGTTGGGGATAGAACGGCAGAGAACTGCAAGCCCAGGTCACCGGCTTCTTTCAAGAGTTCATCTTTGCCACGGTCGGCGAGCGCCGTGGCGACGATCGTGTGAAACTCGGCAAGATGCCGCAGCCGTGTCGGTTCTTTCTGAAATATATCCGCCGCGAGCCTCGGGCTGCGCATGAGCTTTGCAAGGGCGGGAATATCGCGGTCACGGAAAATGACCGCAATATATCCGTCCCTGCAGCGTACGGCCAGCCATTCTTCCTGTCGCCTGCGGCCCGTTTGCCTGTTGCCGCTTACCGAAGATAGCCGATTCTTCCAATTCAACCAGGCCGCCACCTCGACGGCAGCTGTCTCCACGCGCACTGCCTCGCCATGGGCCAAATCCATGTGATGAGAAGCAAGCAGTCCGGCCAGCGCCGCCAGTCCAGCGGCATAGGCCACTTGATGGCCGGGCAGAGGAAGGGGCGGCCGTCCTTCTTCACTGACAATATCGAGCAGACCGGACGCCGCCATTGCCGTCAGTTCGCTTTGCCAGCGGCCATCCGGCGTTGACGACGGCCGGATTAGTACTTTGCGCTCGCCGGGCCATGCACTGGCTATGCCGGCGTCGTCTGTCAGCAGATAGGCTTCTGAAGACGGACGATAGTGCTCTGGCACTGATTCTTTGGCGAAGCTCAGGAAGAGCGACAAAGCGCTGGAGTCATCGGGCATCAGCGGTGGCCAGCTGCGCATTTCCGTTGTTTTGACGGAGTCGGCTCGCAGCACTTTGGCGCCAAGCCTCGCGGCCAGCATGCCTGTGAAAGAAACGGCTACCTGCCCTAAAGAAGTCGAAGCCGGCCCGAAAACCTCGATAATTTCCAGTCCGTTCAGCGCGCTCAGGCTGGCCGGATCTGATGCCGCGCCAGAGGGGCGGCCGGCCCCGTCACTATGCTCCATGCTCT
>LNAP01001671.1_pt1 | contig 27043 bp, 30 predicted proteins | sample 602601 | NCBI WGS metagenome assembly LNAP01 (sample SAMN02440304, study PRJNA202911) | soil metagenome | biome: Subtropical and temperate rainforests or woodlands; isolation source: soil samples (1 kg each in a 20% v/v slurry with milli Q water) were... ... | reverse complement strand
GCCGTTCATCAACACCAGTACCAACGGCTTGCCGGTGGCTTTCAGGGCGGTGATCAATTCACTCTGGCGCCCAGGCAGGTCGAGGCTGGTTCGACTGGCTGCTTCATGAGACATGCTGCGGGGCTCGCCTACCACTGCGATCACGACATCGGCTTGCTGTGCAGCCTTCACCGCTTCATCAATCATTTCTGCCGCCGGACGAGCGTCATTCTCGATTTTGGACACGCCCTGGTATTCCAGGTATTTAACGACTTCCTGATCCTCCTCGAGATTGGCGCCTCGGGCATAGATCAGCGAACCCTGGGTCATTGCGTTTTTCAGCCCGTCATAAATCGTCACCGATTGCGCAGGCACGCCGCTTGCGGACCAACTGCCCATGATGTCGACGGTACTTTTTGCCAATGGGCCTATGAGTGCGATCACGCCCTCTTTTTTCAGCGGCAAGAGGCCGTTTTCATTCTTCAGCAGCACCAATGTCTTGCGTGCCACCTCACGGGCCTGGGCTCTGTGCAGACGGTATTCGGCATTGTTGTCAGCGGGGTCTTCACTGGCAATGCCGATGCGCCGGTAAGGGTCTTCGAACAGCCCCATGTCGTACTTGGCACCCAGCACTTCCCGCACCGCGTTATCGATATTGCTCTGGGAAATAGCGCCCGACTCAAGCAGCCCCTGTAGCTCCGGACCGTAGGAAAAGTCGTTCATGCTCATATCAACGCCGGCCTTGATCGCGAGCCTGGCGGCTTCTCGGTGATTCTTCGCCACGCCATGCTGAACCAGATCGTTTATCCCGTTATGGTCGCTGATGACCAGCCCCTTGAAGCCCCATGCCTTGCGCAGCAGGTCTTGCATCAACCAGGCATTGGAAGCGGCTGGCACGCCATTTATCGAGTTAAGCGCGACCATCATCGCCCCGGCGCCCCCCTCAATTGCCGAACGATAAGGTGGCAGGTAATCCTGGTGCATTCTGGCCAGGCCCATGTCGACGCTGTTGTAGTCGCGCCCACCCTCGACAGCCCCATACAACGCAAAATGTTTGGCGCTGGCCATGATGCTGTCGGGTGCATTCGGGCTTGTGCCCTGGTAGGCCTGAACCATCGCTTTGGCAATGCGCGAAACCAGATAGGTGTCTTCGCCAAAGCCTTCGGAGGTACGTCCCCAACGAGGATCCCGGGCGATATCTATCATCGGGGCGAAGGTCATGTCGATACCGTCCGCACTGGCTTCTTTTGCCGCTATCCGGCCGCTTAGCTCAATAGCGCCAATGTCCCAGCTGGAGGCCAATGCCAGGCCAATGGGGAAAATGGTTCGATGGCCATGTATCACGTCCCAGCCGAAAAACATCGGGATTTTCAGGCGGCTTTGTTGAGACGCGTCCTGCATGGGGCGGTTTACGAAACGGCTTACAGAGCCGTAGGTACCGCCGATTCGCCCGGCGGCGATCTCTTCGCGTATTTTTTCGGGGGTCATCTTTTCATCAATAGCGATCAGCCGCAGTTGGCCGATTTTTTCCTCCAGGGTCATTTGACTTATCAGGTTGCTGACAAAGGCCTCTTTGCTCAACGATGCCATATCAGCCGCGGCGGGCAAGCTTGTAAAACCGATCAGGGCACATAACAGACGTAGTCTTTTCATGATTCCCTTCCCTGCATAACGCTGTGGCGCACTGCGTCATAAACGCCACCTTCCCTGTATTGAAGATCAGAAAGCTGACGTTCAATCATTGCTGCTCACGGGCGTGAAAGCCTTGAGCTTTCAGGTGCCCGCATAGAAACAGCGTAGTCGCTCTCAAGCGCCTGCCGGAGCGAAAAACAGAATCGATCAAAAAAATGAGTTTGATCCGGGATCAAAACAACTGTACATGAATCAGCACTCTCGAGCCCGGAGAACACCATGGCCACTCTTGCGATGAAAATCACCCTGGAACGTATCGCCCTCTTCCAGTTCACCCCCGCCCACTGTGCCCAGGCCCGAGCGATGCTGGGCTGGAGCGTTGAAGAGTTGTCCGAGGAATCCGGGGTTTCCGTTGACGCCATTCAGCGCTTCGAGGCAGAACGCGAGGTGCTCGATGTCACCCGGTTGGCGTTGGCGTATCGGTTTGAGTCGCAAGGCCTGGTGTTCTTCCCGGGATTCGCACCAGGCAGAGGGATGAATGTGAGAGGGTCGACACCGGATCCGGTGGGGCGGGCGGATTATGCAATGGTTGAGTGAGGTGTCAGCAAATGAATGAAATCGATGGAAGCAACCGCTGCGTTCATGAGGCGCCGGGCTACCCCGAGGCGGGTGAGATGCGAGCCAAAGCCGAACACGTTATGAAGATTGGCCTGCTCCTCCAAAACGGTCGGCTGAGCAAGACTGAGGCCGCGCAAAGGCTCGGACTGTCGCAGGAAGAACTGGACGAATTACTGAGTGGAAAACTTCTCGATCTGACCGTGGCAAAAGTCTCGGAATTTCCAAACCTGCTACTGGATGAACGTAGGTAGATCGATCCAGAACTCGGGCCGCTCGCCGCTCCCACAGCAAGCGGCCCGATAGCACAACATCAAGCGTTCTGAGGCGCCGCCTGATCGCTTTCACCTTCCACCTCAAACCACCACGCACTGCCCCGTTGCGGATACATCACGTTGAATGCTTCGCCCATCTGCGGCGTGGTGATCGACACGCTCCGCTCCCAGGCCAATGCCAAAATACGGTCGAAGGGTTCGTACCAGGCGTGCATCGACAGGTCGAAGGTGCCGTTGTGGATCGGCAGCAACCAGCGCCCTTTAAGGTCGATGTGCGCTTGCAGGGTTTGCTCGGGCTGCATGTGAACATGCGGCCACTCGACGTTGTAGGCGCCGGTTTCCATGAGCGTGAGGTCGAACGGGCCGTACTGTTCGCCAATGCGTTTGAAGCCGTCGAAGTAGCCGCTGTCGCCACTGAAGAAGAGCCGCGTGTCGCTGTCGATCATCACCCACGATGCCCAAAGGGTGCTGTTGCCGTCGAACAGGCCGCGACCGGAAAAGTGCTGCGAAGGGGTGGCGACGAATTGAAGGCCATCGACCTCGGTGCTCTGCCACCAATCCAGTTGGCGCACTTTGCTGGCATCGATGCCCCATTTGATCAGGGTGTCGCCCACACCCAGCGGGGTAAGGAAGTATTGGGTCTTGTCCGCCAGTTTGAGCACGGCCTGATAGTCGAGGTGGTCATAGTGGTCGTGAGACAGGATCACCGCTTCAATCGACGGCAGGTCTTCGAGGCTGATCGGTGGCTGATGGAAACGCTTCGGGCCGGCCCATTGCACTGGTGAGGCGCGCTCGGCGAAGACCGGGTCGGTGATCCAGAATTTATCTCGCAGTTTCAGCAGTACAGTGGAATGACCAAGGCGATAGACGCTGTGGTTGGGCGCAGCGATCAACGCTGCCTGGGTCAGGGTTTGCACCGGGACGGGAGCAGACGGACGGGTGTCGCGCGGTTTGTGGAAGATAAAGTCCCACAGAATGCGCAAGGTTTTGCGAAAGCCTTGACGCTTCACCGGTACATTATTTCGATATTGCCCTTGCGCCTGTCGTGAAGCTTCAGGCGTTGCGGCGTTATCCGCTGGAGAAGTTAAAGTGGCCATGACTGAATGACTCCAGGAAAACCGCAGATTCGCGATTTCCCCCCTTGGGGACGATAGATGGCCAAAGCACGCACGCATCAGCCGCAGATTCTATTTTTTACTGGGCAGGATTAACAAAACATTACACTGCACAGTGTAGTTTCAAGGTTGCATCAAAGCCGTTCGCAAGTAAACTGCCAAGTGTAGTTCTCCCCTTATTTTTGCCTAAGCGTATTTATGACAGCTCCACAACGCCTCACCGATCGTAAACGCAGGCGGCGATTGCCGAATTCCGTGCCAACGGTTTCGACATCACCAGCATGGACAAGATCGCCGCCACCGCTGGCGTGTCGAAGCGCACCGTGTACAACCACTTCCCGAGCAAGGAAGAGTTGTTCGCCGAAATCCTCAATCAATTGTGGGCGCGGGTAACGGCCGAACAGGAAACCGCCTACCGCCCTGACCTGCCCCTGCGCGACCAGTTGCGCCTGATGTTGCAGGCGAAATTGCAGATGCTGGCCGATGACAATTTTCTCGACCTGGCACGAGTGGCGATCGCCGCCACCATCCATTCTCCCGAGCGCGCGCAGAACATGGTCACCCGAATGGGCGAGCGCGAAGAAGGCATGACTGTATGGATTCGCGCCGCTCAGGCCGATGGCCGATTGAAACCGGTCGCACCCGAATTCGCCGCACAACAGGTCCAGGGATTGCTCAAGTCCTTTGCGTTCTGGCCGCAGATCTCCATGGGCCAGCCAGGCTTGTCGCCCGAGATGCAGCACACCGTTGTGGAGTCTGCCCTGGACATGTTTCTGGCCTGTTATCAGCTCTGAATCGGGTTGCAAAAAATGACAATGTCCGCCGCGTTATCGCTGACAGGTCGCTCTGAGTAGAAACACCGAAATGTGTTTCAGAATGAAACTGGCGCTGGAGCTATAGTGAGCCTCAGTCCCAGCGCCATGCAGAGAGCACCATGAGCACCCCGACCCGCGAAACCGAAACCGAAAAAACCGGCCCCGTCGATCACCTGCGCTTCCATCGCCCTCACGCTCATCTGGCACCTACTTTTGGTACCGACCGTTTTGCCCTGCGCGCCGAGGCCTTTGCACGATTCTTCGGCACGCCGACTTTTCTCGGCGCCCAGACCCTGATTGTGGTGGTCTGGATTTGCCTGAACTTGTCCGGCGTGACCGATTTCGATGTGTACCCGTTCATCCTGCTTAACCTGGCGTTCAGCCTGCAAGCGGCCTATGCCGCGCCGCTGATTCTGCTGGCCCAGACGCGCCAGGCGGCGCGGGACAAAGCCCACTCAGACGCCGATGCGCGACATCGTGAAGCCTTGGCCGTCGCCAACAGTGAACGTCAGGCCCAGGCCGCGCGACACACCGCGCAACTGTTGGAACTGCTGGAGCAAAACACCCGGCTTACCGAAATCACCAAAACCCTGACCGAGCGTATCGAAAGTCTGACGTCGGAAATGCATCAACACTTCGTAGGCAAAGAGCCACCGAAGGCGTGATCCGACTCAAGGAAACTTCAGCGCGCGCCCCAATTCATCGAACAACGTCACCACCGAGCGCAACGCGCGGCAGTCCGGGCGTGTGAGCAACCACAGTGCCGTGTCGTAACCGTGCAAAGGCTCGGTCAACGGTTGCAGTCCATCACCGATCAAAAAGTCCGGCAACGCCGCGACACCCAGCCCGGCCCGCACTAACTCTGTCACTGACAACATGCTGTTACAGCGATAACCAGGCGTCACGCCAGGCAACTGCTGACGCCGCCATGCGACGGTGGGGTGATCGGGCAGGAAGTCGTCCGGGGCGATCCAGGTCAATGCAGCCAGGTCGTGGGAATCGACTGATTGCAGATAGGCCGCGCTGGCACAGACCCGGTAGGAAATATCCGCCAACCGCCGACCCACCAAATGTTCGGGCGGTGTGCGGGTCAAGCGCAAGGCGATGTCGGCGTCGCGACGGCTGAGATTGGCGAAGTCGTTGGAGGTGCAGAGTTCAATGGTCAGCGCCGGGTAAGACGGCATGAACCGCGCCAGCGCCGGCAACAACAAACTTTGCAGGACCGAATCGGTGCACGTCAGGCGCACCGTGCCGCTGATGATTTCACCGCCCTGCTCCACGCCAATGCGCGCCGCCTCCAGCGCTTGTTCGGCGCGTTCAGCCTGCTCGGCCAGGGTCTGCGCCAGCGTGGTCGGCAGGTAACCGGCGCGGCTCTTCTCGAACAGTTGCTGACCCAACGCGGCTTCCAGTCGGCGGACGGCGCGAAACACCGTCGACACGTCGACCTTCAACAACGCCGACGCCCGGGCCAGAGAGCCGCCGCGCACGAGGGCGAGGATCAGGGACAGGTCCGGGTAGTCCAGTCGATAGTGCGTCGGTGCATTGATCACTTGGGATAACGCCAATATTGATTGCGTGAACGCCAATCTATAGTGGGTGCCAGGAATCAACAAGCGTCGAGATCACTCATGGAAACCAGCGCCATCCGCATCGCCCTGATCGGCGATTACGACCCACAGGTCACCGCCCACCAAGCCATTCCCATCGCCCTCGGCATGGCTGCCGAACACTCAGGCCAAGACATACAGTTCCAATGGTTGGCCACCGACCGCATCAACGCCGCTACGCCGCTGAATGACTTCGATGGTTTCTGGTGCGTGCCCGCCAGCCCTTATCGCGACATGGACGGCGCGTTACGGGCGATCCGTTTTGCCCGCGAGCAGCAGCGACCTTTCCTCGGCACTTGCGGCGGTTTTCAGCACGCGGTGCTCGAATTCGCCCGCAACGTTCTGGGCTGGAGCGATGCCGAACACGGCGAGACCTCGCCCGACGCGACGCGGGCGTTACTCACGCCGCTGACGTGTTCGCTGGTGGAAGCCGTCGACAGCATTCATTTGGTTGAAGGTTCGTTGATCGCCAAGGCGTACGAAAACGCTGAAATTCGCGAGGGATATCGCTGCCGATATGGTGTGAATCCCGAGTTTGAACGGGAGCTACTGAAACAACAGTTGCACGCGGTGGGCCACGATTCGACGGGAGGGCTGCGGGCGGTGGAGCTAAAAGATCATCCGTTCTTTGTCGCAACGCTGTTCCAACCGGAACGCGCCGCGCTTAAGGGTGTTCTGCCGCCGTTGGTCCGGGCGTTGATCGAGGCCTGTGCGAGGCAACAATCATGATCGCCCAAACGCCTGCCGCGCCTTACTACGCGGTGATTTTCACCTCACTGCGCACCGACGGCGATCACGGTTACGAACAGGCCGCCGAACGCATGGTGCAACTGGCCCGGGAGCAACCCGGCTTCCTTGGCGTGGAATCGGCCCGAGGTGCGGATGGGCTTGGAATAACAGTGTCCTACTGGAATAGCGAAGCGGCGATCCTGGCCTGGAAACATCATCCTGAGCACAGTGCGATTCGCGAGCGCGGGCGTTCGACCTGGTATTCGGCGTGTCATACGCGGGTGTGCAGGGTTGAGCGGGCGTATCTGTTTGAGCAGTGATTGCTGTGGTGTTTTTAGCATCGCCTTCGCGAGCAAGCCCGCTCCCACAGGGGGATCTCCTGCGCACACAAGATTTGTGCCCAACAGGGATCAAATGTGGGAGCGGGCTTGCTCGCGAAGAGGCCCTGACAGCCAGTACAAAACCCTCAACCCCGCACCAAACTCCTCACCGCCGTAATCTGCGGCACTTCCCGCCGATTCATATACACCCGCAACGGTTCGGTGATGTTGATCCGGTCGTCGATGTTCTGGTCCAGCAGCAACTGGATCAGTTCGCGCTTGAGCGTCATGGTCTGCTCGGGGCCAGGAGCCCAGACGAATTCACTGGTGGGGATGATGCCGTCATCAGCCACGTCCATGCCGAACGAGTCTTCGCTAAAACGAACGATGTACTGGCCGGTCTTGCGATTGAGGCCGACGAAGCCTTTGAGTTGGTCGGCGGCCTGGCAAATGAGCAGGGAAGTGATGCGCATGATAAACCTCACAAAAGGTCGAAGGACCGGTGATCGATGGTTTACACGCAGGGCAAGCGAACGGGTTTCCCTCTGCCGGGGAAATTGCCGGAGCCAAGAGTACTGCAAAGAAGCGCACAAATGCGCTGAAAAAACTCCTTTAAACACGTTTATGTCGGTCTGGCGATAGCGCAAGCGGCGCTCAGTTGTTAAAAGATACGTCTTTGAAAACCCATCGCAAAAGGACTTCGAGCATGCCTGTCAACTTCACCAAGAGCGCCTTGCTGCTGAGCCTGATGCTCGGCCTCGGCCAGGCACAGGCCACCACCGAGCCAAGCCCCACCGCACTGGCGACCCGTTTGGGCATTCCGCACCCGGCGGTGATCGCTCACCGTGGCGCGTCTTTCGATGCACCGGAATCCACCGCTGCGGCCTACAAACTGGCCCGTGATCTGGGTGCCGATTACCTGGAATTGGACCTGCAACGCAGCAAGGACGGCGTGCTGTTCGCCCTGCACGACAACAACCTGCAACGCACCACGGATGTCGCCACCAAATTCCCTGAACGCAAGGACAGCCAGGCCAACGAATTCACTATCGCCGAACTCAAAACCCTGGATGCCGGCAGCTGGTTCAACCGCGCTTACCCGGATCGCGCGCGTCCGGGCTACGCAGGTCTGAAGATCCTGACCCTGGATGAAATCATCGACATCGCCCAGGGCAACCCGCTGCACAAGCCGGGCCTGTACATCGAAACCAAAGAGCCGAAGCAGTTTCCCGGTATCGAGCGCGACCTCAAGGAGAAACTCCAGGATCGCGGCTGGCTGAGCCCGGTCGGTTCGAAACTGGCGAAGAGCGAACTGGCGGTCGGCCAGGGCAAAGGCAAAGTGGTGCTGCAAACCTTCGAGAAGAGCAGCCTCGAACTGCTTGAGAAGGAAATGCCGCAAGTGCCGAAAATCCTGCTGTTGTGGGTGGGCGAAGGCAGCATCGAGCCGAAATCCAAAGTGACGTTCGCCAAATCCGGTGACAAGGATAAAGCGAGTTACTACGCCAAACAGGAGCCAAAAGACAAAGCCGAATTCCAGCAATGGGTCGAGTACGCCAAGGCCCAAGGCGCTATCGGTACCGGCCCTTCGGCCGCACTCACCAAGGGTGGCGATCAGAGCTACTCGGACCTGGTGAAACCGTGGATGAACCAGTACACCCACGATCAGGGCCTGTTGGTGCACGTCTACACCATCGACGATGCGGTGGATTATCAAAAAGTGGCGGATGCCGGGGTCGATGGCGTCTTCACCAACCGCGCCAGCGAACTGCTGAAGTTCTATAAGCGTCCGGCGGCGGCGAGTGTTGCGCAGTTGTTGCAGAACAACGGTTACTGAGTGACGCAAAATACCGAGTGGACAGGCCACCTGTGGTTAGGGCGTGATTATGGTCTGATCCATGGAAAGCTGGGGCGCACTGCGCCCCATGCCCATTACGCCCATCAACTGATCCTGGCCCCTGATCGACCGGTCACCGTCAATCTCGACGGCGTGAACCAAACGGCCCATCGCCTGTTCATCCCCTCTCAAATCTGCCACTCCATTGTCGAGGCGCCGGATGCGGTGTTCACGGTCTATGCAGAACCACTGATATTCGACGCCCAGGCGCTGAACAACGTCGTCTTCAAGGCCGCATTGTCCCTTGAAAGCCTCGACAACGCCGTTCGTCATTGCCCACGCCGATCCCTTGGCGATCCTCGGATCGAGCGCGCCTTGTCCACCCTCGACGGGTTGCTGACGACCAAGGTGCCGGCAAGCGCATTGGCTGCCGAGGCACACCTGTCCTTAAGTCAATTGCAACGGCTGTTCGCCAGCCACCTCGGCCTGCCTGTGCGCAGGCTGGTGCTATGGCGGCGACTGAGGCTGTCGATGGTGCTGATCCTGGCCGGCAGCGCCGTGACTGACGCCGCGCACGAGGCCGGGTTTGCCGATTCTGCGCACTTCTCCCGGAGTCTGAAAAAGCTCTTCGGCGTGACCGCTCGCCAAGCGTTGCAACACATCGATCTGCGTTTACTGGCTTGATTCAGCGCCGCAACGGCTCAGGTACCGCGGGTTCTTTGCTCAACGACACCGGCCCGAACGGGTCCAGCAGTTGCGCTACGTAGTCCCGAGGGAAGTCTGGTCGGTTGCCGATGCCCAGGTCGCCCTGACGGATTTCATAATCCGCCGTGTAAAACCCGGTCCCCAGAAGCCAGTCCCACAGGTTGAAGAACAAGGCGAAATTCACGTCGCCGGCCCGTCCATATTTCATGTGATGAAAGCGATGCACCGGCGCCCAGGCGAATATCCAGCGCAAGTACCCCAGCTGCATATCGACATTGGAATGTTGCAGCAGCAACTGGATGGCGATGGCAAATGCCAGCAGTGCCGCCACGTCCAGCGGGATGCCCAGCAGCAACAACGGCAACAGCCCCGCAGAGGCTTCCAGCAGTTGATGCAACGGATGTTTCATCAAGCCATTGAAGCCGTATAGCCGTTGAACGCTGTGATGCACCGCATGCAGACGCCACAACCACTGCACGCGGTGGCTGGCGTAATGCATCAGGCTGAGACCGGCGTCGGCGATGAAAATCGCCAGCGCCAGTTGCAACCACAGCGGCCACCCCCTTGGCCATGCCCCGTCGAACGACAGCAGCGCCACCAGGCCCGGTAACGCCAGCAAACCGAGAGCATTCAACGCCTCGTTGACCAACCCGTGAACGATGTCACGAGCGCGATCACCGACCGAGCGATTCCAGCACACCTCATAGGGTAAAGCCCATTCGGCCAGAAACGACAGGGCCAGGGCTGCGAGGAACAGCGGCAACAGCCACCCCTCTCTTAACCCGGCAACTCCCGTTAGCCAAAGGCTGGCCCCAATAAATCCGCCCCAGAACGCTGGGGCATAGATCCGCGCAAAGATGTATTTCATCACCACCTCCATTGATCGAGGTCGCAGCATGAAAGATTGTCGGGATGACGGAATTGAACAAACGGCGCAATCGAAGTCCGAAACGTTTTTTAAGGGTGAATTAAGTTGCGCGAGCTAACCTGATCCCACTTAAACAGTTCACCCAAGGAAAGAACTTCATGAAAACTTTAACTGCCCTGTTCACCGCTGCTGCCCTGACCCTCACCGCTGGCCTGGCCCAGGCTGACGTTCGCGTCGACCAGATCCCCGAGTTGGTCAAGAGTGGCAAGATCAAACCCCTGGAAGAACTGAACCAGGCTGCCTTGAAGTTGCACCCGGGTGCCACGATTACCGACACCGACCTGGATAACCACTTCAACGGTTACGAATATGAAGTTGAACTGCGCTTGGCTGACGGCACCGAGTGGGACGTGGACTTCGATGCCACTACCGGCAAGGTTCTGAGCAACAAACAAGACACGTGATTCAACTGCAAAAAAGCCGCACGACTTTCGGGTCGTGCGGCTTTTTTGCGTTCAGCGCCAGGCCGTTCGCTGAAGCGACGAACGAAGCCGCGACAATTCGCACAAGCCCGCTAGAATCCCTCAAAACCATTTGGCATGTTGAAGTAGAGATCCAAGGATATGGGGCAAACAGCGGCAGCAGACATCGCCACAATCGGCCGGATCAGCGCGGTGCCGGCGATTCTCCGGGTGATCAGTGAGTTGACCGGTTTGCGGTTCGCCGCGGTGGCCCGTGTTACCGAAGACTCCTGGACTGCCTGCGCGGTGCTTGATCGACTGGATTTCGGTTTGAAGGTGGGCGATGAGTTGGACCTGGTTTCCACCCTGTGCCACGAAATCCGCCAGGGCCACTCGGTGGTCATCGACAAGGCCAGTGAAGACCCGCTCTACCGCGATAACCCCACGCCCCACACCTATCAATTCGAAAGCTACATTGCCGTGCCGATTTTGCGCACCGACGGGCGCTTTTTCGGCACCATTTGCGCCCTTGATCCCAACCCTGCGCCGCTCAAGTCCAGCACGATCCTGAGTACCATGGAATCGTTCGCCCGAATGCTCGCGCTGCAAATAGAAGCAGAAGAAACGCTGCAACAGACCGAAGCGGCGCTGGTCAAGGAACGCCAAACCGCCGAACTGCGCGAACAATTCATCGCCGTGCTTGGTCATGATCTGCGCAACCCCTTGTTCGCCATCAGCGCCGGTGCCGAAATGCTCCTGCGTAAACTTTCCGACCCCGCGAATGAGCAGCGCGCCCGGCACATCCTCACCAGCGCCCGACGGGCAACCAAACTGGTGGACGATGTGCTGGACTTTGCCCGGGGGTCATTGGGCCGAGGCATCCCGGTGAACATCGAGCCATGCCCAGACCTGGGAGATGCGTTGCGGCACGTGATTTCCGAGATCCAGAGCATTCACCCTAAACGCATCATTCAGTCGTCGATTGGCGACCTGAGCAATATCCATTGCGATCGCGAACGGGTGGCGCAATTGCTATCCAATCTGGTGGCGAACGCCGTTGTCCACGGAACTCCCGATAACCCGGTCGAGGTCAGTGCGCAGGTCGACGATGGACACTTTGTGTTGAGCGTTAAGAACCAGGGGCTGATTGCCGAAGATGCGCTGCCGCATCTGTTCCTGCCCTACTCGAAACCAGCCGGCGGCACACCGCAGGTCGGCCTCGGGTTGGGGTTGTACATTGCCAGTCAGATTGCGCAGTCCCATGGCGGGAAACTGGAGGTGCTATCGACCGAGCAACAGGGCACGACGTTCACCTTCAGCTTGCCCTCACGGGCTTAAGCAAATCCGTGATCGACGGGCACGGCACGAACTTGAGAGTGACTGTGTACCGACTCGGTGACCGAACCGATACACAGCCCATTTCACTAGGCGCTCAACCGCGCTGTCACTTCATTCAATTGCCCCGACAAGCCATGCAGATTGTGGCTGGCCGCTTCGGTGCGCTGCACGTTGTCCAGGTTGGTACTGGCGATGCTGGTGATTTCGGTGAGGTTGCGCGAAATGTCTTCGGCCACTGAAGTCTGTTCTTCAGCGGCGGTGGCGATCTGGCGGTTCATGTCGCGAATGGCTTCCACGGCATGGGTGATGCGCTCGAGCATGGCGCCGGCCTGGGTCACTTGCTCGACGCTTTCTTCGCTGCGCGACTGACCGCTTTCGATCGCCTGGGCCGCGTCCACTGCGCCGGTTTGCACGGTTTGAATGATCTGGTTGATCTCGATGATCGACGCCGCCGTGCGCTGGGCCAGGCTGCGTACCTCATCGGCGACCACCGCAAAACCACGCCCGGCTTCACCGGCACGGGCCGCTTCGATGGCGGCGTTGAGCGCCAGCAGGTTGGTCTGTTCGGCGATGCCGCGAATCACTTCCAGCACTTTACCGATGCGCCCGCTGTCGGCTTCCAGACGACGGATGACCGTGGCGGTGTTGGCGATTTCGCCGCGCATTTGGGTGATGGTGTGAATGGTGCCCTGCATGACTTTTTCGCCCTGCTGGGCGGACTGGTCGGCGTCATCGGCCGCACGTGCCGCGTCGGCTGCGTGACGCGCGACTTCTTGCGCGGTGGCGGACATTTCGTTCATCGCCGTGGCCACCTGATCGGTGCGGTTGAATTGCTCGTTGGTGCCGCTGGCCATGAGGCCGGCAATCGAGTTCAGTTCGCCGCTGGCGCTGTCCAGATCCGTCGCGCTGCGCTGCAAACGGCTGAAGGTTTCGGCGAGGAAATCGCGCAAGGTGTTGGCGGCCTTGGCCAGGTTGCCCAACTCGTCCTGACGGGTGCTGGCCACGCGCTCGGCGAAGCGCCCTTGGCTGAGCTGCGCCACGTAGTCGATCAGTTTGCGGATCGGTTCCACCAGGTTGCGGTTGACCAGCCACAGGCTCAACAGGCCAATCAGCAGACCCGACACCAGCATCACGATGATCCCCAACCACACCGTCTGATCGGCGCTGGCGCTGATCAGCTTCGATTGCTCGGTGCCCTGCTTGCGCAACTCACTGACCAACTCGCTCATCTGCTCACTGGCTGCACGGTCCACGCCTTTGACCGCGTTGTCGCCGGCTGTTGGGTCGGCACCGGCCGCCACGTAGGCATCACGGCCCTTCTGATAGGCCGCACCTAATACACGATGCTCTTCACGCAGGCGTTCGATGCGGGTCTTGAGTTGCGGCTCGATGCCTTTCTGCCCGGCCAGTTCACCGAGGATGCCCTGCACGTCGCGCTGGCGGTCCTCGAACTGCTTCCAGTATTTGTCCAGGTTCGCAGGTTCCTTGCCACGCAGCAGAACGTTCTTCCACTCCTGAACCTGCACCTTGAATTGCAGGTTGGCTTCATCGATCAATTGCGAGGTGTGCAACGGACCTTCAATCAGGTTCGCGTAGTTCTGAACGCCATTGGACAGGAAGTGAAAGCAGGACAAAGCGATCAGCAACATCGCCAACAGGCTGCCGCTCAACAGGGCGAGGATTTGCGCTCTCAGGGATTTTTGCAAAAACATCGAGTGGTATCTCATGGCAGGGATAAGGCACGCCCAAGTGGCGCGCAAGTCTGGACATCCCTGTCAGCGACGCTGGTTCACCACCAGAATCGGAAAATCGACATCAGCGTCATCGGCGGGCCAGAGCCTTTCTTGAGCCCTTCCGACCATCGGTAGGAGGCCGGATTTGCGGCGCCCTCCAACTGTCACAAAACCTTCAAGGTACGTTGCGATGATGAGGCTCAAGTGAACCTGTGAAACCCGCGACAGGCGCTTCCTCGCAGCGAGACCTCATGAACCACAGCATCGACCAGCGCCATCGCGATTCCGACCTGTTCGGCCTGCTTTACGGTTTCAGTTTTCGCCCTGGTGAGCGCGGCCGGGAGATCGACTCGGCCAAGGCGCTGCACCGCCTGCACCAACCTGAGGACAGTGACGAATTCCTCTGGCTGCACCTGAATCTGGCCCATGCCGCCTGCGAGCGCTGGATGAAAAGTCATCTGGCATTGCCCGATGAATTTTTCGAAGCACTGCACGAAGGTTCTCGCTCCACGCGCATCGAGCATGTCGATTCGGCGTTGCTGGCGGTGGTCAACGACGTGGTGTTCAACCTCAGCAGCATGGTCTCCTCGGATGTCTCAACGCTGTGGGTCTGCGCCCGCAGTCGGCTGATCATCAGCGCACGCCTGCAACCGCTGCACTCGGTGGACAAGCTGCGTTCTTCGGTGAAGGCCGGTGAATGCTTTCGCTCGCCGCTGGAGCTGCTGGTGCACTTGTTGCGCGATCAGGGCGAAGTGCTGACGCAGATCGTGCGCAAAACCAGCCTTAGCGTCGATCAGATTGAAGATGAGTTGCTGTCTTCGCGCCTGTCCACCAACCGCGCTGAACTGGGCGCCAATCGGCGGGTGCTGGTGCGCTTGCAACGGTTGCTTGCGCTGGAGCCAGGATCGTTGCTGCGCCTGCTCAATCGCCCGCCGCAATGGTTGCAGAAGGAGGACGTCAAGGAGCTGCGCAAGTCCACCGAGGAGTTTGCGCTGATCATCAACGACCTCACGGCCCTCGGTGAACGGATCAAGCTGTTGCAAGAAGAGATCGCCGCCAACCTCAACGAACAGAGTAACCGCACGCTGTTCACCCTGACCGTGGTCACGGTGCTGGCGCTGCCGATCAACATCATTGCCGGCTTCTTCGGCATGAACGTCGGCGGCGTGCCGCTTTCCGGTGATCCGGAGGGGTTCTGGATTCTGGTGGCGCTGGTCGCGACGTTTACCCTGATTGCCGGGCGCTGGGCGTTTCGCAAGCGGCAGGATTATTGATCACTGCCATGACCACCCCCGCCCCTGTAGGAGCGAGGCTTGCCCGCGAAGAATGCGCTGCGGTCTACCCGAACGACCGCGTTATCGTTCTTCGCGGGCAAGCCTCGCTCCTACAAAGGCGGGTCAGGTTGTGGATTGGATGACTTGACCCAGCCAGTCCATGAACGCTCTGACCCGCAACGGTAAATGCCGTTGTCGGGCATAGAGTAGCGAGACCTCCATGGACGGTGCATTGAACTGCGGTAGCACCGCCATCAGCTCGCCGCTTTGCAAATAGGGCCGCATACCCATCATTGGCGCCTGGATCAAGCCGAAACCTCCCAGGCACGCCGACTCATAACCGTCGGTGTTGTTCACCGTGATGCTGCCCGCCATCGGCAGGCGATGCAGCTTGCCCTCCTCCTCGTACAGAAAACCTTCCGACCGCGCGCCCAATACACCAACGTAATGGACCAGCCGATGCTGCGCCAGGTCTTCGAGTCGTTCGGGTACGCCATAGCGCTGCAAATACGCGGGGCTGGCGCAGTTGACCATGGCGAAGTCGCACAAGTGGCGCGCGACTACCGATTGATCCGGTTGCGCACCGACCCGCACCACACAGTCAAACCCTTCGCTGAGTAAATCGACCCGGCGATCGGTGCTGCTGATTTCGAGCTCCAGATGGGGGTGCTGCGCCATGAATTCGGGCAGACGCGGCATGACCACCCGACGGGCGAGGATGTTGGGCATGTCGATACGAATCCGCCCGACGAGCGAGGCCTCGTCCTGGCGAAACAGCCCTTCGATTTCGTCCATGTGCGAGAGCAAATCCTTGCTGCGCTCGTACAACACCAGACCGTCCTGCGTCGCCTGAACCTTGCGCGTGGTGCGCTGCAGCAGACGCGTGCCCAGTAGCGTTTCCAGGGCCTGGACGTGCTCGGACACCGTGGACCTGGGCAAGCCCAGGCTTTCACCCGCAAGGGTAAAACTCGACATTTCGCTGACGCGAACGAAGGTGCGCAGCAGTTCCAGTTTGTTCATGGGCCGACCTTCTATTGTTCGGATTAACCGACCAGTGATTCCGATTCCAGCCTGTTTATCACCATGAGGCGGATAAATAAACTTTCTCCACATCATCACTCACTGCTCTGAGGACATCCCATGAACCGTAAAATCGCATTGATCACCGGCGCCAGCCGCGGTCTTGGCAAAAGCACCGCCCTGCATCTGGCAGCGCAAGGCATCGACATCATCGGCACCTACAACAGCCAGGCTGGCGATGCGCAGGCACTGGTCGCGGAGATAGAAAAACTCGGTGGCCGCGCCGCCATGCTGCAACTCGACGTCGGCCAGAGTGAACACTTCGCCGATTTCAGCACCCGGGTTGGAGAGGTGTTGCGCGAACACTTCGACCGCCAGCATTTCGATTTCCTGATCAACAACGCAGGCGTCGGCATTCACGCGAACTTCGTCGACACCACGGTGGCGCAGTTCGACTTGTTGATGAACGTCCATTTGAAGGGACCGTTTTTCCTCACTCAAAGCCTGCTGCCGTTGATGGCTGACGGTGGGCGCATCATCAATATTTCCAGCGGCCTGACCCGCTTCAGCCTGCCGGGTTATGGCGCCTACGCGGCGATGAAGGGCGCGATGGAAGTGCTGACGCGCTACCAGGCCAAGGAACTCGGTGCGCGCAATATTGCGGTGAATACGCTGGCACCGGGCGCCATCGAAACCGATTTCGGCGGTGGGACAGTGCGCGATAATAACGACGTGAACAGCTACGTCGCCGGCAATACAGCGTTGGGTCGTGTAGGTAAACCTGACGATATCGGGGGCGCGATTGCGTTGCTGTTGGCGCCGGGTGGCCAGTGGATCAACGGGCAGCGCGTCGAGGCTTCGGGGGGGATGTTTCTGTAAGCAAAGATCAAAAGATCGCAGCCCCAGGCTGCGATCTTTGCTTTTACCCTTCCAAAGCCCTGCGCACCATCAACCGCTCACGCACCACGTCATAGCCCCAGTGATAGACGTAGGTGTATGGCAGGAAAAACAGCAGCACACCGATATCCAGCAGGAACGCCTGCCACAGGCTGACCTTCAGCCACCAGGCAATCAACGGCACGCCGAACGCGACCAGGCCGCCTTCGAACAACAGCGCATGGACCACACGCACCCAAGCGTTATGCACAATCGCAAAGCGTTTGAGCAACCGGTCGAACAGGCCATTGAAGACCACGTTCCAGGCCAGCGCAAGGGCTGCAATGGCCATGGTGACCGCGCCCATTTCCAGCATGGGCTTGTCCATGATCCAGGCCAGCAGCGGAGTACAGATCAATATCGCCAGCAGTTCGAAACCGATGGCCTGAAAAATTCGTTCAGTGATGGATTTGTTGGCGTTCATAGCCATGACTCCCCAGAGTGACTGTGGTTGCCATGATCTGTTATCACACCGATACTTCATAACCAATAACCATCGACCAAGGCGATAGTTCATGGCTTCCCACGAAGTGCTGCTGGCGTTTGTCCAGGCGGCGACTCAAGGTTCGTTTTCCGCCGCGGCGCGCAAGCTCGGTCGCAGTCAGTCGACCATCAGCGCGGCCGTGGCCAGCCTCGAAATCGACCTGAACCTTACCCTGTTCGACCGCAGCAGCCGCAAGCCGAGCCTGACCCCGGCCGGGCATGTCATGTTGCAACGGGCCGAAGAGATTCTGGCCGCCACCAGCCGTCTGGAAATGACCGCCAGCCAACTGTCCCAAGGCGTCGAGCCGAAGCTGACCGTGGCGATTTCCGACACTTACCAGTCCGACCGTTTTGAAGCGGCGCTCAGTGCTTTTGAGCAGCGCTATCCAGATCTGGAATTGGAATGCCTGATCGCCGAATGCGATGACCTGGTGGCACTGGTGCAACGCGGCCGAGCGCATGTTGCCTTCGCCGAGATGCAGGACAGTTACCCACCAGACCTGGTCAGTTCGACGGTGGACGAGCGCACGGAAATCGCCCTGTTCGTGTCACTCGCTCACCCGTTAGCGAAACTGAACGACATCGATCAGGACGTGCTGCAACAGCACCGCGAGCTGCGTCTGGCGACGATCGTCAATCCGTATGAAAGCCGGGCGAAGGGGCGTGTCTGGTCGGCACCGAGTTACCTGATGTTGCTGGAAATGGCCCAGGGCGGGTTCGGCTGGGCACCGTTGCCTCGGTGGTTGGTGGGGCGGTTCGGGGCCGGGTCATTGATGGAACTGAATGTGCGCGGCTGGCCGAAAGCGGTGTACGTCGATGCGCTGTGGTCGCGCCTGCATCCGCCAGGGCCGGCGGGGAGTTGGTTGCTTGGCAAGATGTTGGAGTGATGTGATCTTGCTGGCCCCTTCGCGGGCAAGCCTCGCTCCTACAGGATTGAGTTGATCACACCTCTGCGATTCGACCCGAATCTGTAGGAGCGAGGCTTGCCCGCGAAGGGGCCCGCAAGACCTTCACTCCAACGCCCGCAGCCGCCCCTCAATAAACCGCCGCTCCGGCACCTGCTGCGTCAATTGCAGCGCCCGCTCATACGCCGCTCGCGCCTCTTCCACCCTCCCCAACTGCCGGTAAAACTCTGCCCGCGCCGAATGCGCCAGGTGGTAATCCAGCAATTCGCCCCGCGCCAGAATCCCTTCGATCAGCATCAACCCCGCCAATGGCCCATCGCGCTTGGCCAGCGCCGCCGCGCGGTTGAGTTCGACCACCGGTGACGGCACGGCCCGCAGCAGCACGTCATACAGACCGACAATCTGCGGCCAGTCCGTCTCCGCGGCCGTCGGTGCTTCGGCATGCACCGCCGCAATCGCCGCTTGCAGGCAATAAGGCCCGAAGCGCCGCGTCGTCAGCGCCCGTTCCACCAATGCACAGCCTTCGGCAATCAGTTCGGCGTCCCACAACGAGCGATTCTGTTCATCCAGCACAATCAGTTCACCGCTCGATGAGGTCCTGGCCGGACGCCGGGACTCATGCAACAGCATCAGCGCCAGCAACCCCATCACCTCCGGCTCGGGGAGCAATTCCATCAACAACCGACCGAGACGAATCGCTTCACGCGTCAGGTCTTCGCGGGTCAATTCGTTGCCGATAGACGCCGAGTACCCTTCGTTGAACACCAGGTAAATCACCCGCAGCACACTGTCGAGACGTTCAGGCAGTTCCGTCAGGGTGGGCACCTGATAAGGGATTTTCGCGTCCCGAATCTTCGCCTTGGCCCGCACGATGCGTTGGGCGATAGTGGCCGGCGCCGAGAGAAAGGCCCGGGCGATTTCTTCGGTGGTGAGGTCGCAGACTTCGCGCAGGGTCAACGGCACTTGAGCATCCGCCGCCAGTGCCGGGTGACAACAGGTGAAGATCAGCCGCAGGCGATCGTCTTCCACATCTTCATCACTCCAGTCAGCCTGCTCCAGCGCTTCCAGTTGAGCGATCAACATCGGCCGGGACGCATTAAAACGCGCGCGTCGGCGCAACACATCGATGGCCTTGAAACGCCCGGTGGACACCAGCCAGGTGCGCGGATTGTCCGGCACACCGTCACGCTGCCAGCGTTCGACCGCGACGAAGAACGCCTCGTGCAGCGCTTCTTCGGCGAGGTCGAAATCGCCGAGCAGACGGATCAGGGTCGCCAGAATCCGCCGCGAATCTTCGCGGTAGACCTGCTCGACTCGCGCCCGTACCGACTCGCCGGGCATCAGTCCGGCATGCCTTCAGCGGGCTTTCGTTGCACGGGTTGCGGACTCATGAAAGAACTCCTGTTGTGCTGGTTATTCAGGGATTGAGCTGGCGAACGGGCCGCACCTCGACACAGCCGACCCGGGCCGCCGGAATATTGCCGGCGACCTGGAGGGCTTCATTGAGGTCCTTGGCATCGATCAAATAGAACCCAGCCAATTGCTCCTTGGTTTCAGCGAACGGGCCATCGGTGATCGACATCTTGCCGTTGCGCATGCGCACGGTGGTCGCGGTTTGCACCGACTCCAGCGCTTCGGCGGCGAGCATCCGCCCACTGCCCTGGATCGACTCGGCGTAGGCCATGCACTCAGCGTCCTGGGGGCTTTCGGGCAGCGAGTGCAATTCCTGCTCATTGCTATAGACCAGGCATAAATACTTCATGGGGGCTCTCCATTTCTTGGGGACTGTGCCCTGATCGAACGGATCAACTATGGCTGCGGATTGGCATTTTGGCGCCCTTTTCAGACGATCAGCCCGACGATCAGGGTTCCAGGTTGAACAGCACCGCGCCGCTTGTCATGTCGAACGGCGCCGACCAGTGTTCGTGGACGATCTGCCATAGCCCCGCTTCCTGGCGGTAGCACGCGGTGACGCGCATCCAGCAGGCCTGGGTTTCACCCTTTTCATTGGTGCCGCCGCAATGCGCCAACCAGTGCGCGAAAGCGATCTCTTGCGACGGCACAATGTCGATCTCGTGGAACTCGAAAATGTGCGGGCCAGGGCACATCTCCATGCATTCCTGCCAATGCGCACGGTAGGCCGCCTTGCCCTTGAATTGCAGGGCTTTGACCGCGTCGAAGGAGACGATGTCGTCGGCATACAGGGCCATGACCTTTTCCACGTCCTTGGCCATTACCGCCTGGCGATAGTTCTCGATCAGGTTATGAATTTGTGTCCGAGCATTCATGATGGTTCTCCGTGGTTTTTTTGTTGAAGACACCCTTAGTCGTCTGGCGAACAGCCAAATCGACAACCGAAATAAAAATAATCCATGGGAGCAAATTCGCTAGAATCCGAGGCTCATTTCCGTTGGAAAAAGGACACTCCAGTGACAGCCCGACTCGTGCCTTACGAAAGCCTGAACGCCCTGCAGCGTCAACAGGTCGAGGCGATCGAAATCCACGCCGAACAAATCAAATTCTCCGGCGACATTCATGGTGCGTTGCACACTTTGCTGTCCAAGCCTGGCCCGGGCGTCAAAGGCTTCGCGCTGCTGGTGGAGGATGCTCCGGTGGCCTTCCTGCTGCTCAAGCGCCCGCCGGTGCTGCCGGCCTGGGCCGATGAACACAGCGCCACCCTGCACGCCCTGCAAGTCGATCGCCGCGCCCAGGGCAAAGGATATGGCAAAGCCTGCCTGCAAGCCCTGCCCGAGGTTGCGCGCCAGGCCTGGCCGGAAATCAAAGGGCTGGAGTTGTCGGTGGATGCGGACAATGAGTCGGCCATCGCGCTGTATGCCAAATATGGCTTTGTCGACAGCGGCGAAGCGTACAAAGGCCGGATCGGTTATGAACGGCGGATGGGGCTGGTTTTCTGATTCGTAGAGGGATGAACGATGTTGAATTCAATCGAAGCGCTGGAAACGATCTACGGCCTGCCCCATGACCGCGCGGTGCGCAAGCAGATCCCGTTCCTGAACGAGGACTATCAGGCGATGGTCCGCGCCTCGCCACTGGTGATAATCAGCTCGGTCGGCCCCGACGGCATGGACGGTTCGCCGCGTGGCGATACGCCGGGTTTCGTGCGGATTATCGATGAGCGCACGCTGGCGATCCCGGATCGACCGGGCAACAACCGCATCGACACGCTGCGCAATGTCGTGCTCGACTCACGAGTATCGCTGCTGTTCATCATCCCGGGGATCGGCGAGACACTGCGGGTCAACGGCACGGCGCAGATCAGCGCCGAGCCCGAGTTGCTGGAGAGTTTTGCAGTCAATGGCAAACCGGCGCGCACGGTGATGCTGGTGACGGTGCAAGCGGCGTATTTTCACTGCTCGAAAGCGATTGTGCGTTCGGATCTGTGGAACCCGCACAAACACCTCGAACGCTCTGCGCTGCCGACCGCCGGGGCGTTTCACAAGCGCCTGAACGATGGGCAGTTCGATGCCGAAGCGTATGACCGGGAAGCACCGGCGAGAGTGCGGGACAGTCTCTACTAATCACCTGACACCACCATTCAATGTGGGAGCGGGCTTGCTCGCGAAAGGGCCATCACATTCAACATCAATGTTGGTGACAAACCGCCTTCGCGAGCAAGCCCGCTCCCACATTAGACCTGCGATAACCGCCACAACCCTTTAGACACAGGCTCCGGCGGTTTTTATGGTCACTGGAATTTCATTAAAACCCTGCTGTACTCAGCCAAGGTACTGGAGATGGTTCTGTAGTCCATCTGCTGGATGCACAACGACAGTGTTATCTCGACAGGGAAACTCGCTATGTCTTTGTTCAAACGTTCGGCTACAGAATTAGTAGGTACGTTCTGGCTGGTGTTGGGGGGGTGCGGCAGTGCGGTCCTGGCGGCGGCGTTTCCAGACGTAGGGATCGGTTTGCTGGGGGTGTCCCTGGCATTCGGTTTGACGGTGCTGACGATGGCCTTCGCTATTGGCCACATTTCGGGCTGCCATCTCAACCCTGCGGTTTCGGTCGGGCTGGTGGTCGGCGGACGATTTCCTGCCAAAGAACTGCCCGCCTACATCATCGCCCAAGTGATTGGCGGGATCATCGCAGCGGCTCTGCTGTACTTCATCGCCAGCGGCAAGCCCGGCTTCGAACTGGCCAGCGGCCTTGCGTCCAATGGCTATGGCGAACACTCGCCCGGCGGCTACTCGATGGCGGCGGGGTTTGTCAGTGAACTGGTGATGACCGCCATGTTCATCCTGATCATTCTCGGCTCCACCGACAAACGCGCCCCGGCCGGGCTGGCGCCCATCGCCATCGGCCTGGCGCTGACCCTGATCCACCTGATCTCGATTCCGGTCACCAACACCTCGGTCAACCCGGCCCGCAGTACGGGCCCGGCGCTGATTGTCGGCGGTTGGGCGATTCAACAACTGTGGCTGTTCTGGCTGGCGCCGATTCTGGGTGCGGTCATCGGCGGTGTGATGTATCGCTGGCTGGGCAAAGAAGACAGCTGACAAGGGACATAACGCGAAGATCAGCCTTGCCGGTAAGGCAAGGCAGTCTTCGCCTCTTCCGCATACCCCATGACCCCGACCCGCTCACGTTCAAGGAAGTCTTTCACTGCTGCCTTCAAGCCCGGGTGGCGCAGGTAATGCCAGGAATGGGTGATCACCGGTTCAAAGCCACGAATCAACTTGTGCTCGCCCTGAGCGCCGGCGTCAAAACGCTGAAAGCCATTGGCAATCGCGTAATCCATGCCTTGATAGAAACAGGTCTCGAAATGCAGACGATCGAACTCCGCCAGGCAGCCCCAGTAACGACCGTAAAAACTGTCGCCACCGACCAGGCTGAAGGCCATGGCCACCGGTCGTGAGCCTTGCTTGGCCAGCACCACACGAATCGACTCCGGCATGCGCTCGGCCAACAGACTGAAAAACTCCCGTGTCAGGTACGGCGCCTGTCGACGCACCGCGTAGGTATTGGCGTAGCAGGCATACACAAAGTCCCACTTCGCCTGATCCAGTTGCCGTCCTTCCAGCCATTCGAAGTCGATACCCTGCCCCGCCACTTGCTCACGCTCCTTGCGCATTTGCTTGCGCTTGCGCGAACTGAGGGCGTCGAGGAAGTCCTGAAAATCCTGATAGCCGCGATTCTGCCAGTGGTACTGACAGCCAATGCGCTGCAACCAGCCTGGCTGTTCGGCCAATGCCGCATCGGTGAATGGATCGGTGAAGTTGATATGGGCGCTGGAGAGTCCTTCGATTTCCAGGTAACCCGGCAGGCTCTGCAGGAGTTCGAAACCGTCCTCGATCGTCGCCGCCAGCAATCGCGGCCCGCTGACCGGGCTGAACGGCACCGCCGTCAACAGTTTGGGGTAGTAGTCGATGCCGGCACGCTCACAGGCTTCGGCCCAGGCATGGTCGAACACGTACTCGCCGTAGGAATGCCATTTGCGGTAACTGGGCAGCGCGGCGATCAGACGATCGCCTTCGACATGCAGCAAATGCTCGGGCTGCCAGCCGGAATGCGGGCCGAGGCTGGCGCTGTCTTCCAGCGCGCTCAGAAAGGCATGGCGCAGAAACGGCTGAGTTTCCGGTACCAGCGCGTCCCAGGTGTGCGGCGCGATTTCGGACAGACTTTCCAGACGTTGCAGCGGCATCAGTATCCCCGACCATCATTTTCTACAGATGGGAGGAGTATCGCTTATCTGATTGCCTAACCCGAAACAAAAAAAAACCCCGCCGAAGCGGGGTTAAACGAGAGGAGCTTTAACGGATGAAGAAAGAGCTCTTACAGCGTTTACTGCGATTTAGAACACGTATTGAGCGCGGACCACGAAGCCGTCACCGCTGTCATCACCGGTGCGACGGGCAGGCGTCGTGCCGCTGGCCGCAGTGGCATTGGTCACGTTGTCCGTCTTGGCCTTGAGGTAGGCGCCAGTGATTTTCACCGCTTCGTTGGCGTACCAGTTGACGCCCAGGGTATGCACTTGGGCTTCGGCATCGCCGACATCGCGGGTCAGGCTGGCGGTGGTGATGTTGTCGTCTTCGACGGTCAGGCTGTCGTAACGATAAAACAGCTCCCAGGCACCGATGGATTTGTTGGCTGGCTTGATCGCGTCGAACTTGCCGACTTTATAGCCACGCGCTTCGCCGGTGAGGGTGTAGGCACCCTGAACGTAGAAACCGTGACCTTTGATGTCTTCACGGCTGCTGTCATCGGCCTTGGTTTTGCGGGCGATGTATTCACCCTGGATCGAGGCCGGGCCCATGGCGAATGCGGCTTCCAGGCCGTAAGCATCGTCCCGGTCATAGGAGCCGGCCGGTGACGAGGAACTACCGCCCAGCACCGGACGGTTGCCGTTGGTACCGGCATCGTTGCCGCCGAGGGTTTCAACGCCACGCATCCCCATGCGGGTGCGATAACGCGAATCGAAGGCCGTGTCGGAGACATCACGGGACGCGACGTTCACACCGAAGTGCAGCACGTTGCCGGCGTCATGCATCGGCGCGAATACAAAGCGGCCGTTGACCTGTTTAACGCTGTTGCCATCGGTATCGTCGGTGTCTTTGCTGAACACGCCAGCGGAAGCGTAGAACGACTCAGCGAAGGTGCTGGAGGCTTGCAGGCCCAGGCCATTCTGGTGGCTGTTCGCCCAATCGACCATGTCGTACGCCATGTTGCGTTCTGGCGCGGTGACCCACTTGGAGCTGGTGGCTTTTTCCAGGCCGAAGTCCGGGTCGAAACGACCGACTTTGATCGAGACCGGTTTGAAGCCGTTGTAGGCCAGCGACGCTTCGTCGAAGTAACCGTTATCGGAATCACCGCTGTTGTGGGAGAAGTCGTAGTTGATGGTGTAAGCCCAATCGGTGTACAGCACACCAGACAGTTCCAGGAAACCACGACGGATGTAGGCCGCGTCAGCGGTATCGCCGTTTCGGGTGTAGACACCATCGAACTGGCTGTAGTCAGCCTGCAAGCGACCGCCGAGTTTGAAGCTGAATTCTTTATCGGTGGTGGCGACTTCGAGGCCGCCCTTGGTTTTGACTACGATATCGGCGCCGTCAGTGGTGACGGTGCCAGCGAAAGCCTGGGCGGTTACTGCCATGGCCAATGCGCTGGCGGCAAAACCGGCGAAGTGCTTACGGATCATCGAAGAGTTCCCCTAATTGGTGGTCTGTAGCTTGGAAACACGCGGGTCTGGCCCGCTTGTGTTGGGAGGGAATCTTGGAGGCGGGGTATTTCAGCCGGGTTGCTGATAGATAAAGATTTTATGACAGGGGAACTTTTTTACTTCGAATCGAAATAACAGAAATGCAGCGCCAAGGGATGAGCTGCAAGCCGCAAGCTAGAGCGGCTGAAGGGGTGTGTTACGGACGGGGAAACTACGGTTTGTTCTTCAGATGTTCGTTGGCAAGCCGTTCAGCCAGCGCATCCAGATCAGGTACAGGCGGCTCGGGCATCACTTTCAAGGTGGCCTGCATCAACCGCATCTGCCGAATGAACCGTCGGCAATTGGGGCAAAACATCAAATGATGTCGCATCATCAGTCGTTCTCGAAAACTCAGTTGGCCATCGAGATAATCACTGGAGCGCGCCACTTGTTCCTTGCAGGTCAACATTCGCCGGTTTCCTCAAAATGCTCCACGGTCGCAAAGACCTTCAACCGTGCCCGATGCAGCAGCACACGAACATTGGAGAGCGAGATCTCCAGAAGATTACAGATCTCCTCCAACTCCAGCCCCTGTCGCTCACGCAACAGCAAAACACTGCTTTGCAGTTCCGACAGGCTGAGCAGCGTGTGCTCCAGACATTCGCGCAACTCGTTTTCGGTCAACAGGGCCTCTGGCGTATCCTGATGCCAAGCGTACGGCGCCACCAGCCAATGTCCATCCGTCGATGAAAAACGATCGTCATCGAGGGTGCCGTGAGGCGACGGCAGGTCATCGAGCAGCACTTCCCGGCGGTTTTGCTTGTAGCGGCTCTTCGCCGAGTTGGCGGTGATGGTCAGCAGCCAGGTCTTGAGGCTCGAACGCCCCTCGAACCCGCCGAGATTGCGCACCACCGATAGCCAGGCATCCTGTACCACCTCGTCGACGTGTCGGTTGCCGACGATGGCATAGGCCACCGCGCGCATGGCGCTCTGGTAAGTGCTGACCAGTTCCTTGAAAGCCCTCTGCTCGCCCGCCAGCAGGCGTTCGAGCAATAGGGTGTCGTCAGCTGCGGCCATGCAAACCTCGTTTCAGAACCATCGGTATTGTGGCGAGGGGCTTGCCCCACCGCCAGTGTAGGAGCCAGGCTTTGCCGGGCAAGGGGCCGCTGAAGCTCCAGTCGCCCACCAGCGCCTCGGCTTTCGGCGCCGTGGCCTGCCATTTTTTCCAGGCCGGGTTGTCCAG
>LNAP01001281.1_pt1 | contig 27057 bp, 6 predicted proteins | sample 602601 | NCBI WGS metagenome assembly LNAP01 (sample SAMN02440304, study PRJNA202911) | soil metagenome | biome: Subtropical and temperate rainforests or woodlands; isolation source: soil samples (1 kg each in a 20% v/v slurry with milli Q water) were... ... | reverse complement strand
TGGGGCGTTGGAGTTGGGGGCTACCACCATTCAGGGGCAGGGGATGGGGGAGATGACGGAGAATTCGGGGTCCTATACCACGGGGTTGACCAGTATCGGTTCGAAGACTCCGACCCGGTTACGGCAGACGCCGCAGTCGGTGTCGGTGGTGACAGCGCAGGCGATTCAGGATAGCAGGGGGGTGGACCTGACCGACGCGTTGAAGCTGACGCCTGGGATTACCTTGAAAAAAACCAGTGTTCGCACCACTGATTTTTACTCTCGCGGCTTCATGATCCAGAACATCCAGATTGACGGCGCCGCGCCCATGGCCTTGGGTAATTCGGCGGGAAGTTTTTACTCCAACAAAAATTACGACCTGGTGGAGTTCGACCACGTAGAGGTGCTGCGCGGAGCGTCAGGGTTGTTCGGCGGCACGGGGGATCCGGGGGGTATGATCAACCTGGTGCGCAAGCGTCCATTGGATGCCTACCAGTTGAAGATCGACACTTCGGCAGGCTCCTGGGACAACTATCGTACCCAGTTCGACGTAACCGGGCCTATGGGCTTTGACGGTAAGTTGCGTGGCAGGTTGGTGGCGGCCTACAGCAACAATGGATCTTTCCAGGATCATATAAGCGACGAGAAACCAACGGTGTATGGGGTGCTGGAAGCTGACATCCAGCCAGATACCCGGGTGACTTTTGGCGGCCGATCCGAGCGAATCCATGTGAATGGCTCCGGCATTGGTTTACCGCGGTACATCACCGGCGATGACCTGGGTTTATCCAGGCGTACGAGTCTTACACAGGGTTGGGCCTATCAGGACGGCCGGTCACAAGAGCTGTTTGCCAAGATCGACCATGAGTTCAACAGCGATTGGAAAGTAAACGCGACCTACACCAGGACTCTGGAGTCCGGGCTTTCGAAAAGCGCTTTTGCCAGCAATGGACTCAATCCGATCACGTTCAAAGGTACTCATTGGGGCGGTAATACCACTGCGTATCGCAGCGAACAGGGATCGGCAGATATCAACCTTGCCGGGAAGTTTGATGCGTTCGGTTTACGGCATGAATTTTTGCTCGGTATGGATCATCAGAGAATCACCAGTCGGTGGCGCGGAACGGGACAAAGCGAAGGGGCAGGTGGTGACCTGAATGTGTTTGATCCAGACTCCACACCTTGGCCTCAGCCGGCAACCCGTAAGGACTTTTTCCGTGATTACAACCCCAATGACCAAGTTCAGTACGGGTTGTATTCAACCTTGCGTTTGCAACTCGCCGAACCTCTGCATCTGATTGTTGGTGCCCGTGTCCAACGTGTTAAGTACAACCAGACCTATATGGCTGATTGGGATGGGAGCGGCTTTAAGCCGGAATCCGACGTGTCGTCCCGGGAGCCTACCAAGCTCACACCCTATGGCGGTCTGGTCTACGACCTGAATGATGAGTGGTCGACTTACGCAAGCTATTCCGAGCAGTACAGGCCTCAGCAGTTGAAATTACAGGGCCCCGCACCAGGTTCGCCACTTGAGGCAATGAAAGGCCGCGCCTATGAAGCTGGGTTGAAGAGCGAACTGCTTGGCGGGGCGGTGAACACCAATTTCTCCATTTACTACACCGAGCGGGAAAACGAAGCGGTACGTGACTCCCGTTACCCATCGACCGATGTCCAGTTCGGCGGCAACTGCTGTTGTCTGGCAGAAGGCAAAGTAGTCAGTAAAGGCCTCGACATTGAGGTGTCGGGTGAAGTGATGCCTGACTGGATGCTGATTGCCGGCTATACCTATAACAACAATCAAGACCGAACGAAAAATGCTGCATTCAGCGCTATCACCCCCAAGCATATGGTCAAGTTTTGGTCCACTTACCGCCTGCCAGGTGCTTTCAATGATGTGAAGCTGGGAGGCGGGGTCAATCTGCAAAGCGCCACTTACGTCAGCGGATCTGCTGGTGTCCTGGATAAAATGGGGAATCCGGTCAAGGATGCCGATGATAAAGACCTATCCATTCCCTTTGATTACAAGCAGTCAGGCTATGCAGTCTGGAACGCGATGGCCGAGTATCGCCTGGACGAGAACTGGACGCTGGCCTACAACCTCAATAACGTATTCGACAAAACCTATTACACGGCTGTGGGGTCTTCCTACTCCGGTAACTGGTACGGCGACCCTCGCAACCACATGTTGACCCTGCGCGGTACCTTCTGGTAAGCACGGCTTTAAATGAAAAGGGACATCGTGAGATGTCCTTTTTTTGTTTCTGTTACAAAGTGATTGAGAATCCGTCTAAATTATTTTTATCCCGAACGTTCATTAATGGCTCGATACCGATTCAAGTCAAAACCGTCCCTCTGCAACAGGGAGTGGAGTCCGGACGGTTTAACTATATTCAGGCCATTCCGCCCCAAGAGTGGAAGGCCTTCGACATTAATGACATATCTGGGGCTAAACCAAACAATGAAACGCGAGAGTAAAAGGTTCAGGCAAAAACTCTTCAATGCTCCCCTCTCTTCCTGCCGCAGTTGCGTGTCGATGGCGGTCCTGGGGTTGACTCTCAGTGTCTGCGGCGGGGCGTTTGCCCAACCCATACAGGTGAATGTACCAGCCCAGTCGCTGGACAAGGCGCTGACCGAACTGGGCAAGCAGACCGGCCTGCAAGTGCTTTTCGGGCCGGATATGGTCGCGGGCAAGAAGTCCACCGCCGTCAATGGCAGCCTCGAACCTGCAGTTGCGCTTGAGGCGCTGCTCAAAGGTGCAGGCCTGAGTTTTCGGATTGAAAACAATACGGTTATCCTCAGCCCTGAAAGTGGCGCGAGTTCAGCCCTGGAGTTGGGCGCCACCACCATCCAGGGCCAGGGTATGGGACAGATGACGGAAAACTCCGGCTCCTATACCACCGGCCTGGTCAGTGCGGGTTCAAAAACCCCTACCAGCCTGAAGGACACGCCACAGTCCGTTTCTGTTATCACCCAACAGCTTATTGAAGATCAGCGCATGGTTGACTTGTCCGATGCGATGAGACGCACGCCGGGCATTACCGTTAAAAGCGCCAACTACCGTCTGCCACAGTTCATCTCTCGTGGTTTTCGTATCGACAACATCCAGATTGATGGCGCCTCGCCGATGGACATCGGTTCTGGTATCGGTACCTTCTATGCCAACAAAACTTATGACTTGGCCGAGTTCGACCATATCGAAGTGTTGAAAGGGGCGTCCGGCTTGTTCGGAGGCACCGGTGACCCGGGCGGTATCATCAACGCCGTGCGTAAACGTCCGCTGGATTACTTCCAACTCAAGTTCAACACTTCGGCAGGGTCCTGGGATAACTACCGTACTGAAGTCGACGTGACGGGGCCGATGGCCTTTGACGGCAAGCTGCGCGGGCGCGTAGTAGTAGCCAATACCGACCGTCAGTACTTCATGGATAACCGCAGCACCCAGACGCCCTTTATCTATGGCGTGCTGGAGGCCGACGTGAGTGACACGGCCCGGATTACCGTCGGGGGGCGCTACGAAAAAATTCATGAAAATGGGACTGGCGACGGTTTGCCGCGTTATAGCACGGGGCAGGACTTGAAGCTCAAGCGCAGCACTTGGTACTCGCCGAACTGGGCCTACAGCGATAACAGCTCCCAGGAAGTCTTCGCCAAGTACGATCAGGAGTTAGCTGACGACTGGAAGCTCAACGTCTCCTTGACCAGCACCTTCGATAAATCCGAAACGAAGGGTGCGTTTCTTTATGGCTCTCCTGACCCGGTAACCCTTGAGGGCGCTACCTGGGGCGGCAGCTACATTAAAAGTCGCAGTGAGCAGACACTGTTCGATGCCAACGTGTCTGGAAAATTCACCGCATTTGATCGCGAGCATGAACTACTGATTGGTGCCGACGCCCAAAAAGTGACCAGCCGTTGGCGCTCGACGAAGGGCATGACCGCGTTCTACCCCATTGATATCTACAACCCGGACGCAACGCCTCTGCCTGCTGACAGTATTGGCAATAGGCTTGTACGTGATTACAGCCCCAATACCCGCAAGCAGTATGGTTTGTACTCCACCTTGCGTTTACAACTGACTGATCCGCTCAAGCTGATCATTGGTGCCAGGGCCCAGCGTTATAAGTTTGAACAGGTCTACACAACTGATGATGACGCGAAGGGTGTGTGGAAAGTTGAATCCGACACTGATCGTCGTGAGCCGACCAAGGTGGTGCCCTTTGGTGGCCTGGTGTACGCCCTTGATGACGAATGGTCTGTATACGGCAGTTATTCGGAAATCTTCAAGCCCCAGGCGCAGCAACTGGAAGGTCCAAGCAGTTCCGGCAAGGGGCTGGAACCCATGGTTGGCAAGACTTATGAGACCGGTATCAAAGGGGAACTGTATGACGGGACGCTGAATGTGTCGGCCGCAGTGTTCTACACCAAGCGGGAGAAAGAGGCGATCCAAGATCCCCGATATACACGTGAGTCAGTCCTGTATGGCGGCAGTTGCTGCTTCCTTGCCCAAGGCGAGATCATCAGCAAAGGTATCGAACTTGAAGCCAGTGGTGAGATTACGCCAGGATGGATGGTGATGGGGGGGTACACCCTAAACATCATAGACAATGGCACTAAAGACACTTTCCTCACCACGGTTACGCCCAAGCACCTGGCAAAGCTATGGACTGTCTACACGCTGCCAGATCGACTATCTGACTGGAAAATTGGCGGGGGTGTCAATGTGCAGAGTGCCAGCTATGCCAGTGGGACGGCCTATCGGGTTAGAAAGAACCCGACGGAAAATTACTACGATGTCTACGATGAACGGCCTTTTGATATGGTTCAGGGCGGCTACGCCGTATGGGATGCCATGGTTGAATACAAGGTCGATGAAAACTGGACTGTTGCCTTTAGCGGCAAAAACTTGTTTGATCGCAAGTACTTCGAAACGCTGAGAACTTCTGAGTACGGCAACTACTACGGTGAACCGCGTAACTACATGCTGACGGTGCGTGGCACGTTCTAGAGCTTCGTGATGCACAAAAAACCACCTCGATATGAGGTGGTTTTTTTTGCACCGCTTATATCTGGATCAATGCAGGGCTAACCAACTGTCCACGGCGCTGTAAATATTTACGATATCCCCAGTAATTCCTGACATGCGCAGGAAATCATGGGTCAGGCCGTTCTGGGTGAGCAAGGTCACGCTGGTTCCGGTGTTCTTTAGCAGATCGGCGTATTCCAGGCCCTCGTCATAAAGCGGGTCATATTCGGCCAGGCTTATATAGGCCGGTGCCAAGGTGGTCAGTCCCTGGGTCAGCAATGGCGAGGTACGCCAGTCGCCACGTTGCTCAGCGTCAGGCGTGTAGTGTCGATAAAACCATTGCAGTGTCTTGCTCTCCAGTAGGAAACCTTCGGCATACCGCTGGTGGGAAGGGCGAGTACGCTGGGTATCAGCGACCGGGTAGAACAGCAACTGAGCCTGAGGTTTAAGCACCATCTCCTCAGGGTGTTGCACGGCACTGATAGCCAGAACAGTCGCCAGGGTTGCGCCTGCGCTGTCACCGGCGAGCGTCACTTTGAGCGGGTCCAGTTGAAGCACGGCACCCTCACGGGCGAGCCAATTCGCACTGTCCACGGCATCATTCACAGCCGCGGGAAATGGATGCTCGGGCGCCAGGCGATACGCCGGTGCCAGCACCGCATGGCGCCCGCTGGCGGCCAGGCGCCGGCAGATCGAGTCGTGGGAGTCGAGACTGCCGAGGACATAACCGCCGCCATGGAAATACAGGATCACCGGCAGCACGCTTTGCTCTGTACCGATCTTGCGGTAGAGACGGGCAGCCAGTAGCTGACCGTCGCGAGTGGGGACCTGTAATGCGCTGACATTGATCGCGCCGGGTGGGCTCGGGTCGAGAATCTGCGACGTCAGGTCGAACTCGGCTCGTGCGGCTTGTGGTGTGAGTTGGTGCATCGGCTGGCTTTTGCCGGTCAGGCGGCCCATCTCGGCCAGTTCCAGAAAACCTTCGAGGTCAGGGTCCAGAGGCATTGCGTGTTCCTTATCAGGTGGTTGCCCAACAAAAATGCCCCAGGCCACAGGCCTGGGGTGATGGCAGGATTAACGGGTGACCGCTTCGCGCTGCGGTAATTGCTGGAGCAGGCTGTGCAGAAGCTGGCTGTTGTTAAGCATCTGGTAATGCCCGGCGACGATTCGCTCGTCCAGAATGCTGCCCGCCACCGGATTGGTGAAGTCCGGTGAATTGGCGTCGCAGGCCCACCAGCAGCAGGCAGACGCTCGTGTCTGCGGCAGTGTTTTCAGATCCAGGGACAGGCCCTTGAGTTTCATCGCGACCATGAACGTATGGGCTAGCTCTTCGACACTGATGTTGCTGAACGCTGAAGTGCCGGCGACTTGTTGGCGGATATCCGTGATCGACCGTTCCAGCATCGCTTGGGGGCTGTCGGCTGGGAGTTCCACTACCGGTAGGTGCTCGCAGGCTTGAGCGAAGATCACGGCAAGGAAACCGCGCAAGTCATCGCCCCAATCCAGATCGCGAGCAGCGGGTACGGTGGACGGGATAAAGCTGTCTACCAATCCCAGGAACTCTACTTCCTGGCCCTGCTTTTCCAGTTCCTGAGCGACCAGTACTGCGAGGGTGCCCCCCAACGACCAACCAACTAGTTGATAAGGTCCCTGGGCCTGTTTCTGGCGAATGTACTGGGCATAGTCGATAGCCATGGACGCCAGAGATTCGTCCTGCCAGTCGCGGTCGAGCAGCATGCGACATTGCAGGCCATAGACGCTGCGCTGGCCTTCCAGGCGACGTGCGAGGGTGTCGTAGTCGAACACCGTGCCAAAGCCGGCATGCAGGCAGAACAGCGGTGGCACATGGGGCACGCGGCTATTGAGCAACAGCAAAGGGTCCAGGTCGGTGGCAGGGGCGAAGCCCGACAGTTCGGCAATGGTCGGTTTGCCGATCATGTCCCGCAGTTTCAGTTCCAACCCCAGCTCAGGCTGGTTACGGACCTTGGACAGCACTTTGAGGATGCGCAGCGAATCGCCGCCCAACTCGAAGAAATTGTCGGTCACACCCACGCTTTCCAGCTCCAAAACCTGTTGCCAAATGATTGCCAGGGCTTGTTCCACAGCATTGCGAGGGGCTACGAATTCACGGCCCTTGAAGTCGGGATCAGGTAGTGCCTTGCGGTCGATCTTACCGTTGGGATTAAGCGGCAATGCGGCCAGGCGAATGATCTGCGTGGGCACCATATAGTCAGGCAAGTCAGCCTGGAGCAAGGCGCGCAAGCGTTCTCCTGGCGCATCATCAGTTGGGGTGACGACATAGCCGATCAGCTGTTTGCTGACGCCCGCCTCACGAGCGACCACCACTGCATCCTGTACCCCCGGAATATCTCGCAACCTGGATTCGATTTCACCAAGCTCTATGCGGAATCCGCGAATCTTTACCTGGTTATCCAGGCGTCCCAGGTAATCGATTACGCCATTGGGACGTTGGCGTACCAGATCGCCCGTGCGGTACAGGCGCGAGCCGTTGGCGGCAAATGGGTCGAGCACAAACCGTTCGGCCGTCAGCCCCGGACGCTGATGATAACCCCGAGCCACACCTTCACCGCCAATGTACAACTCGCCGGCCACACCCTCGGGTAACGGGTTGAGGTGTTCGTCGAGAACATACAGCGTGCGCTCGCCAACCCGCGTACCAATCGGTGCGTATACTGCGCCGCAGGTTTCACTGACGGGGACTTTCCACAGCAGTGGCGTGACCACGGTTTCGGTCGGGCCGTAGCCATTGGTCAAATAAACAGGTTTGAGTGTGTGCTTGACCAGCTCAAAGTTGGCCTCGGCCACCGCATCCCCACCAAAGCAGTAAATGCGCACAGCAGGCGGTGCCTTGCCGCAGTCTCGGGCGTACTCTGCCAACTGTTGCAGATAAGCCGGTGGGAAGCAGGCGATGCTGATCCGGTGGGCATGCAAGGCGTGCCAGGTTTCCTCGGGGGTCCACAGGCGGTTCTCGCGCACCACCAACTGGCCTCCGTGGGCCAAGGTACTCAGCCAGCGCTCTTGGGCCCCATCGAAAGCAAACGACATGAACAACAGTTCGCGGGTGCTGTTGTCCATTTCATAGCGCTGGCCGATCGCCTGGCAGTGCATGCGGATCTGCCCGTGGCTGACCGCCACGCCCTTGGGTTTGCCCGTGGAGCCGGAGGTGTAAATCAGGTAGGCGAGGTTGTCCGCATCCATCAGCGATTGCGGGTGGCGATCGGACAGAGCAGTCAGGGGCAGAGTGTCCAGTTCGATCAGTGCAGGCGCCCATGGCTGGCTGAAACGCTCGCGCAACGAGCCCTGGGTGAGCAGTACTGCCATCGCCGAGTCTTCGACGATCCACTTCACTCGGTCTTGCGGGTAGTCAATATCCAGCGGGACGTAAGCGCCGCCCGTCTTCATCACGGCGTAGAAGGCGACGACCACATCCACTGAGCGTTCCAGGGCGACACCAACGAAGATCTCTGGCCCAACGCCCTGTGCGATCAGGTAGTGGGCCAGGCGGTTGGCGCGCTGCTCCAGTTGGCCATAGGTCAGTTGCTCCTGGTCACAGATCACTGCCACGGCATCCGCGTTGGTCACGGCATGGTTGCGGATCTGTGTCACGAGCAAGGGCAGGTCATAAACCTCGGCTACCAGTTCGTTATCCTGCTGCAAGGCCCGTTGCTCACCGGCATTGAGCGTGGATAGGCTACCGAGGGTGGCTTTCGGATTTTCGAGCATGGCCAGCAGCAGAGTTTCGAAGCTACGGCGCAGTTGCGCGGTGGCCTCGGCGGTGAAACAGTTGCGCAGGTACATGAACTCAACGGTGAGGCGATCGCCCAGGTTAACCGCAAGGTCCATGGCGAAGTTGGTAACACCCTGAGTCCTGGTTTCACCGAATTTGAGGTGATCCTGCTCGGCTTCTTGCAGGCGCTCATCCACCGGGTAGTTCTCGAACACGATGATGCTGTCGAACAGCGCTTGGCCGCCTTGTCCCGACCAGCGTTGTACGTCGGCCAGCGATGCATGTTCGTGATCGCGTACTTCCAGGTTGTAGGTTTGCAGTTTTCGCAACCAATCGGTCACGGTCTGCTGTGGCTGTGGGGTCTGAATGATCGGCAAGGTGTTGATAAACAATCCCAGCATTTCATCGGATGCCTCAAGGCTCAGTGGCCGTCCTGCGACGGTACTGCCAAAGCACACGCTGTCCTGTCCCGTATAGCGCTGCAACAGCAGTAGCCAGGTTGCTTGGATAAATGTGTTGGGTGTGACGCGCAACCGTTGCGCCTGATCTATTAGGTGTTGGGTTTGTTGCGCGTCCCAGTTGAGGTAAAGCGCCTCATGCCCGTCGCAACCAGGATCAGGTCGTGGCGATAGGCTATTGGCGAGAACGGTTGGCCCGTTCAGCCCTTGCAGCTTCTGTTTCCAGAAAGTTTCCAGGGAGGACTGTGACTGGGTTTTCAACCAGGCGATGTAGTCTCGGTACTTACCACGTTTTGGCTCGGGAGTCTTGCCGTTGTACACCTCGAACACTTCGGCGAGCAGCCGTGAGCTACTCCAGCCATCTAGTAAAATATGATGGTGGGTCCAGACCAGGTAGAGCTGTTCGGCCGGCAGTTTGACCAGGGTCAGGCGCATCAATGGTGCCGCCAGTAGGTCGAAGCCTTCGCGGTTATCTGCTTCGATCAGATCTTGCAGGTCGTTTGCGCAGGACTCACGGTTCTGCCAATCAAGAATACGCAGGGGGAGGTCAGTTTTTTTGAACACCATTTGCAGCGGTTCAGCCAGGTGGCTGGCGGTCCAGAAACCCGTACGCAGGATTTCATGGCGTTCGACGGCAGTATTCCAGGCATCGGTAAACCGCGCGATGTCCAGGCCGCTGACGGGTACTGCGGTTTGGTTGATGTAAGCTGCGGCCTCGGACGCCTCAAGGGTGTGGAACATCATCCCTTGTTGCATGGGGGACAAGGGATAGAGGTCTTCAATCTGCTGAATAGGGAGGCTCAGTGTGTCCAGTTGCGCCTGGCTCAAGCCAGCCAACGGAAAGTCAGAGGGTGTTGCACCTTGATGGTTGGTATCGCAGCAGTAGGCGACCAACTGCTCAAGTGCTTGTAGGTAGTTATTGGAGAGCTTCTGGATGACCTCGGCAGGGATTACTTCCTGGCTGAAGATCCAGGCCATGCTCAGCTGGCCGTCATCGATCTGGCTATTAATGGTTAGTCGGTTGCACAGCGCGGGATTGCTGTTTTTCTCTACGCCATATTTTTCTCTCACCGGGACAAACAGGGCACCTGCGGCGCTGTCGGTTTGATCTCGGTAGTTGAAGGCGATGCGCGGCATTGGTAGCGCGTCCAGGCTTGCCTGGACCTGTGTGTCACCCAGGTAGCGCAAGACACCAAACCCAATGCCTTTATCGGGAATGGCCCGCAGTTGTTCCTTGACCTGCTTGATCGCTTCGCCCCAGTCCTTATGGGCGGTCAACTTGACCGGGTACAGGCTGGTGAACCGGCCCACGGTGCGGGTCAGGTCGATATCATCGAACAGGGCTTCGCGGCCATGGCTTTCCAGTTGGACCAAAACGTTTTCGCACGAGGTCCATTGGCTGACTGTACGGGTCAGGGCAGTCAGGAGCAGATCGATAATTTGCGTGCGATAGGCCGCGGGCGCGACTTGCATCAGTTGCTGGGTCAGGGTTTTGCTGAGCTTGATATCGACAGTCGTCGCTTGGCCGTGCCGTTGGCAGCCCTCAGGGTTGGCCTGGGGCAGGTCGTGGCTTGAAGCGTCCAGTTGTTGGACCCAGTACGCCAGTTCTTGTTGCAGGGCGTCGCTGCGACCGTAGTCTTGCAACTTCTCGCCCCAGGTTTTGTAGGCGCTGGTTTTCTCCGGCAAGGCCAGCGCCTGACCCATTTGCAGTTGGTGGTAGGCCGTTTGCAAATCATCAAACAGGATGCCCCAAGACACGTCATCCGCCACCAAGTGATGGATCGCCAGCAACAGGCGCTGGCTGCCATCGTTCAGACTGACCAGCACTGCCCGCAACAGCGGTCCGTGTTGTAAGTTGAGGCTGCGCTGGGCTTCGTCGCCCAAGGATTGCAATTGCGTGACGCCATCAATGTACGTTTGCCACAGCACCGACGTAGGCGCCGGACGGTATTCAGCGCTCCAGCCAGAGTCAGTTTGAGTGAAACTCAGACGCAGTGCATCGTGGTGTTGGATCAGGGCGTTGAGGGCCTGCTCCAGCAGTTGCGGCTCCAGGGCCATGGCAGGCTTGAGCAGCACTGATCGGTTCCAGTGATTGCGCTCGGGGATGTTAGTGTCTAAGAACAGTTGCTGGATCGGCAACAGCGGGGCGCTGCCGATGACTGGGCCTTGATCGATCACGAGGCCCTGGCCGTGGGTTTTCGCCACATTGGCCAAGCCCTGGATGGTCTGGTGCTGGAACAGGTCCTTGGGGGTGAAGTGGATGCCGGCCTGACGGGCGCGACTCACTACCTGGATCGAGATGATCGAGTCGCCGCCCAGTTCGAAGAAGTTGTCGGTGACACCGACTTTTTCCAGTTTGAGCACTGTTTGCCAGATACCTACAATGGTGGTCTCCAGTGCTCCCTTGGGGGCAACATAGGTTTTTTGCACTTGGCTGGCATCGGGTTTTGGCAGTGCCTTACGTTCAAGCTTTCCGTTCGGGCTCAAGGGTAATTGGTCGAGAAACAACCAGTACACCGGGACCATATAGTCCGGCAGGTGTTCCTTGAGACGGATCTTGAGTCTGTCGCGCAAGTGTGTAGTGTCGATGTCTTTACGCGGTACGACGTACCCGACCAACTGCAAGCCAGTGGCAGTATCGACTGCCAGTACGGCCACCTCGTGTACTTCGTCTTGCTCCAGCAACCGCGCTTCGATCTCACCCAGTTCGATGCGCAAACCGCGAATTTTCACTTGATGGTCAATGCGCCCGACGTATTCGATGACCCCGTCAGGACGTTGGCGCGCCAGGTCGCCGGTGCGGTACAGGCGTTCACCTTGAGCGTAGGGGCTGGCAACGAAGCGCTCTGCGGTCAGGGCTGGGCGCTGGTGATAACCGCGGGCCAGGCCTTCGCCGCCTAGGTACAGCTCGCCGATCACCCCGGTTGGTACAGGTGCCAGGTCTGAATTGAGGACCCAGGTGGTCAGGTTAGCGATAGGCTGGCCGATTGGCACGCTGCTGCGGCTTTCCTCGCGACAGGTCCAGTGGGTCACATCAATGGCGGCTTCAGTTGGGCCGTAGAGGTTGTAGAGCGCTGCGTTTGGCAACTTGGCAAATACTTGTTGCTGGGCATCGGCCGACAGTGCTTCACCGCTGCACACGATGCGCTTTAAGCCATTGCAGCGGGATACTTGCTCATCGGCGAGGAACACCTGGAGCATCGACGGTACGAAGTGCAGGGTAGTTATATCGTGCTGGTTGATCAGTTCGACCAAGCGGGCTGGATCGCGATGGTCTCCAGGACCGGCAATCGCCAGGCGTGCACCGGTCATCAACGGCCAGAAAAACTCCCAGACTGAGACGTCAAAGCTGAACGGGGTTTTTTGCAGCACCGTGTCGGCTGTCGTGAGGTTGTAGGCCTGCTGCATCCAGCACAAACGGTTGACCAGTGCGCAATGCCGGTTGGCTGCACCTTTTGGCTTGCCGGTAGAGCCGGAGGTGTAAATCACGTAGGCCAGGTTTTCCGGATCCAAAGTAATACCGGGGTTGCTGCTGGGCCAGGCGCTGATAACTGGCTCGTCCAGACACAGCGTTTCCACACCGGCGGGAACCGGCAGCTTGTCGAGTAACGTCTGTTGGCTAAGCAACAAGGTGATGCCACTGTCCTGCATCATGTACGCAAGCCGATCACTCGGGTATTCAGGGTCTAGCGGAACATAGGCGCCGCCAGCCTTGAGGATGGCCAGCAGGCCGATCACCATATCCAGGCTGCGTTCGATGGCAATACCCACCAGTACATCGTGGCCGACGCCGCGTTCAATCAGGCGATGGGCCAATGAGTTGGCTTTCTGATTGAGTTGGTTATAGGTCAACTGGCTCTCACCAAAAATGAGCGCTACGGCGTCAGGGGTGCTTTCTACTTGCTGCTCGATCCACTGGTGGGTGCAACGCTCAAGCGGATACGTGATAGTGGTGTCGTTCCAGTCGTACAGGATCTGCTGTTGTTGTGCGTTGCTGAGTAACGACAAACTGGCAATTGCTTGCTGTGGTGCTGCGATGCAGCGATCGAGCAGGTTTAGCCAGTGTTGTCCGAGGCGTTCAATGGTGCTGGCTTCAAACAGGTCGGTGGCGTAGTTCAGAGTTGCTGACAAACCCTGCGTTGATTCGAAGGTGCTGAAAGTCAGGTCAAACTGTGCGGTGCGACTGCCCCATCTGATGCCCTCGACGTCCAGCGAGGATGCAGGCGCAAGTTGTACTGTTGTGGAGTCCTGATGCTCTTTAAGATGGTTATACATCACCTGGAATAATGGGCTGATGCTCAGGTTCCGTTCCGGCTGCAAGGCCTCGACCAGTTGTTCGAAAGGCAGGTCCTGATGCGCCTGGGCATCCAGTGCCGTTTGCTTGACCTGGGCCAGTAGTTCGCTGAAAGACAGCGATTCATCGAAGCGCGCCCTGAGTACTTGAGTATTGACGAAAAAACCCAGCAAGCGCTCGGTTTCAACCCGGTTACGGTTGGCCACGGGTACGCCCACCCGAATGTCGGACTGGCGGCTGTAATGGTGCAACAGCGCCTGGAACGAGGCGAGCAGCAACATAAACAGAGTCACATTGTGTTGCTGGGCAAGCTGCTTGAGGTTGTGTTCCAGGGAGGCTGGAACCGTGACTGCAATGTTCGCCCCTCGATAGCTCTGGACAGCTGGCCGTGGGTGATCGGTGGGTAACTCCAATACGGGTTGTTCACCACCCAATTGGGCTTGCCAATAAGCCAGTTGGCGTTCGCTTTCACCGGCTTCCATCCAATGACGTTGCCAGATGGCATAGTCGGCGTACTGGATTGTCAGCTCTGGCAAGACGTTTGGTTGGCCTTGCTGATAATCCGAGTACAGTGCAACCAGTTCGTCGACCATCACCTGCATCGACCAGTCATCCGAGACGATGTGGTGCTGGGTCAGCACCAGTACATGGTCATCCTGGCCCAGCTGTAGCAATGCTACACGCAGCAGTGGGCCTTGTTGCAAATCAAATGGCTGGTAAGCCTGGGCTTGGATAAATGCCTTGATTCCTGCGTCGTCGAGCCCCGAAACGCTGCTTTGCTGGATCTGCATCGGCATGTCGAGGTGAATAATTTGCAATGGTCGATCTTCGCCATGTGCAAACGTGGTGCGCAGCGTCTGGTGACGGGCGATTAAGGCGTTGAAGCTTTGCTCCAGCGCCACGACGTCCAGTTTACCCTTGAGTCGCAGGGCAGTTGGAATGTTGTAGGCTGCGCTGTCGGGGTCTAGTTGCCAGAGCACCCACTGCCGTTCTTGAGCGAAAGAAAGTGGGATGGATTCGAAGGCTGACTGCACTTCAGGGATTGGCAGGTTGGCGGGTGAAACCCCTTCAGCCAGCATTTTTTCCAGGTACAGCTTGCGCTTTTCCAGGGGCAGGGTGATGAAACGCCGGGCAATACGGGCGGCGACAGTCTTATCCATCAGAACTCCTCCATTTCATCGAGCAGGGCTTCAAGTTTGTCGAGTTTCTGCGCGGTGACAGGTCCTGCCTGCTGCTCAAGCTGGGCGGTAAACGCGCCCAGAGTCGGGTGTTGGAACATCAACTGCGGCGTCAACTGCATACCCAGCTCAAGTTGTAGGCGCGAGACCACGCTCACGACCAGTAGTGAGTGCCCACCCAGTTCAAAGAAATGGTCCTCCAGGCCGATAGGCTCGACTTTCAATACGTCTTGCCAAATCGCTGCGACCTGCTGTTGCAAAGGACTACAGGGCGCTACATAGGTTTTTTGCGCCAGACTGGCATCCGGCGCCGGCAACACCTTGCGATCGAGCTTGCCATTGGGGGTCAGCGGCAGGCTGTCGAGGAAGACCCAATGGATGGGCACCATGTACTCCGGCAGGTCGCCCTTGAGCTGACGCTTGCACGCCTCACGCAGCGCCTGTTCATCGCTGACCGCTTGCACGGCAACCACGTACGCCACCAACTGCGAATGGCCAGCGACGTCCCGCACCACCACGGCGGCTTCGCGCACTTGCGGTTGCTCCAACAGCCGCGCCTCGATTTCCCCCAGTTCGATCCGCAATCCACGGATTTTTACCTGGTGATCCACGCGGCCGATGTACTCGATCACCCCGTCCGCGCGGTAGCGCGCCAGGTCGCCGGTGCGGTACAGGCGCGTACCGGGCGCACCAAATGGGTCAGGCAGGAAGCGTTCGGCGGTGAGTGCCGGGCGCTGGAAATAACCCCGCGCCAGGCCATCGCCGCCAATCAACAATTCACCCGCCACCCCGACCGGCACCGGCGCCAGGTTATCGTCGAGGATATACAGGCTGGTATTGGCAATCGGCCCGCCCAGCCACGGCTGAGGCTGGGTTGGCGTGAGCGGGTACTGCGCCGACCAGATGGTGGTCTCGGTCGGCCCGTAGAGGTTCCACACCTGGGGCGAAAGCGCCAAAAGGCGGGTCGCCAGTTCCAGGGGCAGCGCCTCACCGCCGCACAGCAGTTTGCAGCCCTTGAGCTCATCGGCCTGCGGGTGATCGAGCAGCATGCGCCAGGTCGAGGGCGTGGCCTGCAACACGCTGATGCGCTGCTGTTTGACCAGGGCAAGCAAGGCTTGCGGGTCGAGGTTGATGTCCTGTCCGGTCAGCACCAGGGTTGCGCCAGCCAACAGTGGCCCATAGATTTCCAGGCCGAAAATATCGAACGAAAAGGTGGTCAGCGACAGCAGCCGGTCATTGGCATCCAGGCCCGGCTGGCGGGCCATGCTGCACACAAAGTTGGTCAGGGCGCCATGGCGCACCATCACGCCTTTGGGCTTGCCGGTGGAGCCGGAGGTGTAGATCACGTAGGCCAGGTGTTCGGCCGTGGTGCGCGGCAGCGGGTTTTCGCAGCTGTAGCCATCGAGCCACGCATCCGGTTGGTCCAGGGCCAGGGCACTGACCCCGGCCGGGATCGGCAAGCGCGCCAGCAACGGTGCCTGGGTCAGCAGCAGGGCCAGGCCGCTGTCTTGCATCATGTAGGCCAGGCGTTCCTCGGGGTACGCCGGGTCCAGTGGCACATAGGCGCCACCGGCCTTGAGAATCGCCAGCAGCCCGACCACCAGGTCAACGCTGCGTTGCACCGCAATCCCCACCAGTACATCCGGGCCGACACCGGCCTCGATCAGTCGATGGGCCAGGCGGTTGGCCTGCTGGTTGAGTCGGGCAAAGGTCAATGACTGGGTGTCGAAGACCAACGCCACGGCATCCGGGGTGCGGGCGGCCTGGGCTTCGATCAGGTGGTGGATGGCACTGTCGCGAGGGTAGTCGGCAGTGCTGGCGTTCCAATCTCGTAGGATCTGCTGTCTTTCCATATCACTGAGCAGCGACATACTGTTGATTGGCTGCTGTGGCGCTGCAATGCAGTGTTCCAGCAAGTTCAGCCAATGTTTCCCAAAGCGCTCAATGGTGCTGGCGTCAAACAGGTCGGTGGCATAGTTCAGCGTTGCAGACAGACCCTGTGCTGATTCAAAGGTGTTGAGGGTCAGGTCGAATTGAGCGGTATGGTGTTCTCTGCTCAGACTCTCGACGTGCAAGGCGGAAGGTGATGACGGCTGGCCGGCTGAGGCGCCCTGGTGTTCGCTGAGGTGGTTGAACATCATCTGGAACAAAGGGTTGAGGCTCAGGTTACGTTCCGGCTGCAGGGCTTCGACCAGTTGCTCGAAGGGCAGGTCCTGGTGGGCTTGGGCTTGCAGCGCAGTTTGCTTGACCTGTGCCAACAGTTCGCTGAAGGACAGCGGTTCATCGAAGCGTGCCCTGAGCACTTGGGTGTTAACAAAAAAGCCCAGCAAACGCTCGGTTTCTACCCGGTTGCGATTGGCCACAGGCACGCCGACACGAATGTCGGCCTGACGGCTGTAATGGTGCAAAAGTGCCTGGAACGAGGCGAGCAGCAGCATGAACAGTGTCACATTGCTCTGCTGGGCAAGCTGCTTGAGTTTTTGTGCCAGCGCCGGGGGAACCGTGACCGTGATGTTCGCCCCACGATAGCTCTGCACGGCAGGTCGCGAACGATCTGTGGGCAACTCCAGGACCGGCTGTTCGCCGCCCAGTTGGCCCTTCCAGTAAGCCAGCTGGCGTTCACTTTCCCCTGCCTCCATCCAGCGGCGCTGCCAGATCGAATAATCGGTGTATTGAATCGGCAGTGCTTGCAGCTCGACGGATAGGCCCTGGGAATAGCCACCATACAGTTGAACCAGTTCCTGGACCATCATGTGCATTGACCAATCATCGGAGACAATATGATGCTGGACCAGCAGCAGGACATGATCCTCTTCAGAAATGCGTAGTAACTTCACCCGCAGTAACTGATCACGGCGCAGGTCGAAGGGTTGACGGCTCTGCTGTTCAACGAAGTCCTTGATAAAACTATCTGTGGCGCCGTTCTTGCTAATGACGTCGAGGAACAGGCCGCTCAGGGGGTCGATCACCTGTATCACGCCTTGAGGTTCTTCGACAAATCGGGTGCGCAAGCTTTGGTGGCGTTCGATCAGGGTATCGAAGCTGCGTTGCAATGCATCGACGTCCAGTGGTCCCCGCAACCGCAGTGCGGTTGGCAGGTTATAGGCGGCGCTGGCAGGATCGAGCAACCACAGAAACCACTGGCGCTCCTGGGCAAACGACAAGGGTATTTGCGCAAAGAAATGCCGGGTTTGTGGGATCGGCAAGCGCGACAAGCTCATGCCCTTGGCGCTCATTTGCTCATAGAGGGTTTTGCGCTGGGTAACTGGCAACTTGATAAAGCGGTCTATCAAGTCATTCAGGGCGTTGGCTTGCATTTATTGGGTCTCCAGCACATCGAGCAGATCAAACAGATCATTCAATGAGTCATCAGGGGCTTGTTCGCCAGCGGGCTCGATACGGGATGCATAGTCTTGCAGCGAGGCACTTTCGAAAATCGTGGCCAGTGGTACCTCAATACCCAGGTGCAGGTGCACGCGGGACGTCACCTGCGTGGCCAGCAGCGAATTGCCACCAAGGGCGAAGAAGTTGTCATCCAGGCCAATACGCTGGGTTTTCAGCACTGCTCGCCAGATATCGGCAATGTCGCTCTGCAACCCGCTTTGCGGTTCACGGTGTTCCTGGGCTTCGCTTTGCACGTCTACGCAGGCCAGAGCCTTGCGGTCGAGCTTGCCGTTGGGGTTGCGTGGCATCTGCTCCAGCACATGCACCTGGGCAGGAATCATGTAGGCCGGCAGGCGGGCCTTGAGGAAGGCCCGCAGCGCATCGATGCCTGAGTGAGTGTCACCTTCTTCCAGGGTCAGATAGGCAATCAACTGCTTGCCCAGCGGGTTCTCGCCGACCAGTACGGCCGCTTCGCGAACCCCGGGGAACAGCGCGATTTGCGCCTCGATCTCGCCCAGCTCTATACGGAATCCGTAGATTTTTACCTGCTGGTCCACACGCCCCAGGTACTCCAGGGCGCCGTCTTCCTTGCGTCGGCGCGCCAGGTCACCGCTCTTGTACAACCGCTCGCCCGGTATCAGGGCAAAGGGGTTGGGCACAAAGCTGGCGGCGGTGCGCACCGGGTCACCACAGTAGCCGCGCCCTACGCCGACGCCGGCAATGCAGATTTCACCCGTTGCCCCGGTGGGGATCGGCGACAGGTCGTCGTCCAGCACATACAGACGATTATTATCGGTTGGGTAACCGATCGGGATGTAGGTGCGTTGAGTCGAGGCCGGGTCGATGTTGTAGAACGCCACATCATCAGAACACTCAGCCGGCCCGTAGGCGTTGACCAGCTTGATGGCCGGGTAGCGTGCCAGCCAGTCGGCGGCAGTTTCTGCCGGCAGCGCTTCGCCCGTTGGTAGTAGCCAGCGCAGGTCGGGAAGGTCGCTGTGTTGTTCGATTAGCAGCGCCTGGATCAGCGCCGGGACAATTTCCAGCACGGTAATACGTTGTTCTTCAACGTGCTTGAGCAGAGCCTGAGGGTTCTTCGAAATGTCGTCAGCAAAAATACATACCTTGGCGCCGCACAGCAGTGCGGTGAGGAACTGCCAGACAGAAATGTCGAACGACTGGGAAGCGGTCTGCGCGATGATGTCCTGCTCGGTCAGTTGCAGGTAAGGCACTTTGCTCAACTGATTGTTGAGCATGCCGGCCTGTTCCACCATGACCCCCTTGGGCTGCCCGGTGGAGCCTGAAGTGAAAATCACATAAGCCAGGTTGTTCGGGCCGCTGTAGCGTCCTGGGCGTTGCCGGTTGGCCAAATCAGGCGGCAGATCTTCCCAGACCAGCAGGCCCACGCTATGTTCGGGGGCGCTGATGGCCAGTTCGCCAAGCAGCATCTGGGCCTGCTCGCGGTACTTGGCCGTGCAGACCAATAGTGGCGTCTTGCTAAGGCGCAGGACGCTCTTGATCCGTTCGCCAGGATGGCTTGGGTCCAACGGAAGATATCCTGCGCCGGCCTTGAAGGTGCCGACAATCATTGCCAGCAACTCCAGGTCGCGGTCGGCCAGCAGGGCCACGGGTTGGTCCAGGCCCACGCCGCGCTCGATCAAGCGATGGCCGAGGATGTTCGCCTCATGGTCGAGTTGCTCGTAGGTCCAGGCACGGTCCTGGCAAACCGCTGCCACGCGTTGCGGGCTGGCATCGACGTGCTGTTCGAACTGCTCGACAAATGAGCGCTGCAGATCGTGGGGCACCTGCGATTGATTGTGTTCAAGGGCCCACTCACTTAGACGTTCCGGAGCCACCAGAGTGATCTGGGCCAACGGTTGGTGCAGGTGATGACGCAGGGCGATCAGCCATTGCTTGAACTCTTCGAGCAAGCTGTCCATGGTCGACTGCTCGAAAAAGCGGGTGTCGTATGACAGATGCAGGCCAACCTTGTCGCTCGGGTAGACCACCACGGTCACCGGATAATTAGTGTGGGTCCGCGAAGAGTCGGAGATTACGCCCATGTCCTGAGCGTCCTGGCCGACGGAGTCTTCCATCGGCGCGTTTTCGTAGACGAAGAGGCTGTTGAACAGCGGCTGGCCTTTGAGGATCTGGCTACACTCCTGAATGTTGACCAGGGGCAGATAGTCATATTCACGCAGTGACACGTTCTTGTGCAGGATGGTTTGCAGCCAGGCGAGGGTGCTGAGTTGACTGTCCGGGGTGGGGATAGCGACCCGCAACGGTACGCTGTTGATAAACAGCCCTACGGTATTTTGCATCTCGGGAATATGCGCTGGGCGACCGGAAACCGTAACACCGAACACTACGTCCCGCGAGCGACTGTGGTTATGCAGGGTCAAGGCCCAGGCAGCCTGGACGAAGGTGTTGAGCGTGAGGTGGTGGCGCGTCGCGGCCTCTTGCAGTGCGGTGCTGTCTTGCTGGCTGAGCCAGGTGTAGTTGTCGCCAATCACCGACACCGAGTGCGCAGGCACTTGCGGATGATCCACCGGGAGTGACGTGGTGTGCTCCAGGCCTTCCAGTTGATCTTGCCAGAACGTCGTGGCGGCGGTGCGATCCTGTTGTTGCAACCACTGGATAAAGTCGCGGAAGCGGTAGGGCGTGGCGAGCTCACAGGGTTTACCCGCCAACATGGCGTGGTAGATCTCGAAGAAGTCCGACATCAGCAACGAGCGGCACCAGGCATCTAGCAGGATATGGTGGTTGCTCATGACAAACCGGTGGGAGTGGTCGGCCAGCAGGATCAGCTTGAAGCGGATCGGAGGCTGCAAGGCTAGATCGAAGCCGGCTTCCCGCTCTACCTTGAGCAAGTGTTCGATCTGTGCTTGTACCCGGTCCATCGGCACATGGCTCAAGTCCAGCCGTTCGACCTGCACGTTGCTGTTTTTGTGGATGACTTGCAGCAGCGTGCCGCCGGTATTCCACAGGAATGACGCCCGAATCGCTTCATAGCGTTTTACCACCTGCTGCCAGGCCGCCTCGAAGCGCGGATAGTCCAGCGTTTCCTTGATGGTGTAGCACTCTTGCATGAAGTAAATGCCGGAGTTTTTTTCCAGTAACGTGTGCACCAGCAAGCCTTCCTGCATCGGCGACAACGGGTAAATGTCTTCGATCTGCTGGACCGGGATGCTCAGTGTGTCCAGTTGTGCCTGGCTCAACCCAGCCAATGGGAAGTCAGAGGGTGTTGCACCTTGGTGATCGGTATCGCAGCAATAGCCGATCAGTTGCTCGAGCGCATGCAGGCAGTTGTTGGCGAGGTTCTGGATGGCCTCGACGGGGAAGACTTCGTGGCTGAAGGTCCAGCCCATGCTCAGTTGGTTGTCATAGACCTGGCTATTGATGGTCAGCCAGTTGCCCAAAGGCGTTTCGCTGCTTTTTTCGGCACCACGCTCCTCGCCAGTAGGCACAAACAGCGCGCCTTCGGCACTGTCGAAGCTACCGTCGAACTGGCCCAGGTAGTTGAAGGTAATACGTGGCACGGGCAATGCGCTCAGGCGTTCCCGAGTCTGAGCGTCACCCAGATAGCGTAGAACGCCAAATCCAATGCCTTTGTCAGGAATGGCCCGCAGTTGTTCCTTGACCTGTTTGATTGCTTCGCCCAAATCCGGATGGGCGCTCAACTTGACCGGGTACAGGCTGGTGAACCAGCCGATGGTGCGGGTTAGGTCAATGTCATCGAACAGGGGTTCGCGGCCATGGCTTTCCAGTTGGATCAGCACGTTGTCGCGCGTGGTCCATTGGCTGACTGCACGGGTTAGGGCCGTCAGCAGCAGATCATTGATTTGTGTGCGATAGGCCGCGGGCGCGACTTGCAACAGTTGTTGGGTCAGGGTTTTGCTCAACAGGATATCGACAGTCGTTGACCGGCTATGCTGCTGGCTGCCGTCAGGATTGGATTGCGGCAGGTCGTGGCTGGCGGCGTCCAGTTGCTGTTCCCAGTACATCAGTTCCTGTTGCAACTCGGCACTCTGCCCATAGCCCCGCAACCTTTCGCCCCATGTCTTATACGCACTGGTCTTCTCCGGCAATTCAATCGCCTGGCCCGCCTGCACTTGCCGGTACACGGTTTGCAAATCATCAAACAAAATCCGCCACGACACGCCATCCACCACCAAGTGATGAATCGCCAGCAGCAAGCGCTGGCTACCGTCACCCAGGCTGACCAGCACCGCGCGCAGCAGCGGCCCGTCTTGCAGGTTGAGGCTGCGTTGGGCTTCGTCGCCCAAAGATTGCAGTTGCGTTGTGTCCTCAATCCGGGTCTGCCACAACACCGACGCCGTGGCCGGGCGGTATTCGGCGTTCCAGCCAGAATCAGCCTGAGTGAAGCTCAGGCGCAGGGCGTCGTGGTGTTGGATGAGGGCGTTGAGGGCCTGTTCCAGCAGGTGCGGGTCCAGGGCCGTGGCGGGCTTGAGCAGTACCGATTGATTCCAGTGGTGGCGCTCGGGGATCTCGGTATCGAAGAACAGGTGTTGGATCGGCAGCAGTGGTGCGCTGCCGGTGACCGGACCTTGATCGATCGCGAGGCCCTGGCCGTGGGTTTTCGCCACGCTGGCCAGGCCCTGGATGGTCTGGTGCTGGAACAGGTCCTTGGGGGTGAAGTGGATGCCGGCCTGGCGGGCGCGGCTGACCACCTGAATGGAGATGATCGAGTCGCCGCCCAGTTCGAAGAAGTTGTCGTTCAGGCCGATTTTTGCAAGTTTGAGCACGTCTTGCCAGATGGCTGCGATGCGTTGTTGCAGATCGTTTTGCGGGGCCACGTAGGCGTGCAGGGCCTGGCTCGCGTCGGGGGCGGGCAGGGCCTTGCGGTCGAGTTTGCCGTTGGGGGTCAGGGGCAGTTGCGCCAGGATCAGCAAATGACCTGGGACCATATAGTCCGGCAGCTGTTCGCCGAGCCAGGCTTTTAAGACCTCGCGCAAGGCGTCCTGGCGGTTAATGTCCGTTGCCGGTTCCGTCGGCACCACATAACCCACTAACTGCGGGCCGCCCGGGGTTGGGTGGGCGATGACCACGGCTTCGCGCACCGCCTTGTGTTGCAGCAGTTGCGCTTCAATCTCTCCCAGTTCGATACGCAGGCCGCGGATTTTTACCTGATGGTCGATGCGCCCGATGTAGTCGATGACCCCATCGGCACGGTAGCGCGTCAGGTCGCCGCTGCGATACAGGCGTGCGCCGTTGCCTGCAAACGGATCGGGAATAAAGCGTTCGGCGGTCAGCCCCGGGCGCTGGTGGTAGCCCTGTGCCAGGGAGTCGCCGCCGATCAGCAGTTCGGCGCTGGTGCCCACCGGGCACAGCTGCAGGTCGTGGTCGAGCAGGTAGGTACGCACGTTGGCGAGGGGGCGGCCGATAGGGGCGATGGCGCCTTCGGGCAGGCTGGCGACATCAAAGAAGGTGGTGTCGATAGTGGCTTCGGTTGGGCCATAAAGGTTGCACAGGCGGCCGTTCCAGCGTTCGCGCAATTGTGCGACCAGCGGAGTACCCAAGGCTTCGCCGCCCAGCAGCAGCAAGCGCAGGGATTGCATCTGCGCGCCCTGTTCGTCGACGAGCAAGGCTTGCAGCAGGGAAGGGGCCATTTGCAGCACGCTGATGCGCTGGGCGGCTACTTCCGACCACAGCACTGACAAATCGTCGGACAACTCGCGGGAGGCGAGGACCAACTGCGCACCGTGGAGCAAGGGCAACCAGAACTCCCACACCGAGGCGTCGAAGCTGAAGGCGGTTTTTTGCAAGACCCGGTCCGCAGCGTTCAGGCCCAATTCGCCCTGCATCCACAGCATATGATTGGTCAGAGCGCCGTGGCGCACCTGCACGCCCTTGGGCTGCCCGGTGGAACCGGAGGTGTAGATCATGTAGGCCAGGTTATCGGCGCTGACTGTTAGCTGCGGGTTGGCGCTGTCATAGCCTTCCAGCCAGTCGCTGTCCTGGTCCAGGCACAGGGACGGCAGGCTGTCCGGGGCGGGCAATGCCAGGCTGCTTTGGGTCAGCAGCAGGCCGATGCCGCTGTCGTTGATCATGTAGGCCAGGCGGTCAGCGGGGTAGGCCGGGTCCAGCGGTACATAGGCACCGCCTGCCTTGAGCACGGCCAGCAGGGCGATGACCATTTCCAGGCTGCGCTCAAGGCCCAGGCCCACGCAGACGTTGGGGCCAACGCCCAGCTCCAGCAGCTTGTGAGCCAGTTGGTTGGCGCGACGGTTGAGCTGATCCAGGGTCAATTGCTGCTCGCCGAGCACCACAGCGACGGCATGTGGCAGGCGTTCGGCTTGCTCCGCGACCAACACATGCACAGGGGCTGCGTTCGGGTAGTGGACGGCCGTGGTATTCCACTGCCCCAACTGCCGCTCACGCTCCTCATCACTGAGCATCGCAAGCTCGCCGATCAGTGCCTGCGGTTGCTCAACCATGGCTTGCAACAGGTTCTGCCAGTGCCCGGCCAGAGTGGCGATGGTCGCCGGGGTGAAGCACCCGGCGTCATAGTCGAAATGCGCGGTGATCTGCTGCTGGCTGTACTCCACGTCCAGCGACAGGTCGAACTTGGCCTGCAACGGGTGGCTGTCCATAAACGTCAGTTGCAACGGGCCCAGGTGCAGGGGCGCGTCCTGCGCGGCGCCGGCGCGCCAGTTGAACAGGGTCTGGAACAGCGGGTTGGCCTGGGGGCTGCGTTGCAGGTGGAGGTCTTCGAGGATCAGCTCGATGGGGTAGTCGGCATGTTCCAGGGCGGCCAGGGATTGCTGGCGCAGGGCCTGGAGGAACGCGCTGCACGATTGCTCGGGTGCCAGTCGCGCGCGATACACCTGGCTGCTGACGAAAAAACCCACCAGGTCCTGGATCTGTGCCTGGTTGCGTGTGGCGTTGGGCACGCCGACGGTGAAGTCGGTCTGGCCGCTGTAGCGTCCCAGCAGCAATTGCCAGGTGCCGAGCAGCACTACGAACGGGGTCAGGCCTTGTTGCTGGCAAAAGCTCTGGAGCTGCTCGTTCAAGTGTGCAGGCAGGGTGTGGGCATGATGGCCGGCACCTGCGTGGTTTTCCAGGCGCTCGCGAGGCAATGTCAGGGCCGGGATATCATTGCCAAGGATGGCCTTCCAATACTGGGCGGCTGCGGCGTGTTGCGGTGTCAGCGGGTAGTCTTGGCGTTGCCACTGGGCGTAGTCGGCGTACTGGATGGACGGGCGCGGCAGGGCCCGGCCTGGTTGGCCAAGGGCGCTTGCCAGGTCGTGCATCAGGATCGGATTGGACCAGGCGTCCGAGACGATGTGATGCATATTGAGCAGCAGCACATAATCCTGCGTGGCGCGCTTGAGCAGGGTGCTACGAATCAGCGGCGCCTGGCTCAGGTCGAAGGGCTGGGTGGCATGCTGGCGGATGCGATCTTGCACTTGCTGTTCGCGCTGGACGCTGTCCAGGGCGCTCAGGTCCTCTTCGAGCAGGTTCAGCTGTGCGCCCTGGTCGATGACTTGTAGGGGCGTGCCGTCGGTGTTGCGAAAGGCGGTACGCAGGATATCGTGGCGATTGATCACCTGGTTAAGGGCCGCTTCCAGGGCGCACGCGTCCACCGGTCCCTTGATGGCAATCGCCCGTGGCAGGTTATAGGCATGGCTTTGCGGATCGAACTGTTGCAGGAACCACAGACGCTGCTGGGCGAACGACAGCGGCACCGGATCACGCCCGGCGAGGCTCTGGATGGACTGCCCGGCGCCGGCTTCATCGGCCAGCAACAGGGCCAGCAGGTCGTCGTCGGGAAGTTGGTTCAATTGGTTCATGATCGATCTCGTCGCCGTCGGCAGAGGAAATAAGCTGTGTCAGGAAGACGAAGTTCGATCAATGAGATTTAGGTGCAATAGCAGGCGGGGAGCGTTGTAGTAGCCGGCAAGCCGGCTGCTACAGGGGAGGTCAGGCGCAGGCTTTTTCAGTGATGACTCGGCCGGCCTGCATGCGTACCAGTTGGTCGGCGACGTCGAAGTAACGGTCGTCGTGGGAGATGACGATGATGGTCTTGCCCAGGCGCTTGAGGTCCGGCAGCAGCTCGGTGTAGAAAATCCGCCGGAAGGTCGGGTCCTGGTCCGCCGCCCACTCGTCGAACACCAGCACCGGGCGCTCGTCGAGCCAGGCGTTGACCAGGGCCAGACGCTTGCGTTGCCCGGTGGACAGGTCGGTGGTGGTGAACGCGCCGTCGCGCACGCTGACCTTGTGGGCGATTTCCAGGCGCTCCAGGTATTGAGTGGCGTCGTCGGGCAAGGCCTTGTCGTTCTGCACCAGGTCGTCGAACAGGAAGTAGTCGGCAAAAATCGTGGTGAACATCTGCCGGTAGTCGTCCAGCCCCAGGGCGTCCACGGGCAGGCCGTTGAGACGGATTTCACCTTGCTGCGGGGTGTACAGGCCCAGTAGCAGCTTGATCAGGGTGGTCTTGCCGCAACCGTTTTCACCGACGATAAACAGAATTTCCCCAGGCTCGATGCTCAGGTTGACCGGCCCGAGCTTGAACGGCTCGCTGCCTTCGACCGTTGGGAAGGCGTACTGCACGTTGCGCAGTTCCAAGTGCTTCATCACGGGCACGGTTTTGTCGGCGTCATCGAGCAGCAGGTGTGGTTCCGGCGAGGAGAAACGCTCCGACAGGTCGGCAATGCGGCGGAAGGCAATTTGCGCGCGGCTGATGATCGGCAGGTTGCCGATCAGGTTTTCCAGCGGACCTTTCATGTACAGCAGCACCAGGACAAAGCCGCTCATCACCGCCGGGTCCGAACTGGGCCAGAATTGTTGCAGGGTCAGGGCCAGACCGATAACCACGAAAAACAGCATCGAGCCCAGGCTCTTGGCGATCACGAAAATATTGATCGAGCGGATATGGGTATCGCAGATATGGTCGGCAGTGCCCTGGATATTGCGGGTGTGCATGGCGTGCCGGCGCGGGCGGTGGATACGCAGTTCCTTGGCGCCTTCGGCAATGG
>LNAP01002311.1_pt1 | contig 27064 bp, 27 predicted proteins | sample 602601 | NCBI WGS metagenome assembly LNAP01 (sample SAMN02440304, study PRJNA202911) | soil metagenome | biome: Subtropical and temperate rainforests or woodlands; isolation source: soil samples (1 kg each in a 20% v/v slurry with milli Q water) were... ... | reverse complement strand
ATCAGTGGCCGGATGCGCGTGGAATGGGTGGCCGGATCAGCGTGGAATCGGTGGTCAGATGCTCATGGAATGGGTGGCCAGATGACCGTGGAATCCGCAGGCAGGCCTACTTTTTTCAACGCAATCGGCCGATTTCCGTCTGTCACTATGGGCATCGAGAGTTGTTTTCAGCCTATCGTACCCAGTAAGAACGCGGATGGCGGGCAGAGAGCTGTTTCCTAATCTATAAATGGAGACCCCTGCATAGGAGTTTCATCATGATCAAACCCCAAGACCGCACCATCTCCCAACGCCCAGGTGGGACGTAGGAAAACAAGCGCAACGATTCAGACCGAGCCTTAAGCGTCCACGATACTCAGGCAGAGGCGCTGCAAGCCGCGCGCACCATGCTGCAAAACCAAGGTGGTGGTGAAATGACTACTAAGGGGCGCGACGGACAGTTCAGGGCAAAAGACACCATCACGCCCGGCAATGATCCCCGGGACGTAAAAGGTTGAATGCCGCCACACTGTACGAAGTGCAATTTGCTGGTCAGTGCCCATTCCAATAGGTAGGGCAAGTCGGTGCAATTGCACCCTTAGCGTACGATTTTCTCCGTTTTCTCTATTCGCCCCGCTTCAATCGACCCACAGCGGTCATCCGGACGACACGGAAAGAGATGTGATTTTCCGCCCCCATCCGTAGATCGGTAGCGATTATCAATATGCTATATCCCATTCACTTGACCCCATGGACGTAAGTCATGATCTCTACGCTTGAGCTTCGCCACATTATTGAATGTGGATTCCAGCCTCTTTCTTGCACCTGCTCAGTCAATTTAGATGGATCATTGAAGATCAAGGTCTTCGACGCGACCTCAGGACGGGTCGATCTCCTGGTCACCGCGGTCACGACCAGCGAACTGACGTCCAGCCGAGCCATTGCAAATTTGATTGGAGACCTTCGCTCTGAAATGGCTGCGCGCCAAGCGAAGGGCACGGTGGTGTTGGTGACATAACACCGGTGCATTGCCTCGTTTGATGGAGAATCATTCCTACCCTGGAGCGCTCAGTTAGGCTGGCGGTTTGAGGCGCGCGGTAGACTGCAACATTAAGTACAACCCTTCGACGTCGCCTGGATTCAGCGCACTCACGGTCTCTATGCCCAAAAGCAAAGCCATTGGCGCGATCCGCTTTGCGTAACGTGTCCTCCAAAGGGGCCGCACTGTTAATTGCCCGCAATAATTTGCTGGCCTGGGGCACGTATCGCCGCCGGCATACCCAACGGTGCCAATGGATCGCTGTTTGGTTCGCGCGCTCATATCCATTGCCAACCGTTCAGGTTGGCAGGTTGATCCACGGCCAGCTCGTGCTCCTCAACGTCGAATTCAAGCCAGCCGCCTAATGGCTCGTTGCGCCCATCGATGATCGAGCCTTGCATCATGTGCCCGCCAGGCAGTACCAAGCGCAAGACGTTGGCACCCTTGGGGCCTTGCAGGTAGTGGCCGTACTCAATTCGGGCGCGATCGGATCCGACACAACTCACCACCACGGGGAATTCCAAGGTGGATAATTCGGCGGGAACTCGGCCCCGGTACATGGCTATGACGGTAACCGTAGCAGGGCCTTCGTAGGCGTAGCGCATGACTGGATTCCCATTTCGGCGAAGGGACGTCTGTGCATAAAACTAGAACGCCGATAGGGGTAAATCGGCTCTGGAGGTTGTAGTCCCGCACCGGGTCAAAGTGCAAGGCCTTTCATAATCAGATTAGCTGATGCTCGATACACCGACCTGCTTGCGCTTGCCTAAGGCTTAGATCACCAACGTGTTAAGGCTCGAACCCTGTGCCAACCCTGGAACCACGGCCAACAGTTTCCAGCCTTGGGCCAGCTTTTCGTTCGCATCCGTGTCGCCGACGATTTGAACCACTTCGGCCGCTTCGTGAATCTGCATGTTCTGCGCTTCGTAGATTTGAGTTATTCAGACTAGCAGGGCTTGTCCAGCGGCGCCTGGAGGTTCGAGTGGTGCGCGGTTAGCCAATCGTGATAGAGCCTGGGCAGTATCACCAGCGTTAGTACCAATGCGCGCGTGGTTTGCGATAATTGGCGGCCACAGCGGCACGATGGCATATTGAATGCTCGTGCCCTTGTTCGGCATTCGGGTTTGGAGACTTTATGCGTGACATTATTGACGGCTTTCTGCGCTTTCAGCGCGAGGTTTATCCGCAACGCGTCGAGCTATTCAGGCAGCTCGCGACGACACAAAATCCGAAGGCGTTGTTCGTAACCTGCTCGGACAGTCGTGTTGTGCCTGAACTCCTTACACAGCGCGAACCGGGCGAGCTGTTCGTAATTCGCAACGCCGGTAACATTGTGCCGTCGTATGGTCCCGAACCGGGCGGCGTCTCGGCTACCGTCGAATATGCGGTGGCAGTGCTCGGTGTACAGGACATTGTGATCTGCGGCCATTCGGACTGCGGCGCGATGGGCGCGATTTCCCGCTGCACCTGTCTGGACCATCTTCCGGCGGTCGCTAACTGGCTACGTCATTCGGACGCCGCGAAAGCTATTAACGCGGCGTATGAGTTCGACACGCCTCGCGCAAAGCTCGACGGCCTCGTGCGTGAAAACGTGATCGCGCAACTGGCGAATCTTCGTACCCATCCATCGGTGGCCCTCGCGCTCGAGCAGGGCCGCATGAATCTGCACGGCTGGGTCTACGACATCGAGGCGGGTTGCATTGATGCGCTTGATGGCGCGACACGGCAATTCGTTTCACTTGCTGATTCGCCGACCACCGTTGCGATCACTGCGCGCAACGGCAGGCAGATGTAATGGCGAGAGCTAAGAGGGTTGTCGCACTACTTCCGGAATATTTTCGCCCCAGCTAAGGTCAGAGAAGCGGCATTGTTTCTTCCGGACAAGTTGGAAGATCAGCTCTCGAATGACTGCTCGACGGGACTGGCGAACGACCGGAACTGGCCGATTCTGTTGAAAAAGTCGACCATGGTTTCCACGGCAGAAAAGTACGCGCTTGAGATTGAAATCTGAGTTTTGTGCAGAGGGTTCCAGACTCAGATTTCACCCAGTACCATGTAAAAGAGGTGTTTTCGCCCATCAATATTCGAGCGGTTTGGGCAAACCGACTTTTTCAACAGATCGGCCGATTCCTGCCTTCCCGTCACCGGCAGCTATGGGTCGATCGCAGCCGTTCGCGATAGGCAGCAACCGCCCACTAGGAGACATTCGCACATGCCAATGGCTGCGTTGCTTTGCGTATTTAGAGTTGGCTGATTGATGAGTTCATCTGGGGTTGATGAAGATTCGCCAAAATGTTCCAGGCGTCTGTACTTGCGGGAATTAAATAGTAGCTCCAAGCGTACATCAATAAAGTGGACGACGGCACGAGGGTAAGCATGTCGGTCGCCGACCTATCGCCGAATTTTAGTTGCAAGCAATTGAGAGACTACGAATCAGCCGGTACTCGGGTCAGTAATCACTGCTACACAAATGTAGCACCCGTTACCCACGTCAATACCCCGCATCTATAGACAGGCACGGGGCGTGACAACGGGCAGGGCTAATTTTTCTGGGCGTTTTTACTATTGGACCAGTTCAGCAAGCCGTGGGTGAAACCATAACTCGCGACCTGATAATACGTGACCGCACGCACGATGAGTGGGTCTTCGAGTTGAACAGTCACCTCTTGACTGGCGCCCAGCGCGTCATCGTGACGCCGCAACATTCCTCTAGGGCTTAGAATAGCCAGATCTTTACCATCAAACAGACCCAGATGCTGGTAATTACCTACCAGAACGCGGGGCGGCAAGGTGGTAGGTTGAAGCAGATCACGACCAAAAAATGTCGATTCGTAGTTGAGGTTCAACAGGCCGAGAAGAGTTGGAGCCAGATCGATCTGACTCGCCAGCTGATCGTCTTCGCGTGAAGGAACAAGCTTTGGCGCGTATATAAACAAAGGAATTTGGTAATTGCGAATCGGTAGATCTTCCTTGCCCGCACTGCCAGCGGTATGGTCCGCGACAAAGACGAAAATAGTGTCGTCGAACCAAGGCTTTTTTCGCGCGGCTTGAAGAAACTGGCCAATTGCATAGTCAGTGTATTTCACCGCGCCGTCACGCCCATCACCGGATGGAATATCGATCTTGCCTTCAGGGTAAGTGTAAGGACGATGATTGGAGGTGGTCATCAATTGCAGTAGGAAAGCTTTGTTGTTGGCGAAGTTTTCGTCTGCCAGCTTCAGCGTCTGTTGATAGAGGTCTTCGTCCGCCATACCCCAGGCATTTTTGAAATGGATATCAGCTTCATCAATACTGGACTGATCGACAACCCGATAGCCATTGCCGCCGAAGAACGCATTCATATTGTCGAAATAACCACGGCCCCCGTATACGAATACGGTGTCATAGCCTGCGTGATTGAGCTGTTGACCAAGGCTGGCAAAACCGCTTTCACGTCCTACTCGCTTGACAATAGAGCGCCCCGGCGTAGGAGGAATAGACAACGTAATGGCTTCCAGGCCGCGGTCGGTTCTGGTGCCCGTTGCATAAAAGTTGTTGAAGTACAGGCTCTCTTTGCGCAGCTGGTCGAGGTTGGGCGTCAGTTTTCCGGGGTTGCCGTTGCTGCCCATGTACTTGGCGCTGAAGCTTTCGATAGTCACCAGAATAATGTTATGGCGCTGGGTCTTTTCGCCCTGGGTCACAGTACGGCGAACATCCAACGATTCTTTACCGATGAACTGTACATTGTCTTCCGCCAATTCTTTACGGATGTGCTGGCCAACTTCACTTTTCGGTAACGTTCCATAGAACTGAGCGTAGTCCAGTTCGTTATTGCGAAATGCGGCGAAGAATTGGTACGGGCCATTGCTGGCCAGTTCATGTTGATAGGCATTGCCACCTTTACCCCGCGGGGTGTCCTGGTCAACGGCCAACAGTACAACAGCGCTCAAAGCCAGTATCGCCGCAATACTCAGCAAGCGTTGGCGCCAGGAAGGCAACGGGGCAGCAATCACCCGTTGTAGAGGTTTGTGCAGCGCCATACAGATGACCACCGCGATAACCGCTAGGCCGCCAAGTAATTTGCCGATGGGGTAGGACTCCAAGATGTTGTTCAGCACCTCGTCGGAGTACACCAGATAGTCCACGGCGATAAAATTGAAGCGTACGCCGAACTCGTCCCAGAACAGCCATTCAGCCACCGCAGTAAACAACATGGCAAAGACGCTGAGGGTCAGCAGCCCCTGCAAAAACCACGAGTGCGCTCGTGAACCCCATAAGAGCGGTGGGCAAAGCAGCACATACAGGCTCATCGGCAAGGCTGCATATAGCAAAAAGCTCAGGTCGTATAAAAGGCCGATACCAAATATCGACGCGAACGCAGTACCCGCTTCTGAAAGATGAGTGACAAGCAGCACCAGGCGAGTGAGGGAAAATATCACTAGCCAAAGGCTAGTGATCAATAGCAGGAACCGCAGGGGGGCTGAAGCAGGTAACCGCATGAGAAACTCCTTGTTGTGCTCCCTCCTTATTGGAAATTGCTGTGGCTATTGGCCGACAGGTCACTGCATGAGGACGTTCATGTCTTCGGATGCAGTGCGCTGCGACTTATCTGGAGGGGCGGTCACTCTATACTGAAAATCAGAAAAATTTCGTCAAAAGCAGAGAAAGGTCACAAATCAAAGCTGATGCAAAAAATGAGTGATTTATAACCGTTTTTTTGACGTTTTTTTCTCATTTTGCTTCCTACATTCTCCGCACTTCCAAACATGCAAATGATTCGCGTTGAATGCCAGCGAATCCTCCGCGTGAATTCTAAAAAGAGTCAGGAGCTGCATCAGCATGATTTCCCCTATTACCTCGTTCCTCAAAATTACCTTGCTGGCCACCGCGCTACTTGGCATTGGTCAAGTGCATGCGGCTGAGGCTGATGGCATCGTCGTCTACAACGCGCAACACGAAAGCCTGACCAAAGCCTGGATCGACGGCTTCACCAAGGAAACCGGGATCAAAGTCACGGTGCGCAATGGCGACGATACCGAAATGGGCAACCAGCTGGTGCTGGAGGGCGCGGCGTCGCCGGCCGATGTGTTCCTGACCGAGAACTCCCCGGCCATGGTCCTGGTAGACAATGCGGGGCTGTTCGCCCCGGTGGTTCCGACCACCCTGGAACAGGTCGGCGCAGCGTACCGGCCGGCGCATGGCAAATGGGTTGGGATCGCGGCGCGCTCTACCGTGTTTGTCTACAATCCGAGCAAACTGCCGCAAACCCAATTGCCAGAATCCCTGATGGACCTTGCCGGTCCGAAATGGAAAGGTCGCTGGGCCGCTTCGCCGGCCGGTGCGGACTTCCAGGCCATCGTCGCTGCTGTGCTGGAACTCAAGGGCGAAGCCGCCACCTTGGAGTGGCTCAAAGCGATGAAGGCCAACTCCACGGCTTACCGGGGCAACAGCGCGGTGCTCAAAGCGGTCAACGCCGGGCAAATCGACAGCGGCCTGATCTACCACTATTACAGCTTTGGCGATCAGGACAAGACCGGCGAAAACAGCAAGAACACCGCCCTGCACTACTTTAAGCACAAGGATCCGGGGGCATTTGTCAGCGTCTCGGGCGGCGGCGTACTGGCGTCCAGTAAACACCCGGAACAAGCCCAGGCGTTCCTGAAGTGGATCACTGGCAAAAACGGTCAGGAGGTGCTCAAGACCGGTAAGTCGTTCGAATACGCAGTCGGGATAAATGCCGAATCCAACCCGAAACTGGTACCTCTGCAGCAGCTCGACGCACCGACCGTCGACGCGTCGAAGCTCGACAGCAAAAGGGCTGTGGAACTGATGACTCAGGCCGGGCTGCTTTAATTGAAACTTGAAGCATTACCGATGGTTGTGCACACATCGGTATCGCCAAATCTGCGTCGGCGCTCCCGGGGACTCTTCCCTGGGAGCGGGAACGCGTGGGTGGTCGGCCTGGCGGTGCTGGTGGCGCTTTTGGCGTTGCTGCCGATTGCCTGCATCGTTGCAGTATCCTTTCAGACCGGCTGGGAAACGCTCGTACCGCTGGTGTTCCGACCCCGCGTTGGCGAGTTGTTGATTAACACCGTGCTGCTGGTGGTAATCACGATTCCCCTGTGCGTGACGCTCGGGGTGGCGCTGGCCTGGCTCACCGAGCGCACCGATTTGCCCGGACGACGCTGGTGGTCGTTATTGGCGACTGCACCGCTGGCTGTGCCTGCCTTCGTACACAGCTATGCGTGGGTCAGCCTGGTCCCGCCGATTCACGGGCTGCCCGGGGCAGTGCTGGTTTCGGTAATCGCCTACTTCCCGTTTCTGTACCTGCCGGTGGCCGCAACGCTGCGTCGACTCGATCCGGCCATCGAAGACGTTGCCGAATCGCTGGGCCTTGAACCCACGGCGATATTTTTCCGCGTGGTGCTTCCACAGTTGCGCCTGGCCATCTGCGGCGGCGCGTTGTTGGTGGGCCTGCACCTGTTGGCCGAATATGGCCTGTACGCAATGATCCGCTTCGACACTTTCACCACGGCAATCTTTGATCAGTTCAAGTCCACCTTCAACGGGCCTGCCGCCAACATGCTGGCCAGTGTGCTTGTGCTGTGTTGCCTGGTGATGTTGACTGCCGAATCCGCCGCTCGCGGCACGGCGCGTTATGCGCGGGTCGGGTCGGGCAGCGCGCGCGAGCAGCGGGTGGTGCGCCTGAAACCCGCAGCCAGCCTCCTCGCGCTGACACTGCAGGTTACGACCTGCGCGCTGGCGTTAGGCGTGCCATTGCTCATCTTGGGTAACTGGCTGATCGCTGGCGGTACGCAAGTCTGGCAGATGGCGGAGCTACTGCCGGCGCTGCAACAGACCATGATGTTGGGTGTCGCAGGCGCCGCCCTCACCACCTGCGCTTCCATCCCGATTGCCTGGCTGTCGACGCGCTCTCCGGGCCGGTTGCAACGCGTCCTGGAAGGCTGCAACTACATCACCAGCTCGTTGCCGGGGATAGTCGTGGCCCTGGCACTGGTGACCCTCACCATCCATTTCGCCCGGCCCATTTATCAGACGGCAATCACCGTGTTGCTCGCCTATCTACTGATGTTTTTGCCCCGCGCGCTGGTGAGTCTGCGAGCCGGCATTGCACAAGCGCCGGTCGAGCTGGAAAACATCGCCCGCAGCCTCGGCCGCTCACCCGCCCGCGCGTTGTGGCTGACCACTTTGCGTCTGGCCGCTCCTGGGGCTGCCGCTGGCGCCGCACTGGTGTTTTTGGCAATCACTAACGAGCTGACTACCACTTTGTTACTCGCCCCAAATGGAACACGCACTCTGGCCACCGGTTTCTGGGCCCTGACCAGTGAGATTGACTACGCCGCCGCAGCGCCCTACGCCTTGTTGATGATCCTGCTCTCGCTTCCGTTAACCGGACTTCTTTATCACCAATCCAAACGCACGGCTGGCCGATGAACGCTCTTGAAATCCATTGCATTTCCAAGTCGTACGGCGCCCATCAAGCGCTACAATGCATCAACCTGTCGGTACCATCGGGCAGTCGGACGGTGATCGTCGGCCCGTCCGGCTCCGGTAAGACCACCCTGCTACGGATGATTGCCGGCTTCGAATTTCCCGACACTGGCCGCTTGTCATTCAATGGTCAAACGCTCGTCGACGAGACCCATGAAGTGCCCGCGCATCAGCGCTTGATTGGCTATGTACCCCAGGACGGGGCCCTATTCCCGCACATGACGGTGGCGGCCAACATAGGTTTTGGGCTTTCGGGCAAGCGCGCGGTTAGACACGAGCGGATCGCCGAGCTGATGGACAGCGTGGCCCTGGATGCGAACATGGCCAACCGCTGGCCCCATGAACTCTCCGGCGGCCAGCAACAGCGCGTGGCGCTGGCACGAGCCTTGGCGCAGCAACCGCGTTTGATGTTGCTCGACGAGCCGTTTTCCGCCCTCGACACCGGCCTGCGGGCCACCATGCGTAAATTGGTCGGGCGGCTGCTGGCCGATGCTGGCATCACTACCATTCTGGTCACCCATGACCAGAGCGAGGCATTGTCGTTCGCCGACCAGCTGGCGGTAATGCGCCAGGGCCGGCTGGTGCAGTCTGGCGATCCGCAGGATCTGTACCGCTACCCCGAAGATGAACACACCGCACTGTTTCTCGGCGAAGCCGTGGTCATGCCCGCCAGAATCGAAGCCGGCTGGGCCCATTGCGACCTGGGCCGGGTACTGGTCAACAACCACCGGAACAACAGTTCAGCAACGATCATGCTGCGCCCCGAACAACTGCATCTGGTCGACGTACGCTCCGCGTCCGACGGAGCTCATGGATGTCGCGCCGTTGTGACCGAGCGCGACTTCAGCGGCAATTCGTGCACATTGACGGTAGAGCTGCAGCCATCGCCTGAGGGCGAGCTGCCAGGTCGATCGCTGATGGTGCGCAGTTCGGGCCTTTACGCACCGCCCGCCGGCAGTGTGGTGCATGTCTCGGCCATGGGGCATGCGCATGTCCTGAGCCGGTCCTGATCTCGATGCGCGGGCTTACCGACATGATGTATCAACCGCATGTTTTGTTTAACTTGCTCAATCGCCTGAAGGCTATGCCATGGACATTTTGATTATCGAGGACAATCACGACATTCATGACAATCTGATGGAGTTTTTCGCGCTCAAGGGTCATGACGTCGAAGGGGCACTTGATGGACTCAGCGGGCTTCATCTGGCCGCTTCGAAAAACTTCGACGCGATTGTTCTGGATGTCATGCTCCCGGGCATCGATGGTAATCAGATTTGCAGAAGCCTGCGTCAAAACTCAAAATCTGACATTGCGATCATCATGTTAAGTGCGCGTGATCAACTGGAAGATCGTTTACTCGGTTTCAAGGTAGGCGCGGATGACTACGTAACCAAGCCTTTTGCCATGTCCGAAATACTTGCGAGAATCGAAGCAATAGTAACGCGGCGTGTAGGCAAGGTTAATCGGACCATGGTTGTCGCCGACCTGCTGTTCGATCTGGATACCATGGAGGTTTCCCGCGCCGGAACAACCATCAAGCTGAACCCTACCTGCATGAAGCTGTTGGAAATGCTTATGCGCAGAAGCCCGCATGTTGTCAAACGGACCGAATTGGAAGATCTGATCTGGGGAGGACATCGCACCGCTAGCGACAGCCTTCGCAGTAACATTCATATGTTGAGACGGGCTTTGGATAAACCCTTTGACGAACCACTACTGCAGACTGTGCATGGGATCGGGTACAAGCTGTGCGCTTTGAACAATACGCGTCAATAGTCCTCGAGGCGACTTGCCTCTCCTCAGGCTCATCTAAGTCTCGCCAGGTAACTTCTGTTCTGCGCACATTCCGCGCTGCTCAGCAGAGGGTATCCGCCGATGAAATCTGCAACAACGGGCTGGCTCAACAAGGTCCCGCAGGTGACCCTGTCATTCTGGATAATCAAGATCCTGTCCACGACCGTGGGGGAAACAGGCGCCGACTTTCTAACCGTCGATGCCGGTTTCGGCGTGGGACCGACCAGCATCGGTATGGGAGTGTTTCTGGCGGTCGCACTGTTCTGGCAAATGCGCACCAGGGCCTTAACGCCCTGGATCTATTGGCTGACGGTGGTATTGGTGAGCATCGTCGGCACCCAGATCACCGACATTCTGACCGACATATTGGACGTGAGCCTATACGCCAGCACGGCCGTATTTTCCATCTTGCTGGCGATCAACTTCCTGGTCTGGTACTGGGTGGAACACAGCCTGTCGATACGCGAAATTGTCACCCCGCGACGGGAGTTGTTCTACTGGGTGACAGTGCTCTGCACCTTTGCCCTTGGCACCGCTGCCGGTGACCTGGCTACCGAAGCGCTGGGGCTGGGATTTACCCTCGGCGCCGTGATTTTCGCTGCCCTGATCGCTGCCACCTTGATGGCCTGGCGCATGGGCTGCAGCAGCGTACTGACGTTCTGGATCGCCTACATCCTGACCCGTCCATTTGGCGCCTCCCTCGGCGACCTGCTGACCCAGGCCAAGACCTATGGGGGCCTGGGAATGGGTGCCACCTGGACCAGCGCGATCTTCCTGTGCGTGATTGTCATGCTGGTTGCCGTAGCGCAAATCAGCGTCGTCAAGCGTAAAGCCGCCATTCAGTAAACATCCCGAAGCCACTCTAGGAACCGTCATGGGCCAGATTCAGACCATCATTCGTCACATAGCCATCGTTGCGTCCGTCTTTTTGCTCGGCATTGCCGCCGGTTGCTCGAAGCCCGCAGACAAACCCAATACGGGCGCATCGTCAGGCCCGGTCACTTCACAACCTCAATCGGGCTCCAAACTGGGCGACCTTTCCGAGTTCCGCACTATTGCAACCGACGTTTCCACCCTCGTCGATAAAAATGACCTGACGGGCGCCAGAGCTCGGATCAAATCTCTGGAGACCGCCTGGGACTCCGCCGAAGCAGGGATCAAACCCCGTGCGGCAGGCGACTGGCATGTGGTGGACAAGGCGATCGACCACGCACTCGATGCCTTGCGCGCCAAAGATCCGCAGCAGAGCGAATGCAAGGCCAGAATGAAGGAACTGTTGAATGCCTTCGATTCGATGAAGAGCCAGTAGTACAGCGCTGACACAGCACCGGACAAACGCTTGAGCAAGTGCTTCAATACAAGCGCGACAGCCAGGGCCGTCGCGCTTTTTTCTGGAGCGGGAAATGCGGATATTGCTGGTCGAAGACGACCCGATGATCGGAGACGCAGTCCAGGGCGCCCTGAATGATGCGAGTTATGCCACTGACTGGGTGACTAACGGTCTCACGGCGCTTGCAACACTGGACACCCAACACTATGACTTGGTGCTGCTGGACCTCGGGCTTCCCGGCAAGGATGGGTTGGATGTACTCGACAGCATCCGCCGGCGCAACAACGCTGTGCCACTGCTGATCGTCACCGCACGAGAAGGCCTGGATGATCGCCTGCGAGGCCTCGACGGCGGCGCTGATGACTACCTGCTCAAACCCTTCGCCATGGCGGAACTCCTGGCCCGTATACGCGCAGTGTTGCGCCGCAAAGGTGGCAATGCGTTATCCATGCTGGACAACGGCGTGGTGACGCTGGACCTGATTTCCAAAGAAGCCACCGTGGAAGGCAGTCCCGCAATCCAGCTGTCCAGTCGTGAATTCGCCCTGCTCCAGGCGCTGTTGATCCGCCCAGGCGCCATTCTATCGCGCAGCGAACTCGAAGACCGCCTCTACGGCTGGGGTAATGAAGTGGAAAGCAACGCGGTGGAATTCCTGATTCACGCCTTGCGACGCAAGCTGGGCAGCCATGTCATCAAGAACGTCAGAGGTATGGGATGGATGGTTTCAAAAAACTGTTGAGGGATTCGGTTCAATTACGCCTGTCCATGACGCTGTCCCTGGCCATCCTGATCGTTGCGTTGATGGCCGGGATTTTTGCTTTCGTCTCAGCAATCAACGAAGCTCACGAAATGCAGGACGATACCTTGCGTCAGGTGGCGGTCCTGTTTGATCGACAACAGATGACCTTGCACTATCCCGCGGCTCAGGAAGTCGAGGGTGACAACGAAGAATCCAGGGTCATCGTGCAGTACCTGATCGACGGCAGCCAGGCCATCGGCCACGATGACAGTTCAATGCCATTACCTTTCCCCACAACCCTCGCCAATGGACTATCAACGCAGAATGTCGCGGGCGAAGATTTTCGTGTATTGGTCAGGACCACGTCCCGCGGTGAACGTATCGTGGTCGCTCAGGAAACCGATGCGCGCAATAAGGAGGCTCGCGAGAGCGCCTGGAGGAGTTCGCTACCTTTTCTCATCCTGTTCCCCGTGTTGCTGCTGGTGGTCGGCGATCTGGTGCGCAAGCTTTTCCGCCCCATCGCTACCCTCTCGGCTGAAATCGATCAACGCGATGATCAGGCGCTTTACCCTGTCGACGAGCGCCATTTGCCAACCGAGATCCGTCCTTTCGTCGTTGCCATCAATCGCTTGCTCGCACGCGTTGCGTTGTCCATGGAAAACCAGCGTCGCTTCATTGCCGACGCTGCCCACGAACTACGTTCGCCCATGGCCGCCCTGTCTCTGCAAGCCGAACGGCTGGCTGCCACGCAGATGCCGGAGCCTGCTCGTCAGCGCTTGCTACCGCTATCCCGGGGAATAGAGCGCAGCAGAAATCTGATCCATCAGTTGCTGGCACTTGCTGCCGCGCAATCGAACACTGATCGGCTACAGACTGCCGTTTCAGTCCATGCGGTCTATCGACGAGTGCTGGAGGATTTACTGCCGCTGGCAGAACGCAAACACATCGATATCGGCGTAGAGAGTATCGAGGACGTACAGGTCATCATCAACGAAATGGATTTGTTGATTCTGGTTAAAAACCTGGTGGATAACGCGATCCGTTATACCCCCCAAGGCGGACGAATTGACCTTTCGGTTGAGCGGATACAAGAGACTACGATCCTTCGGATAAAAGATTCGGGCCCGGGTATTGTGGTAGACGAGCACACGCGGGTGTTCGATCCGTTTTACCGAAGTTTGGGAACCGATGAAACAGGCTCCGGCTTGGGCCTGTCGATCGTCAAGGCGATAGCGGAGCGCACCGGAGCCCGCGTTCAGTTAGGTTTCTCGAACGAGGCACAGCAGAGCGGTTTGCGTGTTTCGATAAGCTTGCAAAAAGCAAATGCTGCGGACCCCGCGCACGACTGAGTTGGATTTCCTCGGCGTGCGCTGCACTGCGATCCCCTTCACCTTCAGGCTGACTTCAATGGGTACGTCGTTATTTTCATCGTGGGTATTCTGGGCACTGCTGTCCGCACTGTTCGCTGCATTGACGGCTATTTTTGGCAAAATTGGCATTGTCGGCATCAACTCTGACTTCGCCACCCTGATACGCACCGTGGTGGTTTTACTCAGCCTGGCGCTGATCGTGTACGCGACCGGACAATACCAGGCCCTTGGCACGATATCGGCGCGCAGCTATGTTTTCCTGATCCTGTCTGGCTTGGCGACCGGGGCTTCGTGGATGTGTTACTACCGCGCTCTGCACCTCGGACAAGCATCCCTGGTTGCCCCGGTAGACAAACTCAGCGTGGTACTTGTCGCCATACTGGGAGTGACCCTACTGGGAGAAAAGCTCGATATTCGCCAGTGGATGGGCATCAGCATGATTACCTTCGGTGTGGTGACGCTTGCATGGCGTCGATAGCGGTAGCGGTGCTTCAGTAGTGGTGGAGTGTTCGCCATGTCCGGTGGTGTAACGCGAAGGCTGGAATCTGAAAGCTTTTCCTATCACAGATATAGATGATCCATTCATCCAGAGACGTTGTATAGGTATAGGGGGTATGCCTATTATCTCGAATACATAGTTAAGGAGTATTCAATGGGTCATATCGCAGCGAACAAAAACGATCTTATCAAGCGCGTAAAACGTATCGCCGGACAAATTCAAGCAGTTGAGCGCGCATTAGAATCGGATCTCGATTGCGCCAAGACACTGCACCTTGTGGCCGCCACTCGCGGAGCCATCAACGGCTTGATGGAGGAAATCATCGAGGACCATGCGCGGGAGCATGTCGCGAACCCTGCTCTGAGCGAAGAAGAGCGTAACAAGGGCGTCGAAGAGCTCCTTGAAGCCATTCGCCGTTACTCCAAGTGACGCATCCAGGTACACACTCATGACTAGCACGCACATCAACCACACACATGACCACGTGTTCCTCGGCGCAGCGCACGACGAAAATGCCAAGCGTACGCTTTGGGTTGTGGCACTGACCGTTGTGATGATGATTGGCGAGATCACCGCCGGCTATATCACTGGCTCGATGGCACTATTGGCCGATGGTTTTCATATGGCAACCCATGCCGGCGCATTAGGCATCGCGGCGGCCGCATACGGATACGCGAAACGCCACGCTTCCAGCCATCGATACAGTTTTGGGACTGGAAAAGTCGGAGACTTGGGCGGATTCGCTTCGGCGCTGATTCTCGGTATGGTTTCTCTTGGCATTGGCGTTGAGTCTGTCATGCGTCTCTTGCAGCCAACGGAAGTTCAGTTTGGTACCGCTACGCTTATCGCGATTGCCGGTTTGATCGTCAACATAGTCAGTGCCCTGCTGCTGGGCCACGGGCACAGTCATGCACACGATCATGATGATCATGGCCATACCCATGCTCATCATGGGAACGACAACAATCTGAAATCGGCTTACGTACACGTCATCGCAGACGCGCTGACATCGGTCCTGGCAATCGCTGCACTGCTTGCGGGCCGATATCTCGGCTGGGTATGGCTGGACCCGGTCATGGGCATCGTCGGCGCCGTCGTTATCGCGCGTTGGGCATGGACCTTGATGGGAGTCACCGCAGGTGTACTGCTGGATCAAACAGATGCGCACGTTGCCGAGGAAATCCGCGAACTGGTTGAGAAACCGGGGGATGCTACCATCACGGACTTGCACGTTTGGCGAGTTGGACCGCAAGCGCATGCGGCTATTGTCAGCGTGCTGGGTCAGGCGGGTGTGGACGCCGACAGCATTCGTGAATGTCTCAAGCCGGTTCACGAAGTTAGCCATCTGACCGTCGAATTTCGACCGGCCTGATTAGCGAATCCCCACCATTCTAAGGAACGTGTGATGCCTCTAGGGAAACGTGAACTGGCGCGAATAGAACATCGGTTGATGACCGCTCTGACCGAAGCGTGAAAAACAGCAAACGCTGAAATTAAAGGCTTTACCTGGCTCACCCATACTGCTGACCTGAACGCGCCTGCCTGTAAGCTGAAGATGATCTGAGACCGCTTTGGGTCGAAATCGGTCGTTCTCCACCAATTGCGATTAACCGGCAATTGCCCGACACGCTACCACTGTCATCAGTCTTGAAGAGGACAAATGCATATTAATATAGGCCAGAAATCACCTCTTCGCCTGCGCGCTATTCGGGGCATCAGGATCAGACTTGAGCTCGCCCATAATGTGAGAGACCTAGCGCTTTTCGATCTAGCAATCGACAGCAAGCTACGTGCAAGTGATCTGACAAAAATACGTGTTCGTGATGTCGCCCATGGGAGTGATGTCGCGGCTAGGGCAATGGTCATGCAGTAAAAAACACAGAGGCCTGTACAGTTCGAGATCACCGCACAGACGCGGCATACTGTTGAAAGCTGGATTGGACACGCTCGGCTCAGAAGTGAAGACTTTTTGTTTTCGAATCGAATCAGTACGGCGGACCATCTCTCCACGCGTCAGTACTGCCGCATCGTTAGGGCCTGGATAACTCCATTGGGCTCGACCCTGTACCTTATGGTACCCATACGATGCGTCGAACCAAGGCATCGCTGATCCATCGAAGAACAAAAAATATCAGGGCAGTTCAGATACTGCTATGCCACACCAAGCTCGAAGGCACAGTCAGATATCTCAGCATTGAAGTAGTCGACGCTCTGGGAATGGCGAAGTAGGCGGAAGTGTAATCATTGGGATAGCGACGAGGCAGTCTACTTCGTCGCTATCTACCGAACCTAGCGCTATGACTTCGCGTCAACGTCACGATCTGGCTCCAGCACTATCGCCCCGTCGACAAACTTAATGCGCAAAGAATCACCGAGACCGATGCTCATTGCTTTGAGTACGTCTGGAGGGATTTCGATGATTATCTCACCGCTCCCATCGCCTGGATCCTGGCAGACTACAGTTGTTCGCATTGTCTCACTCATCGGACACTTGCTCCACACTCGGCTGGCCCAGATGACAGCCTACACCGTCGGATGAATGAGCGGCCGCTATTGAATAGCTGCTATTGGCTGATTCTGTTGAAAAATCGAACGCGATTTTCAAGGCAGAAAGGTATGCGTATGAGTTTGAAACTTGAATGCCGCAAAGGGGCATTCGGACACAGATTTCAAGTAGCAACGCGCAAAAACAGACGCAGCGTTGTAGGAGATCCTTGAGAAGAACCGGCGTGCTGATATGCCTCGCAGCTAAGGTATAAAGCCCGCAGAAAGGTGATTTTTTTTCGAACCACCCGGCTGTGGAATGACGCTGGAGGCAGAGGTCGTAGACTTCTAGTTTGGACAACCTTTAGCTATCTACGCTTGGATGCGTTGATGGCCTCTATGTAGTCGAGGAAATCTTTCGGCTTGGAGCGGCCCAACACCGTAGACAAGTATGCTCTGGATTCGTGGTATTGGTCCCGATTTTCCAGGCAAGTCGAGAGCATGGGGATCATGGCGCACAGCTGGGCCATTGTGACCGCACCGCGCTGCGGTAAAGCGATCGACTCGAACGCCGTTCGTAACATGCTCAGTAGCCGATAATCCCGGGCCTCCCAGTCAACATGGGGCTTGTTCACGTGCGCAGGTTTGGAGAAGGTTTGCGCTTCAGCTATCAGCCAGTCTTTGTCGTTTCGGTAAAGCCAGGCGTAGAGAGGGGGCATTGTGTTCCTCAAAGCCTGGACTCCCAGCTCAGGATACAAACCGTGCAGGTTTTGCCACTGACTTCTGTGCTCATCAATCTCGCGGCGATGCCTAGCTTTAAGTGCTGCGGCATAGGTCGCTGGATGGGCACGTAGCAGCTTATTGATCGTGGAGACTGTGATTTGAAACTCTTCACAAAGCACCTGTTTCGATACGCCCTCAGCCAGTTTTGACAGCAGATCCTCTCTGAGCTGGCCTTTTAGTCGTTTGGGCCTGAGAGCGTTTTTGGCAGGAGCCCCAGAGCTTGATAGCGAGACTCGCCTGTCAGGAGCCCGCGATGGAGTGCTTTCCACTTTCTGGGCTGATCTGGCCACTTCAACCTTATAGGCCTCTAGGAACGAGCGCAGATCATCAAATAGCCAATCAATCAGAACCAGATGTTTCAGAGGATGAATGCTTCTGCGGGGGGAACGGACGAGCTGGTTTACAAAAGACTCCGAGCCTTTTTTGTCTGCCGGCAATGATTCAAAAAGATGAAAGCGGCGAAGCGGCTCTGTTCGCTCGAACAGTGACGCAGCTCTGCTCCCTTGAAGTACAGCTGTTCGATAGGCTGCGGCGACGGCGTAAGGTTCGAAAAACGTCGCTCGTCCGATGGCCGCAAGGTCGATGACATTGTCCGCCAAGGCCAAAAAAACTGGACGTGACCAGAGTTTCTGGGATGAGGCCTGTTCGATCAAGAATTTCTCGGCAGGTAGCGACCATTCAAACCGACCCGACCACCGTCTACTTTTGGTGGACGCCATGAGCCAAGCTTGATGGCGTGGACAGATCAGCACACCTGGATATTGGTGTGTGAGGTGCCAGTACGCTATGCCATGGACGTGCACATCCTCGCGCATACAGTACGGACATGCTTTCAATGGGTGTTCAGCGCCAAAGCCACTCGATACCAGGCCAAGTCGATATTTAATTGAGTCAATGCGATCGCTTTTTGCAGTTATTATCGCGTCTTCAATTTTAACTTCATTTTGAAATGGAACGAATAAAGAAAATATTGTGTGATTAAGAAGAATAGATTCCGCAGTGCCCCAGTACCCGAACCCCGTTGTTTCTAACGCTGCAATTCCACAGGGAATATCATGTTTTATAAATTGTTGGCGCAGGCCCAACACAGCGATGGATGTCGTTGCAGGGCTTAAGTTACCCATCACCAGATGCTGTCGACTGCATAAGCTGAACAGTGTTTCGTCGGGTAGCCAGTCCAGCCGAGGGAATGGGCCTTCTACCCTTTCCTGATCTGAAGCGGCGCTCATGCGGCCTCCTAGTCGGGGTCCGAGGAAATTAGTATAGCGGCCGGCAACTGATGCTTCGCATCCATTCCGCCTTAACGGCGGATGGTTATGCGCGAATCAGAGGTCCCATAACTGATGGAATCTACCACCTGTTTTTTATTTCTTTATCATCTAGACAGACTGGTTTTTGGCTCTCCAAGCACCGAAAATACTGGAGTTTCAGCATAAATCCGCCGGCGGCGGCGGAACTTAGCTTATTTATTCCAGTTGTCAGTTGCCATTTTTCGGCGGTACCATGCTGCGTTAAGTAACGGTTACGAAAGGCGCAAGTTCTGCCTAATTAGCGTAGAGGTAGCTGCCAAGGTGCAGCCAGCTGAAATTAGATAGTTGCCGGCCTATTAATCAGGCCTGAGGAAAACGAAAACCCAGGAGCCAGATAGACAAAGGCCCAAGTGTGACCTTGGGCCTCTGAGGATAAGTCAGCTTTCGACTCCTGACGAATCCATTGTCCATTCACTAGCGTAGGGCGTCAAGCCCTGCACGGCTCCGCTCATCCCGAGAAAAGTAAATTGCGCGTGGTGTAGCCCTCGGCGTGCCAATGCGCTATTGGACTGCTTATTCATCCGATACAGGTGGACTGTTATACGTTGCCTGCTAACGATTGAATGGACGATGGATAAAATTAGTGAATCTTAAAAAATCGTTATTTCGCATTATAGGTCGACAAGGCCGCTTCAAGTGGGGAGATAACTACTTAGCCGGAATTTACGCAGTTCCTAGTGAAGCTCCCAAGGGCTCTCGTATTTGCCGCCTTAATAGCAGGAAGCTTGTCCGGGCACTGCATCTTCTTTCTACACCTGAAAGGATCTTTGCTCAACTAGCTCTTTATAATCCCGATGTATTTGAGTTACACGAGCAGAAAATGCTCAACCCAATTCCATACGTTCATCCACTTCAAGGGCACCCCTTAGCTGCCGGACTGGAACTTCTGCCAGTCAAGGGAACATCATTAATAGCAGAGGAAATCGGGCTTAAACACGCGACCGTAGTCGTGACATACGGTGATGGTGAACGCCAGAGGGTTCCCCACCCCTACCTGGGCGATCTGCTTCTCTATATTCAACCGCAAGGCTCAGTCCCCTACGCTGTGAATTGGACAGTGAAGTTGAGTGCGATGGATTTTGATGAGGTCGCTCGTGGAAGCTTGAAGAGCCTAGCGAAACAGAAAGAAGACCGCGAGAAAGCTCGCTTGCGGCATGCCTTGGAGGAGGCGTACTACCATAGTGCAGGTATCAGGACTGTGAGGGTTTCTAGGGACCTGCTGGATCCAGTCTTGGTGACCAACTTGGATCTTCTATATGGCTATCATGATCGCGAAATCAGCCTCGAATCTAATCTTCTCGAGGACTTTGCTCACGACGTCGGTGACTGTGTCGCTCATGGGAGGCCGGTAGCGTCTGTTGCCTTAACGTATGGAAAGCGGTGGGGGCGGCGTGATCTGTTTCTGACGAAGATCTACAAAGACATATGGGAGCGTAAGCTACGGGTCAGTTTGTTTGAGCCGATTCTTATCGATCATCCATTGGTGACGGATGCGCCGGATGTTCTGCAAGTCTATGGCTCACTTTTTGCTGGATTGCCCGAATGATCACTGGCTCCAAGCTGAAAGCACCTGAGGGATTCAAAGGGCTGACGAAGGATGTCGAATACTATTTCCTTGCAAGTGACGGCAAGGCAAACAGGGCGCGCCTTGTATTTTTTGATGAAAAAGGCACCACTGCGAGCTTGCTAACGTTTTCCCGGCCTGAATTTGATCTGGCGTTGACCAATGGTGATCTTGTGGAATGTGGCAGTGACCCCACACCTCCCTGGTTGAAAGGCATCAGCGGTACTTCTGTAGACCAATTGGAAAAAGATCGAGTCAGACCGACAAAAAGCTACGATGAAATGGTCAACAACCGTTACCTCGCCATAGCTAATTTGGTAGAAAATTCGGAGGATATCCTCTCGAGCGATAGGCCCGAATCGGTTATTAACGCCCATGCCGATCAGCTGTCACCTAAGCAGGTCGGCGCCCGGTTGAGGTTTTGGTTTTTTACCTATCTGGTGTTCGGCCGCTCGAAATGGGCGCTTATGCCCAAATTCGACCGCTGCGGGAAAGGCAAAAGGGTACAGGCAGCAGACGGGAAAATATTGGGAAGGCCGCCTAAGTCGGGACTCAAATCCCGATTCCCTGCTACGCCCGAAATGCAGGCTTCTATCATAAACGGATTCATTAAATATAATGATAAAACCAAATCTGACGCTGAGATTTTTGGTGACGTGCTGGTGGGTGAGTTCGGTTGTGTTCCTTTAACAACCTCGAAAGGAAAAAAGAAGTTCTATCAACCCGAAGGTAAGCCATTTCCCACGAAAGGACAGTACGACTATTATCTTGGTCAGGTGATAAGCACCAAGGCGTATAGGAAAGCACGTAGAGGTCCGAGCGGGGCTCGAGCGAAGTCCGGTTTTATTGGAAGCTTTTCTCATGACTTGGTCAATGTAAACCAACTTGTTGAGTTTGATGGTTACAACCCCAAAGGCAAGATATCTGGCTTGCTAGAAGGTTCCGCTATGGATTCAGCCTGTGTGGTTCGAGGAGTCTGTGGCCTGTCTGGAGCCGTCGTCGCCTTGGGATTCTCCGAAAACAAGGAAAACATGGAAGCTTATCGCATGGCCCTGTTTTCGATGGCCATTAGGAAGGTCAAATTTGCCTCGTTGTTCGGATTGACGATTAGAGAGGAGGAATGGCCCACTTACGGTCTGCCACAAAACATCGTCTTCGACCGTGGGCCCGGCTCTACCATGGGCGTACCGATCCGTTCAGAAGCAGTCGCTCGTGGCGAAATGATGAGTTGGTTATCCAGGCTTGAGCTGACTCCTACCCACTCGGGTCAGTCGAAAGCGACGGTTGAATCGTCACACCCTCGGACCAAGTCTGACAATGATCAGCCAACACATTTTCATAGCTCGCTCAACTTTGTCGAGATGTCCAAGCGGCATATTCTTCAAGCTATTTACGATAACCATGCTTCAGATGCTGAAGGGAAGATGACGCCTGAGATGTTGGAGGGGGGCTTCAGTCCAACCCCACATAATATTTACAAGTTCTATAGTGATCTTGGTTACGATGCGGGGACGGAGGTTAGTTTTGACTACGCCGTGAGAGAATTCCTGACTCCTCATCCGGCGCACATAAAAAGGAGTGGGGTTTATTTTTATGGCCGCAAGTACAACTCTTCAAAGCTAATTGATACCGAAGTTTTTGACAGGATTGCGCTCAATGGCCAGATATCTGTCACAGCTTATGTGATGACCATGTGTGTCAGACATATCTGGATCGAGTTAGAAGGCGTCTTGTATGAACTCGACTTTGTAAAGCCGGCGAGCGTCCATCCCAGCAGTGTCGATATTTCGCTGTCGGATCTTCAAGTGCTCAATGAGAATCGGCTGCGCGGGAAGGCTCAGCTTCGTGAAGAACAGCCCGCGATCCTCCAGGATCGCAATGCCCAGTTTCTTCACGCAACAGGCAAAGCCTGGGACAGTGGTACCCGCAGGCTGGGACGTCCTGCGAAGGGCGGAGCGGCCGAGCGTGATGCCGCTGACCAGAAGCGGTTGATGGGGAAAGGCCATGACTAACATCTTTTCCACGCGATTTGACGGACCGGACACGCTGGCTGATATCCAGCGGTTGGTTACAGTGCATCCTGATCCGGTGACCGGTCTTGAGGAGTTGAGCCCCGCATTGGCCGCTGAACGTTTGTCTGAGGCCCTCAAGACGATTTTCCTTCCCAACCAGTTTTCTTTGGACTTCATCAAAGACAGCGTTGATCGTGCGCGCAGCTTTTCGGCCGAGAGTTTTTCCACTGACCAGCAATATCAGCGGCGGCTATATCACCCCCCCGAGGATGAGGCGTTTCCTATATGCCTCACCGGCCTTGCTGGCGTTGGGAAGAGCCAAACTATCAGTGGGCTGAAGAAGGTAATGCCTGGACCTGCACCTTATGCATCCGTCCATTACCATGAACCACATACCTTAATCTCGTACTGGTACGCCAGCGCAAGGGGTAAGGCTGGCGGCAGGCAGTTGTTAGAAGACTTCCTCGGCGGCGACGCGACAGGAGTTAGAGCGAACACATCAAAGCTGCTGACGGAGTGCCGGCGTAGGGTCAATCGTGACGGTGTGTCACTAATGATGCTCGAAGAGATGCAGCATCAGAGCACTGGTCAAGGCGTAGCCCGGGTCACCGATATCCTCCTCACCATGGCAGGGCTTGGGGTCCCGATGGTCTATGTGGCGAACTACAGCTTGGGTCACAAATTGCTGACAAGGAATAGTGAGGATAAGCAACGGCTTCTTTCCGAGCCCCGCGTAATGCTGCCGGACCATCCTGACTCGAAGGCTTGGGAGGAATATGTTCGAGAATGCATCCGGGTGAGCGGACGGCGCGTATCTGCAGATCCAGCCGCCCTTATACATGAGCTGTATCGCTGGACGTTCGGTATAAAGCGTCTGGCGGTCCAACTGATCAAGGTGGCGTATTTAGAAGCCCGGGCGGCCCGTCGCCATACGATTACTTTGGAGGACGTCAACAATGCATACCTTTCAGCCTCTTACTCCAGCAGTAGGGACGATGTCGAGGAGCTAATTCGCATCAGCGTTCATAAGAATAAAACCGGAGCCAGGCCTGACCTTCGTTGTCCGTTCCCGGTGCCGGTGCCATCAAACGTCTTGAGCTTCAGCAAGGAAGATCGTGCTGCACGGGTGAGCGAGAGGGCTTTTGTGTCATCCCTGACAGCCGAAGAGCTTAAGACTTTCAAGCAGCTCCATCCGCCAGGATCACCTTCCAACCCATCTTCGAAGCCCGAACGTGAGAAGAAACCAGCCTTACCCAAGCAAACTCGGGAGGGCTTGGAGGATGCATACAACCGACTGCTATTCGAATCCAAAGGGTCGACTAAGCCGCGAGGGCCTGCAAAGTAAGTGGGATGAAAGCATGAGCACATCCTGCTGAGCTGCTGCCAGCTCTATCTCGAGGGTGTCACCTGCAATAGCGCAGGCATCACCTGCGCGGCCGAGCCCATCAGCATCAATTCGTTTGGGGCTCTCAGGCAAACGTCTGCGATGTTGACGTGGATAACTGTCGCGCCTGATGCCAATGCGATTTCAGGAATATCCGCCGCAGGCCTGACTTTTCCTGACGTTCCCACGGAGATCAGGACGTCGCAATTTCTGACCGCGGCCATTGCTGCTTTCCAGGCTCCCGCAGGCAGATCCTCTCCAAACCACACAACTCCAGGCCGGAGCTTCCCATTGCACCGTGTGCACCGGGGCGGCTCTACCCATTCTCCTTCTGCAGAAACCTGAAGCTGATCAATTGTGATTACCGCCGGACGCTTGCAGGCAAAACAGATCGGATTCATCAAGCTGCCGTGCAAATGCACGACGTTCTGAGACCCCGCGCGCTCGTGCAGGTCATCGATATTCTGAGTGATGACCGAAACCTGTTTGCCGGTGGCCGCCAGTCGACTAATCGAAAGATGAGCGGCGTTTGGTTGGGCCTGGCCAGCTTGAGAGCGCCGCCACAGATACCAGCCCCAAACCAGTTGAGGGTTCTCTCGAAAAGCCTGTGCCGTTTCCAATCTTTCAGGGTCGTGTTTTTCCCAAAGGCCTGTGAGTTTGTCTCGAAATGTTGGAATTCCTCTTGCCGCAGAGATGCCGGAGCCGGTGAAAAACACGACTTTTCGAGCGGTGGCCAAAGCTCCGGCGGCTCTATCCCGATCGTTCATCTGGGGTTTTTCGCGTCTGTACCGTAAACGATAGGGGAGTGATAGCTGCTTTCGATTGAGGAGCTGAAGACTGGACCCGATGGGGATACGTCAGAACCTGATGATTCTTCAATCCGTCCAGCAAGGAGCATCTGGAACTGGTCTGGGTAGTGACGCAGGAGAAACTTGGCGTCACGGCGTATACGCTCTGGCAACGAGGAGTCTCGGGATAGCTCGAGCAGAAACTCTCTCGTTTGGATGACAGCCCGAGTGCGTTCATTCGGCATGGTCATATTGAGGCCTCAGAATCATCGCGCAGCAGTACTTGGGTTTTCATGCTCCGCAGGTCGTCAATTTAGCTCTCTCGGGTTGACCTAAGGGCATAACAGGCCGATCTGCATCTTGTTCCGTGCCTGCCGATGTTGCGCCCTCGATGGAAGACGACTTGATCATCGGGTCACTTCGGCCGTTCACCAGGGATGATAAGCCTGAGCACGCTCCAAGCCGAGCTTGATGCGACGAAAGCCGCTCGCAAGAAATTCAGATACATAGAGCTGGTGTCGGTGAAACCCGCGAGATAACACGATCCACGACGGATTCGTATGAACAGTTCCCCCGACTCGCAGAATGTATTTATGATGGGTAAAGGCGAATGGCCACTCCCGCTGCCCTCCTGGGAGCCAGGTGAGGCGCTACAAACGCGTTTCGCCGTTACTCATAGATTATGTTCAGAAGGATGCTGGCCGGTGAAAATCAGAAAGATCGTGATCAAGAACTTTCGAGGGGTGAAAGCGCTTGATTGGAACGTGCCAACAGCCGACATTTTTTGCCTCATAGGCAAGGGCGACTCCTCAAAATCCACAATCCTGGAAGCCATCAGGTACACGTTCCATCCCCAGTGGAATCTGGCTCTCAGCGACTCAGATTTTTACCAATGCAAGATCGCTGATCCCATTGTCATTGAGATCACAATCGGGCATTTGGCAGCGGACTTCTGTGCACTCAATAAGTACGGGCTTCACCTACGGGGCTGGGACGCGGCAGCTCAGAAGCTTCATGACGAGCCAGATGATCATTTTGAAAGCGTATTGACTGCCCGGCTTACTGTCGACAAAGACCTGGAGCCGAAGTGGACAGTCGTGTGCGATCGCAATCCAGACGGAGTGCTGTTCAAACAGGCAGACAGAAACAAGGTGGGCGTGGGCCTCATCGGAGTATTTAGTGAACGAGAGCTTTCCTGGGCCAACGGAACAGCTCTTGCCAAGCTTACTGCGGCGCAGAGCTTGAGCGAGCTATTGGCCAATGCATCGAGGACTGCCAGAAGTTCGCTCGATGTCGACCGGGCTGTCACCCTAACAAACTTCGACACTGCAGCAACAAAATCGCAGGAGATTGCGAAGCTCTTAGGTGTCCCCGTACTTGATGCCTATAAGGCCCATCTCGACTTGGCGTCAATCAATCTGAAAGTCGGCGGTCTTTCCCTGCATGACGGCGAAATCCCATTGCGCCAGTTAGGTCTGGGATCTCGCCGGATGCTTCAGTGTGGAATCCAGAAAGCGGGCCTGGAGGAAGGGCATATCACCTTGTTCGATGAGTTGGAGTTCGGCCTCGAACCCCATCGCATTACACGTCTCATCAAGCACATCAAGGATGACAAACGCGGGCAGTATTTCCTAACCACTCATTCGCCTATGGTGCTTCGCGAACTCACGGTGCAGGACCTTCATATCGTCCACAGCAATGGCGGGGTCGTGACGATTGTCTCAGCTGCTGAGAAAGGCCTCGAAGAGCATGAGGTTCAGGGGAAGATTCGCTCTAGCGCTGAAGCTTTCTTGGCCAAGAAGTTAGTCGTATGTGAAGGCGCTACCGAGGTAGGTTTCATAAGGGGCTTTGACGATCACCAGCTCGAGAATGGGCAAGATCCATTGTCGTATCACGGTGTGGCCTTGCTGGACTCCAAGGGAGCCAGCAAAGTGAAGGGCATGGCCATTGCCTTCAAAAAGCTTGGCTATGACGTGTCGGTGTTAGCTGATGGCGATGCCGAGAAGCAGTTCTCAGCCGCTGATGCTGCTGGGCTTGTGGCGATAGGAATTCCCACCTACGTCTGGAGCGACAAACTTTCGCTTGAAGAACGGGCTTTTGTGGATCTGCCCTGGGCTTCCGTACTTGCTAGTTTGACGCTTGCCCAAGTCGAACTCTTCTACCCGGTTTACGACCAAGTGCGATCGCAGTATCAGGACGTGCTGGACCCTGACATCCGCGAGTGGCCAGATAGCCCCAAGCTGCGGACTGCAATCGGTGCTGCAGCAAAGAGCGAGGGGTGGTTCAAGGACACCACTAGAGGCGACTTGTGGTTCAAGGCGGTGAGTGCCGCTTTCAACGATCCGGTGTTCGGCAAAACAAATCTCGCCGTAGAGTTGGGAAGGCTTTGGGAGTGGGCGAAGCGTGTCTGAAGACCTCGCAATCAAGCTCAACGACTGTACCTCCAAGGGCTATGTAATCGCGCCAGCGGGGTTTGGAAAGACTCATCTCATCGCAAT
>LNAP01001571.1_pt1 | contig 27064 bp, 19 predicted proteins | sample 602601 | NCBI WGS metagenome assembly LNAP01 (sample SAMN02440304, study PRJNA202911) | soil metagenome | biome: Subtropical and temperate rainforests or woodlands; isolation source: soil samples (1 kg each in a 20% v/v slurry with milli Q water) were... ... | reverse complement strand
CGAACTCAGCAGTGAAACGATGCATCGCCGATGGTAGTGTGGGGTTTCCCCATGTGAGAGTAGGTCATCGTCAAGATTGAATTCCGAAACCCCTGTCTGTTAACGCAGACAGGGGTTTTGTCGTTTCAGGCTTGCTGAAAGCCCGATAGGCCGTCTCAACGAAACCAAAAAGCCAGCCCTTGTTCTCGATCACGTCTATTGGCGTGCTCAAGGTGCTGATCATCGACTTCGAGTACTCGATGTATGAACGCGACAGCCCGGACGCCACAAATGATAATTAGTCGCATTTTTATCAAGGGCTGGGAAGTTTGCAACCGCCGCTCGAACAACCGTCATCACGAAAATGTTACTGAGGCGCTCTAGCACGCCGTTCGGCGGGTATCTGACGGAAATGCCGGTCATTTCGTACATATCCCTAAGATTTAACCCGTTCGTGCCGACAGACTGATGAGACATGCGTGCACCAAAGTAGAGCGGCCATAGAAGCCACTTGAGCTGCACATGGAATGTAGCAACCCGGACCGCATCCCCACTTTCTGCATAAGAAGTCCCATGAAATGAATCTCAAGTTCAGCCATAAAATCCTGCTGGCCGCCTCCGGCGTCGTGGTACTGGCCTTTGCGTTGTTCACTTTGTACAACGACTATCTGCAGCGAAATACCATTCGGCAAAACCTCGAGTCCTCTGTTCAACAGGCCGGCGACCTGACCGCCAGCAGCGTGCAGAACTGGATGAGCGGCCGCGTGCTGGTGCTGGAAAATCTCGCACAGAACGTCGCTCATCAAGGCGCGAATGCCGATCTGCCGGGTCTGGTTGATCAGCCGGCCTTCACCTCGAACTTTCAGTTCACATACGTCGGCCAGACCAATGGCGTGTTCACCCAGCGCCCGGACGCGAAGATGCCGGACGGCTACGATCCGCGTCAGCGGCCGTGGTACAAGCAAGCCGTTGTCGCTGACAAAACCATGCTGACTCCGCCTTACATGGCCGCCGTCGGTGGCCTGGTCGTGACCATCGCCATGCCGGTAAAAAAGAACGGCGAACTGCTCGGCGTGGTCGGCGGTGACCTGAGCCTGGAAACCCTGGTGAAGATCATCAACTCGGTGGACTTCGGCGGCGTTGGCCATGCGTTTCTGGTCAGTGCCGACGGGCAGGTGATCGTCAGCCCGGACAAAGACCAGGTCATGAAAAACCTGAAGGACATCTACCCTAATACAAGCCTGCGCATCGAGAAGGGTAATCAGCAAGTCACCCTGAACAACCAGGAACGCATCCTCTCGTTCACCCCGGTCAACGGTTTACCGAATGCGGCGTGGTACATCGGTCTGTCGATCGATAAGGACAAGGCCTACGCACCATTGAGCCAATTCCGAACCTCGGCATTGATCGCGATGTTCATCGCCGTGGCTGTGATCGCAGTGCTGCTGAGCCTGCTGATCAACGTGCTGATGCGTCCGCTGACTACCATGGGCCGCGCGATGCAGGACATCGCCCAGGGCGAAGGCGACCTGACCCGTCGTCTGTCCGTGGAAAGCAAAGATGAATTCGGCGAACTGGGGAGTTCTTTCAACCAGTTCGTGGAGCGGATTCACGCGTCGATTTCCGAAGTGTCGTCGGCCACTCGCCAGGTCCATGACCTGTCGCAACGGGTCATGGCCTCGTCCAACGCCTCGATCGTTGGCTCTGACGAGCAAAGTGCTCGCACCAACAGCGTGGCGGCGGCGATCAACCAATTGGGTGCCGCCACCCAGGAAATCGCTCGCAACGCTGCTGATGCCTCGCAGCACGCCAGCGGCGCGAGCGAGCAGGCGGATGACGGTCGTCTTGTGGTGGAAAAAACCATTCTGGCCATGACCGAGCTGTCGCAGAAAATCAGCCTGTCCTGCACGCAGATCGAAACCCTCAACGCGAGCACCGACAACATCGGGCACATTCTCGATGTGATCAAAGGCATCTCCCAGCAGACCAACTTGCTCGCCCTCAACGCGGCCATTGAAGCGGCTCGCGCTGGTGAAGCCGGGCGTGGTTTTGCGGTGGTGGCGGACGAGGTGCGCAACCTGGCCCATCGCACGCAAGAGTCGGCCGAGGAGATTCACAAGATGATCACGTCGCTGCAGATCGGCTCGCGCGAAGCGGTGACCACCATGAACGCCAGCCAGGTCTCCAGCGAAGAGAGCGTCGAAGTGGCGAACCAGGCGGGCTTGCGCCTGGTCAGCGTGACGAAGCGTATTGGCGAAATTGACGGTATGAACCAATCGGTGGCCGCCGCGACGGAAGAGCAGACGGCGGTGGTGGAGACCCTCAACGTTGACGTCAACCAGATCAATTTGCTGAACCAGCAGAGCGTGGCCAACCTCAATGAAACGTTGAAGGATTGCGATGCGTTGTCGTTGCAGGCGAACCGATTGAAGCAGTTGGTTGATAGCTTCAGGATCTGACCGCGTTATCGTTCAATCGCGGGCAAGCCCGCTCCCACAGGATTTTTGGCGCACACAAAATTGTGTCCAGCCGCGATACTGTGAGGGGGGGCTTGCCCGCGATTGCGATGGCTCAATTACCACCAAGCTGAAGCTTTAAACAAACAGTTTCAACACATTACTCATCGCATTATCAGCAAATCCCTGCACAAAATCCTTGAACCCCGGCAGTGCCTCATCGCCACCCTCAGCCGGTTCAGCAATGATGGTCCAGGTCGCCCGGGACTTGCCTTCACCGAGCGCTTCAACCGTCATCGCCGCCCACAAATTAGCCACGCCCAGCGTGTTGTAAATCGTGGTCCAGGTCATGCTCTGAGCCTGGTCATCCCGCGAGTTGAGTTGCTCGACCACCAGGTTGCCATCCTTAAAGAATTTCTTGCGCAGGGACGATACGCCTTCGCCGGTCATCTCGATGTGCGACAACGCCGGGATGAAGCGATCGAAGCCGGCAAAATTGCCGACCACTGCCCAGACTTTCAGGGCCTCTGCCGGCACATCCACCGACGACACGACGTGGCAGCCTTGAGGGTTTTTGATCAGGGTATCGGGTTGCAGGGTCTTCATGGTTTTGCTCCGGTTGGGTGAATCAGATGAAGTTGATTTCCTTGAGGTAGTCGCAGCCGCGGCGCAGCAGTGCCGGGGACTTTTCCGGGTAGTGCGCACCCATCTGCCGCACGTTGTCGTGGCCGATCATCGAGATGTCGCCGATGTCTTCCTCGAAGCCGTTGAGGTAGAAACCGAGTACGCCGAACAGCGCGTTGTCGCTGTCGACCCGGCCCAGTTGCTGCTGCCAGTCGGCCACGCTGACCATGGAAAATTCCCGCCCGGCTTCACGAAAGGACGCGACGTAATCGTCCCAACTCAAGGGTTCGGGGTTGTGCAGGTTGAACACCGCTTTTTCCGCTGAATAACGACTGGCGTGGAACGCGATGAAACGGGCGAGAAAATCCACCGGCATCAGGTCGAAATTCAACGCGAACTCCGGCACCTGACCAAGCTGGATCGAGCCTTTGAGCATCAGCATCAATCGATTTTTGTGTGGCTGGCAGACACCCGTGAGGCTGTTGAAACTGATGTTGCCGGGGCGATACACATTGACCCGGACCCCACGCTCCCGCGCTCGTTCGAGGATGCGCTCACCGACCCACTTCGACAGGTTGTAGCCGTTCTTGATGTAGATCGGCGGGGTCTGCGCGGCGGGCAGTTCAAGCACCCGACCGTCATCGGAAATCGTGCTCGACGCAGACAATGTCGACACGAAATTGAAGATCTTTTTGCTGCGCCCTTCGCACAAGCGCAGGCACTCGAAAATCGGTTCGACGTTGTCCCGCGCCAGCGACTCGTAATCGAGCACGTGATTGACGTTGGCGGCGTTGTGCACAAGTGCGCCGAACTCGCGATCCAGGTGCTCGTAAACCTCCACGGCGAGCCCGAGTGAGGGCCGTGTGATGTCCGCCGCGTAGACCCGCACCCGGTTCAGATCCAGATGCTCCAGACGGTTCTCGCGCAGTGCATGAGCAAAGCGCTCGGCCGCCGATTGCCCGTCACCATCGCGTACCAGACAAGCCACTTCGCTGGCCCCCCAGGCCAGCAACGCCTCGACGATGTGCACGCCGACAAAACTGTTGGCGCCGGTGACGATCACCTTGTGCACATCGCCCATGCGGCTGACCGGTAACGGCTGTACATCCAGCTCGCGGAACGCATCCGCCATGGCCTGCTCGCTCAGCACTTCTTCGGTGCCGGAGCCGCGCACCAACGTCGCGAGTTTCGTCACGGTGGGCAGTTCGATGAAGCGGTTGATCGAAATGCTGCGCCCGAACTCTTCACGCAGTCGCAATAGCATGCGCGACAACAGGATCGAGTGACCGCCCAGATTGAAGAAGCTTTCGTCAGTGGAAATATCGCTGGCCGGCAGCTCCAGCAGCTCGGCCCAGATCTCCAGCAGCAACGCTTCATCGGCGTTGGCGGGCAAACGGCGCGACGGGTTTTCCGTCATGCTGACGGGCAGTTCCAACAGCGCTTTGCGGTCAACCTTGCCGTTGCTGGCGAACGGCATGCTCGTCAATTCGGTCCAGGCGGTGGGCTGCATGTAGTCCGGCAGAAACCGGGTAGCGTGTGCCTTCAGCGCTTCTCGCGCGGCACCGGTTTGATTTTCCTGAGGCTGGGCGAGGAAGGCGAGGATCCGCCGCTGGCTGTCGATCACCACCGCCACCTGGCGGTACAGCTGACTGTCACGCAGGCAGCGTTCGATCTCTTCCGGCTCGACCCTAAAGCCGCGAATCTTGACCTGATTGTCCCGGCGTCCGCACAGCTCGATGCCTGCACCGGTCCACTTCGCCATGTCGCCGGTGCGATAGGCGCGCAGGCTCTCACCGTTCGGCAAGCTCAGGTTCAGGTAACGTTCGGCGGTCTGTTGCGGGTTGTTCAGGTATCCCAGGCAAACGCCCGGTCCGATGATGTACAACTCGCCGACGGTCTGTTCGGGCACCGGTTGAAAATCCTCGTCGAGAATCAGCACCTGACTGTTGGCGATCGGCGCGCCGAGTGTGCGATTGCTGTCATCGACGCGCAGTTGCCGCGCGGTGATCAGCACCGTGGCTTCGGTCGGGCCATAGAGGTTGTAGAGATTGCCCTGGCGGGTGAGTTGCTCGATGACACAGGGTTCGCAGACATCGCCACCAGTCATCACGTGGTTCAGCACCTGCAATTGATCCAGCGGCAGAATGCTCAGCAAGGCCGGTGGCAAAAACGCATGGCTCAACTGTTGGTGGCGGATCAGTTCGACCAGTTGCAGCGGGTCACGGCGTTGATCGTCGTTGGGTACGATCAGCTCGGCGCCTTGGAGCAACGTCGGGAAAATATCGATCAACGACGAGTCGAAGCTCAGTGACGAAAACTGCAATACGCGGCTCTGTTCAGTCAGTTGCACATAGTCGGCATACCACGCGGTGAAGTGGGCCAGGTTGGCCTGGCTGAGCAACACGCCCTTGGGATGACCGGTAGTGCCCGAGGTGTAGAGCGCCATGCACGGCGCGTCGAGGTCCGGGCGCTGGCGCATCAACGGTTGATCGACATCCACGTGCTCGATGTCGATTGCGCTGATGTCCAGGCTGGGCATCTCGGAGGCGAGCGGGTGCTGTCCGTCGTGCAGCAACAGCACGGCGCCAGCATTCGACAAAATGTATTGCTGGCGCTGCAACGGGTGGCTCGGTTCCAGCGGCAGGTACACCGCGCCGCTGCCGAGAATCGCCAGAATCCCCGCATACAACGCGCTGCATTTCGGCAGGCAGATGCCCACCACCAACGGCTTGTCGTGCTGTTCGAGCAATGGTTGCAATCGCTGCGCGATGGCACGGCTGTGAGCATGCAGTTGGCGATAGCTGAGGAACGTGCCGGCAATGCTCAGCGCTGGCCGTTCGGCGGAATCGATGAAGCGCTGCTCAAGGCGCTCGATCATCGGCACCTGAGCGCGTTGCAGCACACCGGGGTTAGCGGTTGCGTTGAGGCGGTGGACGAAGGCCAGGTGTTCTAAAAAAAGCAGACTTTCCACCTGCTCGAACTGAACGGGCGTCACCGGTTCGACGAGCAGAAAATAGTCGGCATCCCGGGAGAAACGGCTGACCAGCAATGCGACATGGTCCACCAGTTGCGCCACCGCTCGCAGACGCAACGCCTGGCCATTGCCCGAAGGTTCGTCGGCAATCGGCACGCGGGTGAGCAGCGTCGAACCGTACAGGCACAGCAGGTCCAGCGGCGGTAAACCTGAATCCCCACGAACTCCGACACCCAGGCGCAACGTCAGTCGAGGTACATCGCCCAACGGCTGGAACGACAGGCTGGCATCGTCGATCAGTAAGTCAGCGTTGTCCGACGGCGGCGGGTCGAGGGCCGTCAGCCGCGTCAGTGAATGACCGTGTTGTTCAAGCTCCAGCGCCAGGTCGGTCAGGGCCTGGCTGTGGCCAATGAGCAGAATGTCGAGACGTCTCATGATGTGCTCCTCGTTAAACCAGGTAGTCGCTCAGGGCTTCTTGAACACACGGCGAATCGAGCAGCGAACTGCTGTGGAAAAACCGCACGATGTTGGCGACCAGCGGGTGATGGCGGTTGATCGGGAAGGCCAGCCCCGACACTTCGCTCTTGAGTGCGCGGCGCGTGGCATCGCTGATTTGCAAGGACTCGATCAGGCGCAAGTCGAATGATTTCTGGATGTCGTTGGTCAGGTAATGGCCGATGAACACCGGCAGAAGCTGAGCGATGCACTGACGGTCGTCTTCGCTTGCGGTGTGCCAGTAAATGCGCACCAACCGCGCCCAGAATCCGGAATGACGGCCCTCGTCGAGCAAGTGATCGGCCATCAATCCCTTGATCGATTGCTTGACCGTGTTGTCCTTGGCGAATGCCGCCACGTCGCCGGTCACGGTGTTCTCCGCGATGGCTACGCAGATCAATTCCACGGCGCTGCGCAAATGCTCCGGTGCCAGCGCAACAGCCGCCGGAATCGCCCGGCTCAGCTCGATTTCATCCGGCAGCCCGATCGGTGTGATCCCGGTCATGGCGACGGTTTGCTGCATGAAATCCATCGCCACCAGCGCGTGGTAATCCTCGTCCACCACGACGGTCATGGCGTCGTAACGACAGGCGAACGGGAAGGTCACGGCGAAGCGGTTCTTGGCGATGCTGCGCGCGGTTTTGTCGACGATCTCGGTTTCGAAAATCACCACGTCGTTGATGAATTTGTAGAGCGTCTGCACCAGGGCGAAATCCCGTTGTTCGGGGCATTCGCGCAGAAAGGTTTCGCTCAACACCAGCGGTTGACGACTCAGCGGGTAGATCAGCTTTTCGTCGTTCTCCAGCACGCGGCGCGGGCGGGTGCGGATGGTCGCGCGGCTTTCCCAGGCGTCGGCGAAGGATTGGTAGTCGGCGGCGTTCATGCGTTCACCTCCGCCACCGGTTCGCTCATGCTCAGGCGCAGGCCGTCCCACAGGGCGATGCGACTTTCAACGGCCGCCAGAGCGCTGGCGTAGACGTCTTCTTCCCGTTGCGGATCGCCGTTGACCAGCCGCGCGAGGAGTTTTTCCGCCGCCGGGCCGTGGTCCTCGGAATCGACTTCAATGTGCCGCTCCAGGTAGTAACGGAAGGTCGGCGCCTGTTCAAAACCGATACCCCAATCGTCGAGAATGCGCTGGAACATTTGCGGAATAACGCTCTCGCGCCCGTGCAGAAACGCCGCCGCCACGCTGTGGCCGGGCGCATGCAGCGCGGTGTGCAAGGTGTGGCGCACGAATTGCGCAGCGGCCGGGTCGATGTCCACGCTTTGCAGCGCCACGTCGTAACTCACGCCCTCTTGTTGCAGCGCCACGAAGCGTTCGATGGCGACGGTGCTGGCGCCCACTTCACGCATCGCATCCAGGTACAACTCGAAGTGGCTGTAATGACCGTGGGCCGGACGATCATCGGACTCTTCGCCCAGCACAATTTCGTTGATCAGTCGGGCAGCCTGCGGATCTCTTGGCGGCAGCCAGGGCAACTGGATGCAGGTCAGTTCCTGTTGCAGGCGCTTGGTCAGCGACATGAAATCCCACACCGCAAAAACATGGGATTCCATGAAGCGTTGGAGTACCGAAAGCGAATGTATTTCAGAAAAAATCGGATGCGCACTCAGTTCTGCTTTCTTCTGATTAAGACGGTCTTTAGTCGATTTCATGGCGAGCCTATAAGTGATCCGGAATGAAGTGTGAACAGTAATTGACGGCGTTTTGAATGTTCTGATGGCGAGCATGTACCTCAAATGAATTGATCGTTATTAGTTGCATACAAGTAGTGTGGCTTTGGTGCTGCGGCCAGTGTCCAGTGGTCGCGAAGAAACGCTAATACACGAGCAAAGTTCCGGGCAAGTTATTTTTATACTATTTGCAAGTTTAACTTTTCCTGGCGCGACAAGTTCCAATAAGACTTTTGATTAAAGTTTTATTTGGGCGTAGTTGCTCCTTCCGGCTTATGTAAGTCGAAATTGAAGTAAAGAGTGAATGCCTCACTCGAAGCAACTTTCCAAGGGTGATCGTTAGTGTGATTTGAGGGGTGGAAGTTGGCCGGGATGCCGATGCTTCCTTTCCCGTTGCAAGACTCCTTCCGTAGGTTCTTGATGCGGGGACTGCACCGCTGATGCGATGCGTCACCCGTTTATTACTGGTTGGCACGCCAAGAGTGAGCGTAAATCAAGGCAGCCGCTATCGCCGACGCGTCATACGGTCGATGCAATTGTCTGGCTTGGGGTAACGGACACGCAGGTGCGGCCAGCGCAGGCGAGCAGGTTGATCTGCTCGCTCCGATAGCCGGTATGATTTATTTCGAGGTTTTTCTGCTTTGTGCTTCGGGGCTGTTGAGGTAGTTCGTGATGACCTCGACGCCCCGGTTGAGGTGTTGTTCGAGCAGCTTCACCGCGCGTTCGACGTCGCGGTCTTCCACTGCGCGCAACAGCGCACGGTGATCTTCCTGGGACAGTTTGCCCAGGCCCATGGCTTCCAGGTTGAAGCGCAGGAAGCGTTCCTCTTCGTTCAACCCGTCTTCGACCAGCTTCAAGAGCCGGCGATTAGGCGCCTTGCTGTACATCGCCATGTGAAACAGACGGTTGAGCCGGCCAATTTCGGTGTAGTCGTGCTCCGTTTCCAGTTCATCGATGTAGCGGGCCGCCTGTTCAAAGTCTTCATGGGTGAGCAACGGGATCGACAGGCGCAGGGCTTCGGACTCCAGCAGGATCCGCAGCGCATAGGTTTCGACGGCGTCGCCCTGAACCAATGGCGCAACCACCGCACCTTTATGGGCGATCACATTAAGCAGCGCTTGCGCTTCGAGCTGGCGCAAGGCTTCACGGACCGGCATGCGACTGACCCCGAACAGGTCGGCCAGGTCTTGCTGACGAAGGGCTGTGCCGCAAGGAATACGGCCGTCGAGGATGGCGGCGCGCAGGGTTTCTTCGATGACCGAGCGTGCCAGATGAGCGGGAATCGGACCGTTGACCTTGATGCTGCTGAGAGGGTTGGGCTTCTGTGGCACTACTACACACCCTGAATGACTGAAAGAATTTGGATCCAAGAGGACACTAGTGACTGCCTGACAGGTTGTCAAACACGCAGACTAAACAGCTCACACCCCAAGTTTAGCCCGCTCCGGTGATCTCACCGTGCCATTGTCTTTTAACCGGCTAACCTTCACCATCAATCGATTCCACCTGCCTACCTGGATGCCTCCCATTGGCGGTACGTTTCGCGATCCCCTGGACGTTGCGCTGGCTATGCTGCGCGTTGCTGCTGGCCGGCGTCATGCCGGGCGGTCTGCATGCCGACTGGGATTTTTCCCTGGTCAGCCGCCGGGCGCAGGCATTGTACGGGCCATTGGGCGCAGGGCAGCAACGCATTGATGCCTGGCAGCATTTGCTGGCCACGCAGAAGCAGATCAGCGAGCTGGAGCAGCTCAACGTGGTCAACCTGTTCTTCAATAAACAGATGCGCTACGAAGAGGACATCGACCTGTGGCACGAGGTCGACTATTGGGAAACCCCGATCGAAGCCTTGTGGAAGGGTGCCGGTGACTGCGAAGACTACGCCATCGCCAAGTATTTCAGCCTGCGCCGCCTTGGCGTGTCCAGCGACAAGCTCCGCATTACCTACGTCAAGGCCGTGAGCCTGAATCGCGCGCACATGGTGCTGACTTACTACGCCAGCCCCGACGCCATGCCGCTGGTGCTCGACAGCCTGATCGATGCGATCAAGCCGGCCAGCCAACGAACCGATCTGCTGCCGGTCTACGCTTTCAATGCCGAAGGGCTGTGGTTGCCCGGTGCCAAGGGCAATAAAAAAGTAGGTGACACCAAACGCTTGTCCCGTTGGCAGGATGTGTTGAAGAAAATGCAGGCGGAAGGTTTTCCGGTCGAGACGATTAACTAGGAGCACGCGCTCAGATGTCTTTGTTCAAACAGCTGTTGATCGCAATCTGTCTGTTCCTGGTGGTCGCCTTCACCGGCAGCTTCATGGTCAGCCTCGAGAGCTCGCGCACCCAGTACGTCAACCAGTTGCGCTCCCACGCGCAGGACGCCGCGACGGCGCTGGCGCTGTCGTTGACGCCGAACATCGACGACCCGGCGATGGTCGAGCTGCTGGTCAGCTCGATTTTCGACAGCGGTTATTACGCGAGCATCCGTGTTGTCGATTTGTCCAACGACAAAACCCTGGTCGAGCGCAGCGGGATTCCGGCGGTGACCAACGTGCCGGACTGGTTCGTCAAGCTGATCGGTCTGGAGCCCGCGGGCGGCGATGCGATTGTCAGCCGTGGCTGGGAGCAGGCGGCGCGGGTCGAAGTGGTCAGCCACCCGATGTTCGCGTTGGCCAAACTCTGGCAGAGCGCCTTGGGCAGCCTCGGCTGGCTGCTGCTGTGCGGCGCGGTGAGTGCGGTGCTGGGTGCGTTGCTGCTGCGCCGGCAACTGAAGCCGCTGGATTACATGGTCCAGCAATCCCACGCCATCGCCCGCCGGGAATTCCTCAGCCTGCCCAATCTGCCGCGTACGCCTGAATTGCGTCGCGTGGTGCAGGCCATGAACCAGATGGTCGAGAAGCTCAAGGCGTTGTTTCAGGAACAGGCCGAGCGCAGTGAAAAATTGCGCGAGGAGTCCTATCAGGACACGTTGACCGGGTTGGCTAACCGGCGCTATTTCGAAATGCAATTGAATGCCCAGGTGAGCAATCCGGAAAAGGCCAGTTCAGGCTATTTGTTGTTGCTGCGGGTCAGGGACCTCGCTGGGTTGAATCAGCGTCTCGGCGGCCAACACACGGATGATTTACTGATCGCGGTCAGCGAGCAGCTGTCCCGTGAGTGCGCCAGGTATCCGGAGACACTGAACCTCGTCACGCGGATTCGCGGTGGCGAATTCGCCGTGCTGGCGCCGGGGCTGTTGCACGCCGAAGCGTTGCAACTGGCGCAAAACCTCGACAATGCCCTGGCGAGCCTGCACGCGACCGGCGCCACCGATGTGGCCGCTGTGGCGTACATCGGGCTGGCGCCGTTTATGTATGGCGACTCACCGCAAGCAGTGCTCGGACTGGCGGATCAGGCGTTGGCACAGGCTGAAGGCCAGGGTGATTCGAGGTGGGTCTGCCTGGATCACACGGCTGCGGCGAGCCTTGGCGATGCTCATCATGCCTGGCACCGCTTGCTCGATGAGGCGCTGAATCAGCGGCGGTTCGAACTGTATTTCCAGCCGGTGGTGGCGAGCCAGGACACGACACTGGTGCTGCATTACAAAGTGCTTTCGCGCCTGATTGACGAGCAGGGCCAGGCGATTCCTGCCGGTCGGTTCCTGCCGTGGCTCGAGCGTTTCGGCTGGGCTGCGCGGCTGGATCGCCTGATGCTGGAGCGAGTGCTCGAACAAATGGTTGACCACGAAGCGTCGCTGGCGCTGAACCTGTCTTCGGCGACGCTGAACAATCCGCAGGCGCTGGGCAAAGTCCTGGATATGTTGCGCGCGCACTCCAGTCTGGGTCCGCGGCTGACCCTGGAGATCGGCGAGGAGCAACTGCCGGAGCAAGCGAAGCTGGAAGACCTGACGCGACGCCTGCGAGAAATCGGCTTCTCGTTGAGCCTGCAACATTTTGGTGGCCGTTTCAGCATGATCGGCAACCTGGCCCGGCTAGGGTTGGCGTATCTGAAGATCGACGGTGTTTACATCCGCGCGATTGATCAGGAGAGCGACAAGCGTCTGTTTATCGAGGCGATTCAGCGGGCGGCGCACAGCATTGATCTGCCGTTGATTGCCGAACGGGTGGAGACCGAAGGGGAGTTGTCGGTGATTCGCGAGATGGGGGTTTATGGCGTGCAGGGGCGGTTGTTTGGGGAGCCCAAGCCTTGGGATTAAGGTCCTGAAGTTGCTTTGCCTGAACCGACGCTAACGCGGGCAAGCCTGCGATAGCGTCAGTTCAGGCAATGAAGACAGCGAGGGCTAGATCAACCCCGAATCATCCTCATCCACTAGATTACTCAACCCACCCAACTCCTCCCGGGCCTGGGAACGGCCCATGAGTTTGGCCTGTGCAGCGGCCGGCAGGTCGGTGATGCGCATTACGCCCTTATCAGTCAGCACCTGGATCAGGTCGTCCAGTACCCGGATCATGTCCAGGTCGCTCTGCCTCAACTGCTTGAGTTGTTTGATTTGCTGCAGTTGCTTGTGATTGATCGCCACGACTTCGCGGGCGAACCAGGCCTGAAGATCCGGGTGATCGGCGGGCAGGCTTTCGGTGGACTCGGCATAGGCCTCGGCTTCCACGCGCATCAGTTGGCCATCTGCATTGCGTTGCACGTAGAGCATTGAGCGTCCCTCAAGCGTTGAGCGGCTTCATCCTGTCAGCAGCATAGGCGAAATCAGCCATATGGTTATTCGCTAATGGTATTTAAATTCGCGTTCTTATACCTATAAAGTCAGCCTCCTGCGTACCTGCCGACCAATCGGCGCGCCGCACGACACAAACCAACACGGGATCTCCGTGAGTTTCTGATCGACGCGCGCGCCCTTGAGCGCGCCGTGCGTGGGAGTGATTTATGTCTGTCGTCTCTGCAACTCAAAGCATCGCGCCGCAAATTTTCGACATTCGTCCGTTCAGTGGCGCCGTCGGTGCCGAAATCATCGGCCTCGACTTGTCTCGCCCGGTCAATGATCAGGACTTCGCCCGCATCCACCGCGCGCACCTTGATCATCATGTCGTGGTGTTCCGCGATCAACGCATTACCCCCGAACAGCAAATCGACTTCAGCCGCCGCTTCGGCGTGTTGCAGATCCATGTGCTCAAGCAGTTCCTGCTGGCCGGGCACCCGGAAATCCTCATCGTTTCCAACATCATCGAGAACGGCCAATCCATCGGTCTCGGCGACGCCGGCAAGTTCTGGCACTCCGACCTGTCCTATAAAGAACTGCCCAGCCTGGGCTCGATGCTGCACGCCCAGGAGTTGCCGTCCGAAGGCGGCGACACCTTGTTTTCGGACATGCATAAAGCCTGGGAAAACCTGCCCGACGCACTGCGCAAAGCGGTCGAAGGTCGCTCGGCGGCTCACTCGTACACCGCGCGCTACAGCGAAACCAAATTCGAAGGCAATTGGCGCCCGACGCTGACGCCGGAGCAGCTGGCTCAGGTCGCCGAAGTCGTCCACCCGATCGTACGCACGCATCCGGAAAACGGTCGCAAGGCGTTGTTCGTCAGCGAGGGTTTCACCACCCGCATCGTTGGTTTGCCGGACGACGAGAGCAAGCAACTGCTCGACGAGCTCTACGCCCACAGCGTACTGCCGCACAACATCTACCGCCATCAATGGCAGCCCCACGACCTGGTGTTCTGGGACAACCGCTCGCTGATTCACCTCGCCGCCGGATGCCCGAGTCATCTGCGCCGCAAGTTGTATCGCACCACCATTCAGGGCGACGCGCCTTTCTGATTTGTCGGAGATTGAATCATGTCCAAACGTCTTCCCTTTGCACCGCTGGCTGCGGCCATCGGCCTGGGTTTCAGCCTCATCGCCGGCAGTCTGGTGGCGCCGACCGTGGCCCACGCTGAAGGTGAAATCCGCATTGCCGAGCAGTTCGGCATCGTTTATCTATTGCTCAACGTGGTGCGCGATCAGAACCTGATCGAAAAATACGGCAAGCAGGAAGGCATCGACATCAAGGTCGACTGGACTCAGCTGTCTGGCGGCGCGGCGGTCAACGATGCGTTGCTTTCCGGCTCCATCGACATTGCCGGCGCGGGCGTCGGTCCGCTGCTGACCATCTGGGATCGCACCCACGGCAAGCAGAACGTCAAGGCCGTGGCTTCCCTCGGCAACTTCCCGTACTACCTGGTAAGCAACAATCCCAAGGTCAAAACCATCGCCGACTTCACTGAGCAGGATCGCATCGCGGTGCCGGCGGTGGGCGTGTCGGTGCAGTCGCGCTTCCTGCAATACGCGGCCGCCAAGCAGTGGGGCGACAAGGAATTCAATCGCCTCGACAAGTACACCATCGCTGTTCCGCACCCCGATGCCACGGCGGCGCTGATTGCCGGCGGCACCGAGCTGACCGGGCACTTTTCCAACCCGCCGTTCCAGGATCAGGCGCTGGCCAACCCGAACGTGCATGTGGTGCTGAACACTTATGACCTGCTCGGCCCGAACTCGCCGACAGTGCTGTTCGCCACCGAGAAATTCCGCAACGAGAACCCGAAAACCTACAAGGCGTTCGTTGAGGCGCTGACCGAAGCCGCGCAGTTTGCCCAGAACGATAAAGGCGCCGCCGCCGATACGTACATCCGTGTGACCAAGGCGAAAATCGATCGGGCTGCGCTGCTGAAAATCATCGACAACCCGCAGTTCGAATTCAGCGTCACGCCGAAAAATACGTATCCACTGGCCGAGTTCCTGTACCGCGTCGGCGCGATTAAAAACAAACCGGATTCGTGGAAGGATTACTTCTTCCAGGACGCCAAACCGCTGCAAGGGAGCTGATCGTCATGAATGCCCCTTTGCAAGACCACACGGTCAGCAAACCGAACGCCACAGCCCAGGCGTTGCTGTCGGTCGACAACGTCAGCCTTGAATACCGCACGCCACAGCGTGTGGTTCGAGCGACCCATCAAGTCAGTTTTGACATCGATCCGGCGGACCGCTTTGTGCTGCTCGGGCCGTCCGGTTGCGGCAAGTCGACCTTGCTCAAGGCGGTTGCCGGGTTCATCCAGCCCGTTGAAGGCGAGATTCGTCTGCAAGGGCAAACGGTCAACGCGCCGGGGCCGGACCGGATCGTGGTGTTCCAGGAGTTCGATCAACTGCCGCCGTGGAAAACCGTCAAACAGAACGTGATGTTTCCACTGTTGGCGTCGAAAACCCTCAAGCGCAAAGAGGCCGAAGAACGGGCGCTGCATTATCTCGACAAGGTTGGGCTGGCCGCGTTCGCCGATGCGTATCCGCACACCTTGTCCGGCGGCATGAAGGCGCGCGTGGCGATTGCCCGGGCGTTGGCGATGCAGCCGAAAATCCTCCTGATGGACGAACCCTTCGCCGCGCTCGATGCGCTGACCCGCCGCAAGATGCAGGAAGAATTGCTGCTGCTCTGGGAAGAGGTGCGCTTCACCCTGCTGTTCGTCACGCACTCCATCGAAGAAGCACTGGTGGTGGGCAATCGCATCCTGTTGCTGTCGCCGCATCCCGGCCGGGTCCGGGCGCAAGTCCACAGCCATCAATACGATTTGCACAGCCTCGGTGGCGTGGATTTTCAGGCGTCGGCGCGACGGATTCATCGGTTGTTGTTCGATGAAGGCCAGTCGCCGGAAACCGCGCGCGAGCTGGATTTTTCCGATATTCGCATCGCTTACTGAGCCATTGAGAGGAGTGCCCGATGAGCCAGTTATCATCTGCGCGTGAAGAATTTGAAACCGTTTTGCAGCCGCTGACCAGTGTACCGCTGGAGCGTGAGTTGCCCCTTGGCCAACGCCTGTGGCAACAAGGCTGGATTCGCAAAAGCCTGATCCTGGTTCTGCTGGCGGTGCTGTGGGAAGTGGTTGCGCGCATCCAGAACAATGACCTGCTGCTGCCGAGTTTTTTGCAAACCGCCAGTGCGTTGTATGACGGCCTGCTCAGCGGCGAATTGCTGGGCAAGGTGTGGATTTCGCTGGTGGTGTTGCTCAAGGGTTACCTGATCGGCATCGTCCTGGCGTTTGCCCTGACCACGCTGGCGGTGTCGACGCAGTTCGGGCGCGATTTGCTGAGCACGCTGACGTCGATGTTCAACCCGCTGCCGGCCATTGCGCTGTTGCCGCTGGCGCTGTTGTGGTTCGGGCTGGGGCAGAACAGCCTGATTTTCGTGCTGGTGCATTCGGTGCTGTGGGCGTTGGCGTTGAACACCTACGCCGGGTTTCTCGGCGTCTCGGAAACCCTGCGCATGGCCGGGCGCAATTACGGTTTGAAGGGCATGCGCTTCGTGCTGTTCATCCTGATACCGGCAGCGTTGCCGTCGATTCTCGCCGGGCTGAAAATCGGCTGGGCGTTCGCCTGGCGCACGCTGATCGCTGCTGAGCTGGTGTTTGGTGCGACCAGTGGCAAGGGTGGTTTGGGTTGGTACATCTTTCAGAATCGTAATGAGCTTTACACCGACAAGGTGTTTGCCGGGTTGGCGGTGGTGATCTTGATTGGGTTGCTGGTAGAGAATCTGGTGTTTGATTCGCTGGAGCGGGTGACGGTGAAGCGGTGGGGGATGCAGCGTTAGGTGCGTCCATCTCACCCTTATTTTATTCACGGCTCATCAAGCATTGAACAGCATGACCAGGAAGAACTTCGTATCGAAGAAACCTCGGAGTGAAGTGACTCATTCAAGGAGTCAATGGCGCCACCGGTGATAGAGCCGCACCAGGGAGCCGATCTCCTGGCGGGTCTCTATCGTCGGCCAGCGCTCGAATCATAGTGTTGAACCGGCTCTCTGGATTTCAACACCTTGACGATTTCAGCAACGAAATTAACCACCAACACTCGCTCACCGACCGGCAGGCTCTGAATCAGCTCATTGATGTTCTGGGACTGGCTGTGGGAGTCATGGGCGTTGGTGCGCACCAGATCGCTAAGCGAGCAATCGAGCACTTCCGACATTTGCTGCAGGCGTGTCAGGGTCAGGGAAATCACGCCATTTTCCATGCGGCTGACCGTCTCTTTTTCCACGCCGATAGCTTCGGCAATATGAGCCTGAGTCAGGCCCTTTGCTTTACGGCGGGCTGCGATTGCGGCACCCACGTGATCTGTCACTGTGCGCTCCTTCATGATTTTGACCTCCAGCGTCAATTTTCCGTAGTTATGTGACATTTTGCGCACTTACTACGTTCAAGCGAATGATGTTATACGACGAAGGTATTGATGTATTACGTCATTGTTTGTTTGATTCATATCAAATTGCCCCTATAGGATGTGGTGTAATTTGATGCTGGCTTTTTGGCTGGTGACCGCCCGTACAACTGAGAACTGTCCAAAATGCTGACTCATCTGAAAATCCGAACGGGTATGTTCTGGGTGCTTGCATTGTTCGTCTGTGCATTACTGGTTTCATCGTTGACCAGTTGGCGCAGCGCGCTGAGCAGCGATGAGCAGATCCAAGACCTGCATCAGGTCGGGGTGACCCAGAACAGTCGGGTGCACCTGGCCTACTTGCGTCTATTGCGTTCCCGCGTGGGCATGGCGGGGGCATTCCTTGAAACGCGCACGGGCGATACCGTCAAGGCCCAGGCCAGTCTGCAGCGGGCGACGACCCTGTTTCAGGAAGCCATCGATTACTTCGACACTTTTGCTGCGCAAGAGAAGAGCAGCGGTTCGACCCTTCAGAGCGATGAGTTGCAGCAGGCTTTTGCGGTGTATCGCGATACCCTGGAGGAGCAGATGCAGGCGCTGAGCCAAGGATCGGAAGCGCGTTACATTGAGGTCAATCTCAAGGCGCGGACGGCTAACGACCGGTTTGACATGGCTTTGGTCGGCTTCGAAAAGCAGCTCGATGTGCAAACCGCCGCAATCATGGATCAAGCCCATTCCCGCTACAGCATGGCCCAGGCTCAGGCGGTGATTCTGTTTGTGATCGCCGGGTTGCTGGTGGCCGGTTGCTGGTGGTTTATCGCCAGCCGCGTGCTGCGCCCACTGCGCGAGGCAAGGCAGCATTTCGAGGAAATCGCCTCGGGGGATTTGCGACATCCGATCGATGTGCAGTCGAGCAATGAGATCGGCCAGCTATTTTTGGGGTTGCAGCAGATGCAGATCAGCCAGCGTCAGACCATCGAGCAGATCAGCCATTACGCCCATCAATTGGCCAGTTCTGCCGAGCAATTGAGCCGGGTCACGGTGGAAAGCAATCACGGCCTGAATCAGCAGCACAACGAGCTCGAACAAGCGGTCACCGCCGTCACCGAGATGACGGCGGCAGTCGAAGAAGTCGCGAGAAACGCAGTGTCCACATCAGAGGCCTCCAACGCGACCAATCAATTGGCGGGCCAAAGTCGTCGGCAGGTGCAAACCACGCTCGAGGAGGTGGATGCCATGAGCCGGGAGATCAGCACCAGCTCCGCCTTGGTACAGGATCTGGCCACCCAGACTCGCGACATCGGCAAGGTACTGGAGGTGATTCGCAGTATTTCTGACCAGACCAATTTGCTGGCGCTCAATGCCGCTATTGAAGCTGCGCGAGCCGGTGAAGCGGGGCGCGGGTTTGCAGTAGTCGCAGACGAGGTGCGGACCCTGGCTTATCGCACTCAGGAGTCGACCCGGGAAATCGAACAGATGATCGCCGGAATCCAGAGTGGCACTCACCAGGCCGTCAACGCCATGGACGCCAGTACCTTGAGGGCCAGTAGTTCGTTGCAGGCGACGGAAGCTGCCGGTCAGGCGCTTGAGGCGATCTTTGCCGCAGTGCACGAGATCACCGAACGCAACCTGGTGATCGCCAGCGCCACCGAGGAGCAGGCCAAGGTTGCCCATGAAGTGGATCGCAATCTGTTGAATATTCGTGAATTGTCGACCCATGCAGCTGACGGCGCGCATCAGACGAGTTTGGCCAGCAGCGAATTGTCTCGCCTGGCCTCCGAACTGAGCTCGATGGTGCGGCACTTCAAGACCTGACGCCGGGGAATTCTGGAAGACCGGTTGGCTCGGCAAACCTGACGCAGCATGGAGCCTTGTACGTTAAAGCGTTATCAGTGAGTCATCGGCATGTCGGATGTTCAGGATTTTTCACCCATCTTTACCCAGGCACTCGCGCAATCCATTGATAGCGTTGTGGTCATCGACAGCCAGAATCGGGTCATTTTGTTCAATGATGCCGCAGAGAGCCTATGGGGCAATGACCGCGATCAGGTGCTCGGACAGAACGTCCGCTTGCTGGTGCCGGACATGATCCGGGCTGATCACGACAGTTACATTGACGCCAACAGACGGAGCGGCATCAACAGGATTGTCGGTAGCAGTCGAGACGTATTGATCGAACGGCCGGACGGTGATCACCGCTGGGGAGCCATGTCCATCTCCAGAGTCAACGCTTCAGGGCAGCTGTTCTATGTTGCAGTCGTCAAGGACATAACCCGTCAACACAAGGAGCACGAACGCCTGCAACTGCTGTCGCTGGTGGTCGACACCACGGAAAACGCCATCATCATCACCGACGGTCAATGGAGCATGGTGTACGCCAACGGTGGATTCACCCGGATGTTCGGGTACGACCTCGATCAGGTCCGCGGACGCACGCTCGATAGCGTGATCGCGCCGGATTTTGATCCGCAGACCATTGCCGCCATCAACGGGCAGGTAATGCGTGGCGAGGTCTACCACTCGCAGGCTGTCGGCTACCTGCGCGAGGGGCGCCGGGTTTGGTGCGATGTCACGATTTACCCGGTCTGTGACGAGCACGGTAACCTGGTCAATACCGTCAGCGTGATGATCGACGTCACTCACTCTCGAATGCCGGAGATCCTGCGTCACAAGATGCTTGAGGCGATGGTGCAGGAGGAGTCGATTGAGTCGTTGATGGGCCTGGTATGCAATGAGGTCCAGAGGGTAGCGCCGGAAGTGGTCGCCTCGATTTTGAGCGTCGACGATAGCGGGCGGTTGCGTACCCTGGCGGCTCCCGACCTGCCGGCCAGCTACTGTGCGGCGTTGGATGATGTGGCAATCGGACCGGGCGTCGGCTCTTGCGGCGCAGCTGCGTTCAGCGGCACGGCGGTGATGGTCCGTGACATTGCCAGTCATCCGTTCTGGGTCCGTTTTCGTGAACTGGCGTTGCCCTTGGGCCTCAGGGCCTGTTGGTCGACGCCGATCAAATCCAGCTCGGGCCGGGTGTTAGGTACTTTTGCGTTTTACTATCACGAGCCCCGTGAGCCTTCGTTGCTGCATCAGCAATTGATCAGCGCCAGTATTTACTTGTGTGCATTGGCCCTTGAGCGCGAGGAATCACGTGCGCATATCCGTCAACTGGCTTTTTATGACGACTTGACCGGTCTGCCCAACCGCAACCTGCTTAACGCCCGCGCGGACCAGGCCATCGCCGAAGCCTCACGCGACGACACGCCGCTCACCGTCCTGTTTATTGACCTGGACCGTTTCAAGCAGGTCAATGACTCGCTGGGGCATCCGGCCGGTGATGAGTTTCTGCGAATGATCGCCCGGCGCCTGGGCAAGTGTCGGCGCAACGTCGACATCGTGAGCAGGTTATCGGGTGATGAGTTTGTCGTGGTGTTGCCCCAGTGCGCACTGGCGCAGGCGCAGGTAGTGATCGAGCATTTGAGGTATGAACTGTGCGCGCCCTGCGAGATTGCGGGTGTGACGCTCAAACCTTCGGCAAGCATCGGTGTCAGCCTGTTTCCTGACGATGGCCGTTCCATGGAGACCTTGCTGCATCGCGCCGACATGGCCATGTATCAAGCCAAGACCAGCGGGCGTGGGTGTGTCAGCTTCTTCAGCCAAGGTCTTGATCAGTTGGCGCGCGCACGCTTGAACCTTGAGGCCGCATTGCGTGAAGCCATTGATCAACATCTGTTGCACCTGGTCTATCAGCCGCAAATCAATCTGCAGGGTAATGATCTTTACGGCGTGGAGGCCTTGGCTCGCTGGAGGCATCCACAATTGGGCGATATCTCGCCCGGCTGCTTTATTCCACTCGCCGAGGAGTGCGGCTTGATTGTCGAGCTTGGCCAATGGGCCCTGCGTGAAGCCTGCCGCCAACTGGCCACCTGGCGTCGCGAAGGGCTTGAGGTGCCCGCCATATCCGTCAATCTGTCGCCCACCAATTTCCATAATCGGGGATTGCCCGGGATTCTGACCGGGATCCTCGCCGAGCAGCAACTGACCACTTCCGACCTGACTCTGGAAATTACCGAAAACGTCCTGATGGATAGCAATCCCGACACCCTGACCACGATCAACGAGGTGCACGCCCTGGGGATCCGCCTGGCCATGGATGACTTCGGTACGGGTTATTCGAGCCTCAGCTATCTGCGTCGAATTCCTATCCAGGAACTCAAGCTCGATCGCAGCTTTGTTCATGACCTGGAAGATGACATCACTAGTCAGGCCCTGAGCGAAGCGGTAATCCGTATTGGTGAGAGCCTGAAATTACGCGTGGTGGCCGAAGGTATTGAAACGCTGGGCCAGCAACGCATCCTGCAGGCGCAGGGCTATCACGTCGGCCAGGGCTATCTTATTTCAAGGCCGCTCTCGGCATCGGGGTTGAGGTTTTGGCTTGAGGATCGCTCGTATCGCGAATAAGGGTGGCCTTCGGCGCGCTCATTCAAGCTGCTAGCATTGCGTCTGAATCAATCCAGATCAGCCACGAGTGTTCAGCATGCAACTCCCGGACATGAATCTTCTGGTCGCCCTCGATGCTTTGCTCGACGAAGGCAGCGTGGTGGGTGCCGCGCGGCGGATGAACCTCAGCCCGGCGGCCATGAGCCGCACGCTCACACGCATTCGCGAAGCCATCGGCGATCCGATTCTGGTGCGCGCCGGTCGTGGCCTGGTGCCGACGCCCAAGGCACTGGCGTTGCGTGAGCAGGTGCGGGATCTGGTTGAGCAGGCCGCGCTGCTGTTCCGATCTGCCGACGACGTGGAGCTGGGCAGTTTGCGTCGACGCTTCAGCATTCGCGCCAACGATTTCTTTGTAGGCGTGTATGGCGGCAAGCTCTTCGACACGATGGAGCGCCAGGCGCCGCATTGCGAACTGCGCTTTGTCCCGGAGGGCGATGGGGATGACGAAGCGTTGCGTGAGGGACGCATCGATTTGAGCGTCAGCAACAACCGGCCGCTAATGCCGGAAGTGAAGGTGCAGACCCTGTTCTCCACGCACTTTGTCGGCCTGGTGCGCGACGATCACCCGTTGTTTGATGAAGAGATCACCGCCGAACGTTATGCCGGGTTTTCTCACATCAGCATGTCTCGTCGCGGCATCGCTCGCGGGCCGATTGATACGGCGCTTAACGCATTGGGCCTGGAGCGACGGGTGGCGGTGATTGCGCCGAGTTTCCATGCCGCGATGTTTGCGTTGCCTGATTCGGATCTGATTCTGCCGGTGCCCAAGGAAGCGCTGCTGAGCGTGCGACGCCTAGGGCTGAAATTGCGTTCGTTTACCCTGCCGATCCCGTTGCCGACCCTCATGCTGACCCAGGCCTGGCACCCGCGCTTCGACAAAGACCCGGCGCATCGCTGGATGCGTGAAACGCTCAAGTCCTGTTGCGACGAGACGTGGCTGGCCGCGCAACCTTGAAGATCGAAAGATCGCAGCCTTCGATCTGACAGTTGCGTGGAGCGCACTTATAACCTGCCAATAAGTTGATTTTCGTCAGCTTCCACGCTTCCTAAAATGCTTCGGTATTCAAATCCCGGAGCTTGCAGTCCATGACTTCCCTCACGGCCCCGGCACCTCTCGCCGCGGCCAGCCACTCCGCCATGACGCCACCGGTCTTCGGCCCGCGGATCATCATCGGTCTGGTGGGCGTGTTGCTGGCAGTGCTGGTGTCGGGCCTCAACGAAATGGTGACCAAGGTCGCCCTCGCCGACATCCGCGGCGCATTGGCCATCGGTTATGACGAAGGTACCTGGCTGGTGGCCAGTTACACCGCGACCTCGGTGGCGGCGATGGCATTTGCACCGTGGTGTGCGGTGACGTTCTCGTTGCGGCGCTTCACCCTCTGTGCGATCAGCGTGTTCACCTTGTTGGGCGTGCTGTGCCCCTTCGCTCCTAACTACGAAAGCCTGCTGGTGATGCGCACTGTGCAAGGCCTGGCGGGCGGTGCATTGCCGCCGATGCTGATGACCGTCGCCCTGCGCTTCTTGCCGGCCAACGTGAAGCTCTACGGCCTGGCCGGTTATGCCCTGACGGCGACGTTCGGCCCCGGGCTCGGCACACCGCTGGCCGGGTTGTGGACCGAGCATGTCGGCTGGCAATGGACCTTCTGGCAAATCATCGCGCCGTGCCTGATCGCCATGGCCGCAGTGGCCTACGGCTTGCCTCAGGATCCGTTGCGCCTGGAACGTTTCAAGCAATTCAACTGGCGCGGGTTGTTATTGGGTTTTCCGGCGATCGGCATGCTGGTCATCGGCATCCTGCAGGGCAACCGGCTGGACTGGTTCGAGTCGAGCCTGATCTGCGGCTTGCTCGGGGGCGGGCTGCTATTGCTGGTGCTGTTCCTGATCAACGAATGGTCGCAGCCGATCCCGTTTTTCAAGATGCAGATGCTCGGCATCCGCAACCTGTCGTTCGCCTTGCTGACCCTGGCCGGCGTGCTGGTGATCTTGCTGGCGGTGATCATCATTCCGTCCAGTTACCTCGCGCAGGTTCAGGGTTATCGCCCGGTGCAGACTGCGCCGATCATGTTGCTGGCGGCCCTGCCACAGTTGCTTGCGCTGCCGTTGGTGGCGGCGCTGTGCAACCTGCGCTGGGTCGATTGCCGCTGGGTACTGGGAATCGGCCTGAGCATGCTGGCGCTGTCGTGCATGGGGGGTTCGCAGCTGACGTCGGTGTGGATTCGCGACGATTTCTACGTCCTGCAACTGCTGCAGATCTTCGGGCAGCCCATGGCGGTGTTGCCATTGTTGATGCTCTCGACCGGCAGCATCAGCCCGATGGAAGGGCCGTTCGCGTCGGCCTGGTTCAACACCGTGAAAGGCCTGTCGGCGGTGATCGCCACGGGAATGATCGACGCGCTGACCACGTCGCGGCTGCACTTTCATTCGACCATGTTGGTGGACCGCCTGGGCAACTCGCCGCTGGCCGACAGCGACAGCGTGGGCCTTGCCCATCGGTTGCATGAACAGGCGGTGGTGCTGACGGCATCGGATCTTTATCTGTGCATGAGCGGCGTCGCCCTGGCGCTGATCCTGCTGATTTTCTGGCTGCCGACGCGGATCTATCCGCCGCGTGCGCCGACTTGAATGCTCCACTGAAACAGAAGGTTTTTATGACGACTCAAGCAACGAAAAAAGTGGCCGTGGGCGTCGCCACCCTGGTGGCGGTCGGCGTGCTGGTTTATTTGCTGGCGCCGGGAGTGTTTGGCAAGCGCACGCAACAGAACACCAATGACGCGTTTGTCTCCGCGGACTTCACCCTGGTGGTGCCCCGCGTCGCCGGGTTCATCAAGGAAGTGCTGGTGGAAGACAATCAGCAGGTCAAGGCCGGGCAATTGCTGGCGCTGATCGATGACCGGGATTTACGCGCTGCCGCTCAGGCTGCCGACGCCGAAACGCTGGTGGCGCGGGCGCAACTGCAAAACGCTCGCGCAACCCTTGAGCGCCAGACATCGGTGATCGCCCAGGCGCAAGCCACGGTGGTGTCGGCCAAGGCGGAAATGGCGTTCGCTGAACATGAATTGAACCGCTACAACCACCTCGCCGGCGTTGGCGCGGGTACGGTGCAGAACGCTCAGCAAGCCCGCACGCGTATCGATCAGGCCCGCGCCCGGTTGGCCAATGCGACGGCGGTGTTGGCGGCGGAACGCAAGCAGGTGGACATCCTCACCGCCCAGCGCGATGCGGCCGACGGTGGGTTGAAACGTGCGCAAGCGGCGCTGGAAATGGCCAGCTACGAGCTGTCCTATACGCGTATCGTCGCGCCGCAGGACGGTATGGTCGGCGAGCGCGCCGTGCGGGTCGGGGCTTACGTGACACCGGGGAGCAAGTTGCTGGCGGTGGTGCCGCTGACGCAGGCGTATGTGGTCGCCAATTTTCAGGAGACCCAACTGACCGACGTGCAACCGGGGCAAGCCGTGCAGGTGCGCGTCGACAGCCTTGGCGGTGAAGCGTTGCGCGGTCGCGTCGAGAGCATTGCCCCGGCGACTGGCGTGACTTTCGCTTCGATCAAGCCGGACAACGCGACCGGTAACTTCACCAAGGTTGTGCAGCGGATTCCGGTGAAAATCGTTCTGGATCCGGGGCAAGTGCTGGCCGAACGGCTGCGTGTGGGGATGTCAGTGGAGGCGAGTATTGATACCGCTGATATCGGTGAGCATGAGGTTGCACAGCGATGAACTTCGTCAATCGCACCCCTTTGTGGCGAGGGAGCTTGCTCCCGCTCGAGTGCGCAGCACTCGCCAATTTTGAGTCCGCTTCGCGGCCCAGCGGGAGCAAGCTCCCTCGCCACAAGGTCGGTGTTTGTTCAGTAGCGTTGGTGCTGAGCCTCATGACGCTGAGTGCCTGCACTGTCGGCCCGGACTTTCAGAAACCGCAGGCACCCCAAATCAGCGAATGGTCCAAACCACAAAAAGCCGCCGCCAGCCAAGCCGTCGCCGGCACCATGGACGAACGCTGGTGGGAAGTCTTCCACGACCCGAAACTCTCGGCCCTGACCCAGCGTGCCCTGACGGATAACCTTGACCTGAAACTCGCCAGCAGCCGCCTGCAGCAAAGTCGCGCCGCGCGCCAGGTGGTCACCGCGGATCGCTACCCCAACACCGCCGCCACGGGCAGCTACGGGCGTAAGCGCAACAGCGGCGAAGGTCTGAGCGATCCGTCGGGGAACAATGGCCATTCGGCGTTCAATCTGTGGGATGCCGGCTTTTCGGCGTCCTGGGAACTGGATTTCTGGGGGCGGGTGCGCCGCGAAACCGAAGCGGCGGATGCCACGCTGGACGTCGCGGAAAACGACCGGCGCGGCGTGTTGCTGTCGGTCCTTGCCGAGACTGCCCAGGACTACATTCAGCTACGCGGCGTGCAAAGTACGCGTGCCGTCACGGAAGAGAACCTCGACGTCGCCCGCCACAGCCTGAAGCTGTCGCAGCTGCGCCTGGCCGACGGTGTCGCCACCGACCTCGATGTCGCCGAAGCCGCCGCACAAGTCGCGGCCATCGAATCGCGCCTGCCGGCGCTGGAGCAGCGTCAGTCGCAATTGATCAATGCCCTGAGCCTGTTGATGGGCGAACCGCCCCAGGCGCTGCATGCCGAGTTATCCACAGACGCGCCCGTGCCACAGACCCCGCGCCAGGTCGCCATCGGCCTGCCGTCGCAACTGGCCGAACGTCGCCCGGACATCCGCCAGGCCGAAGCTCGCCTGCATGCCGCCACGGCGAACATTGGGGTGGCCAAGGGGGATTTCTATCCGCGTATCACCCTGTCGGGCAACGTCGGCTCCCAAGCGATGCAATTGAGTGATTTCGGCTCCTGGGGCTCGCGCGCGTTTGGCATAGGCCCGCAATTCAGTCTGCCGCTGTTCGATGGCGGTCGCCTGCGCGGCGTGCTGAACTTGCGCGAAGCCCAGCAACAGGAAGCCGCCATCGCCTACCAGCAAACCGTGCTGCGAGCCTGGCATGAAATCGACGACCAACTGACTGCCTACAACGCCAGCCAACTGCGCCGCGACAGCCTCGCCGAAGCCGTACGCCAAAACCGGATCGCCCTGCGCACCGCGCAACAACAGTACGTGGAAGGGGTGGTGGATTTCGTCAACGTCCTCACCGTGCAAGGCGAATTGCTGGCGACCCAGCAGCAATGGGTCGAGAGTTCGACCGGCGTGTCGCTGGCGATGGTCGGGTTGTACAAGGCGTTGGGTGGAGGGTGGGAGTCGGTGTATCCGGTGG
>LNAP01001330.1_pt1 | contig 27084 bp, 18 predicted proteins | sample 602601 | NCBI WGS metagenome assembly LNAP01 (sample SAMN02440304, study PRJNA202911) | soil metagenome | biome: Subtropical and temperate rainforests or woodlands; isolation source: soil samples (1 kg each in a 20% v/v slurry with milli Q water) were... ... | reverse complement strand
GTCGTAGGGGACGACGTTTTCCTTGTGGTACAGGCAGCCGGTGATCAGCGGTTGGTCGGGGTCGCCTTCGAGGAAGGTGACGAGCACTTCCATGCCGACTCGCGGGATGGCGATGCCGCCGTAGGCGTTGCCGGCCCAGCCCGTGGCGACGCGCAGCCAGCAGCTGCTGGTGTCGTGGCCCTGGCCGTCGCGGTCCCAATGGAATTGCACTTTGACGCGGCCGTATTCGTCGCAGTGAATTTCTTCACCCGCCGGGCCGGTGACGATGGCGGTCTGGCTGCCCAAGGCCTTGGGTTTCGGGTGTTCCAGGGCCGGGCGGAAGTGCGCGTCCCACGGCGTGGCGAGGAAGCGGTTGCGGTAGCCCTGGCGGAAGTCGTCCTTGTTATCGGTGACGTCGCTGGTGATGTTCTCGCCGAGCACTTGCGGCTGCTTGCCTTCGTGGACGATTTCCAGCAGCAGCCAGAGGTCGTTCCACTCGGCGCGCGGGTGTTCGCTCAGGGCCATGAAGTGGCCGCTGACCAGGGTCGGTTCGTCGCCTTTGCCTTCGGCCAGTTGGTAGTCGCTGCGATGGCGTTCGAGGGCACGGGTCGCCAGTTGCTTGCCGCGCGCACGGTCGGTGAAGCGGCCGGGGTAATCGTAGTCTTCGAGGTCCGGGGCGAACGCGCTTTTGGCCGCGCACTCAGGCAGCAGGCGCGGTTTTTCGAAGTCGTAGTCGCGGCGGCTGACGCGGGTGGTACGGGTTTCCAGGCGCAGGTTGAAGCGCTTGATCACCGGTTTTTTGGCCGCCATGCCGGAGTCTTGCTGGTAGCTCACCGGTGCGAGTTTGCGGAACACCGTCTGGTCATCGCCGAACACCAATTTGTGGCCGCTGGCCGAGTGCTGGAAGTGGAAGTGAATGCCTTCCTCTTCGCACAGGCGCTGGATGAAGTGCAGGTCGGATTCGTCGTACTGCACGCAGTACACACGCTCGGGGTAGATGGCGCCGAGCTGGAAGCTGTAGGCGTCGGCCAGAATGCCCCGGGCTTCGAGAACCTGGGCGATGATCTTCGGTACGGTTAACTGCTGGAAAATCTGCTGGTCGTGGTTGTGTCGCAAATAGGCCAGTTGCGGCACCAGGCTGATGCTGTAGCGGGTCAGGCTCTTGCCGGAATCGCCTTGCTCGATGCGATAGACCAGGCCATGGATTTTGCCCTGGCCGGTGGCGCCAAAGGTCAGGCAACCAGGCTTGTGCAGCAGCTCTTCGAGTTTCAGGTCGGGGCGGGTGCTGACCAGTTCGATGTCGAAACAGAACGGCTGGTTGAGGGCTTCGCGACCGACGAAGCTGAGGACCTGCAGGTCGACGGAAACGCCTTCGAGTGTGAGGGAGATATGGATTGCGTTTGCGTCCAGCATGCCTTGAGTTCCGTCCTTTGAAAAAGCAGGGGCGGATGGTGCAGTATTAAAGTGCCATGTTCAAGACGAATATGGAGGGCAAGCGGTATAGGGGAAACCCTTGTCTAGAGGGTTTCGAACAATGGATATGGGCTTGTGCCGTTGATTGCGGAGTTACAATTTTTCGGTGTGCAACCGGTAGGCCGCCTTCGCGGGCAAGCCTCGCTCCTACAGGATTTGCGGCGAGCCATTGATCATGCCAACGCCGGACCTGTAGGAGCGAGGCTTGCCCGCGAAGAGGCCCTCACATTCAGCGCATTTCCAACTGCCGCCGATACGGCAAATCCGGCCCTGTCTTGCTGCACGTCAGTGCCGCTGCGCTCACCGCAAACCTGAGCATCCCGTCGATCTGTTCACGGCTCAGCTGCTGCAAACCTTTAACCGAATCCAGCTGCTGCTCGGTCAGCCAGGTAATCAACGCTGCCTGAAACGTATCGCCAGCCCCCACGGTGTCGGCAATCTTCACTGAAAAGGCCGGTACCGACCACGAACCGTGGGCACGGCTGAATACCGTTGCGCCTTCGCCGCCTCGGGTGAGGAACACCAACTGGCAGCGATGCTCCAGCCAGCCTTCGATGACGCGCTGAGGATCCTGCTCGGGGTACAACAGACTCAAGTCTTCGTCGCTGACCTTGATCAGGTCGGCCAGCTCCACCAGCGTGGCAATCCGCGAGCGCCACAATTCGATGTTCGGCTCGGGATTGAGGCGCACGTTCGGGTCGAGGCTGATCAGGCGTTTGCCGCTCTCCCGTTGCACCAATGCCAATAACGTATCGGCAATCGGTTGCACCACCAGCGAAAACGAGCCGACGTGCAAGCCGCGCACTTCAGGCCCAAGCGTCGGCAGATGCGCCAGGCTCAGCTGCCGATCAGCGCAGCCTTCGCCACGAAAGCTGTAGTGGGGCGAGCCATTGGCACCGACCGCGACCATTGCCAAGGTAGTCGGCGCGGCAAAGTCCACGAGGTAGTCCGGGCGCACACCTTCATCCTGCAGCACTTGCTGCAAACGTCGGCCGAGGTAATCGGTCGACAGCCCGCCAAACAGCGCGGCGTCTACGCCCAAGCGGCGCAAACCTACGGCCACATTGAACGGCGAGCCGCCGGCAATCGCCTTGAAATTCACTTTGGATGCCAAGCCGCTGGCATCGTCTTCGCTGAAGAAATCGAACAGCGCTTCGCCACATACCAGATACATAGTTTCTCGCTCTTTAAAGGGTTGCGACATGCTGTCGATAGCGTTCATAGGCCTGCTGACAGGCCGCCACATTTTCTGCAATCGGTAAGGTTTCACTGGCCAGATCGAGCTTTACGCAACGCTCGCACAAGTCCGCCAGGCTGTCTTCGTGACCGTTTGCCCAGGACTTGCACCACGCCGCCTGAATCGCTGCGCCGAGGGCCGCGGCTTCACTTTGCTCGGTACAAATCACTGGCGTATTCATGATGTCAGCGACGATCTGTCGCCACACCGGGCTCTTCGAACCACCCCCAGTCAGGCAGATGCGCAGGCTTTGTAAGCCATCCTGGCGCAGGAGGTCCAGCCCGTAACGCAAACCGAAGGTAGTGCCTTCTACCACGGCGCGGCACAGGTTGCCCCGGGTCAGGTTGGTCATGGTCAGCCCTAGCAGACTGCCGCTGGCATGGGGCAGGGCGGGGACGCGTTCGCCATTGAGGAACGGCAGCATGCACACGCCGTCGGCACCGATCGGCGCTTGCTCGACCAAGCCGTTGAACGCCTCGATATCCAGTTCGAACAGCTCGCGAATCGTGCTGGTCGCGTTGGTCAGATTCATCGTGCAGATCAGTGGCAGCCAGCCGCCGCTGGAGGAGCAGAACGTCGCAACCGAGGCATCCGGGCTGACGTTCGCTTGCTCGGCATAGGCGTAAACCGTGCCCGAGGAACCAAGGCTCATGGTGATCGCGCCAGGCTTTATATTGCCGGTGCCGATCGCGCCCATCATGTTGTCGCCACCGCCGCTGGAGACCAGTGCTTGCGGGTTGATGCCCAGATGTTCGGCGATACTCGGCAGGATTGTGCCGACCGGTTGATGGGCATCGATCAGCTGCGGAAGCGCAGCTTGCAGGCGCCCGGTGGGGTCGATGTCGCGCAGCAGTTGCAAGTCCCATTGGCGGGTGTGCACATTGAAATACCCGGTGCCCGAGGCATCGCCGTACTCGCTGCAACTGCGGCCGGTGAGCCAGTAGTTGAGGTAGTCATGGGGCAGCAAAATGCGGGCGATCCGGGCGAACACTTCCGGGTGCTGTTCTTTGGTCCAGAGCAGTTTGGACACGGTGTAGCCCGGCGCGATGACGATGCCGAGGCGTTTCAGGGAACCTTTTTCGCCGCCCAGATGGGCGAGCAAGCGGTCGTTCTCCGGCGTGGACTCGGTGTCGCACCAGAGCTTGGCCGGGCGCAACACCTGGCCGCGATCGTCGAGCATCACCAGGCCATGCTGCTGGCCGGAAACACCGATGCCGAGGATGGCCTGACCGTCTACATTCGCTGCGAGCAATGCATGGTGGGTGGCCAGGGTTAAGGCGTCCAGCCATTGGGCAGTGTCTTGCTCGCGACGACCATTGGCGCCGCTGATGAGGCTGTGGGCGGCGGCGCCCTGACCGAGGACCTGGCCGCTGTGCGCGTCGAGGACGACGGCTTTGGTGCCTTGGGTGCCGCAATCGATGCCGAGGAATAATTGTTGGTTTGCCATGGAAGATCCTTGGTGTGTCAGGTCGATCTCGGTGAACCCATTCGCGAGCAAGCCCGCTCCCACATTGGATTGTTGTCGAACACAAAATCTGTGTTCACTGAAGATCTACTGTGGGAGCGGGCTTGCTCGCGAAGACGGCAGCAGGTTCGCCACCACTCTTACGCCAGCACCCGCTCCAGCGTCCGCGTCACCCCAACCTCCCGCAAGCTGTTACAGCACCACTCGAACGCAGCAACAAATTCGGGGGAGTTCGGAATCGCCGTCCCAAAAATTTCCTCCACTTCCAACAACCGCTGAGTGATCAACGCATCATCGGCCACCAGCGCCTGACAGAACGCCGCCCGCGGATCCGCAATGGCGTAGGTCTGGCCATTCTCATCCACGCCTTTGAGGTACAGCGCCCATGCCGCCACCACCAGCGCCGCACGTTTGGTTTCCTGGCCATCGGCAATCAAGCGATTGATCGTCGGCACGGTGAACTTCGGAAACTTCGAAGAGCCGTCCGAACACACTCGCTCCAGCTGATCGGCAATCGCCTGGTTGGAGAAGCGCGCCACAAGAGTGTTTTTGTACTCGGTCAGGTCGATCCCCGGCACCGGAGCCAGTTGCGGCGTCACGTCCAGGTCCATGTAGGCGCGCATGTAGCGCACGAACAGTGGGTCGTTCATGGTTTCGTGAACGAAGCGATAACCCTTCAAAAAGCCCAGGTAGGTCAAGGCCAGATGGCTGCCGTTGAGCAGTTTGATCTTCATCTCTTCGTAAGGCGTGACGTCATCGGTGAACTGCACGCCGACCTTTTCCCAGGCCGGGCGACCGTTGACGAATTTGTCTTCCAGCACCCATTGCACAAACGGTTCGCAGACCACCGGCCAAGCGTCATCCACTGCATGTTTGTCGGCCAGTTGCAGACGATGCTCAGTGCTGGTCATCGGCGTGATGCGGTCGACCATCGCATTAGGGAAACTGACATGGTGCTCGATCCAGTCGCGCAGATCGGCGTCGCGCAGGGCGGCGAATGCGAGCAGGGCTTTACGGGTCACGGCGCCGTTGTGCGGCAGGTTATCGCAAGACATCAGCGTGAACGCGGGCGTGCCGGCCGCACGACGTTTGGCCAGTGCGGCGCAGAGGAAACCGAATACAGTCTTTGGCGCGTTCGGGTGAGCCAGGTCGTGCTGGATTTGTGGTAGGTGCGCCATGAACTCGCCGTTGCTGTCGTCGATGCAATAGCCGCCTTCGGTGATGGTCAGCGAGACGATGCGGATGTCTGGATCGGCGAGTTTGTCGATCAGCGCCTCGGCGCTGTCTTCGGCCAGCAGCATGTCGCGGATGGCGCCGATAACCCGCACTTCAGCGTCGTCGCTGTCGCCGAGTTCGAACAGGGTAAACAGATAATCCTGCTCTTTGAGATCGTCCCGGGCGCGGCGATCTTCAGCGCGCAAGCCGACCCCGCAAATGGCCCAGTCCAGCGCTTCGCCGGTATTCATCAAGGCATCGGTGTAGTACGCCTGATGCGCACGGTGGAAACCGCCGACGCCAATGTGCGCGATGCCTTGGCGGGTGTCGCTCAGGGTGTAGGCGGGCAGGGCCACCTCGGGGGCGAGGCGGTTGAGGTTCTGTCTATTCAGTTTCATCGCATGCTCTCGGATCAGGCTGCGGCGCGCAGTGGGCGGGTCAGCGCCACGCCGTCGGCATCGAATAAATGGCAGTGTTCGGCATCCAGGTGCAGGCTCAGGGTTTCGCCATAACGGCTGGCCAGATCGCCGCGAACACGCATGGTCAGCGCTTCGCCGGACGACGTCAGGACGTGGCAGAAGGTATCGCTGCCCAAGCGTTCGCTGACGTCGGCAGTGACTTGCAAGGTGCAGTCGCCGGTTTGCGCGAGATTCAGATGCTCCGGGCGAATGCCCAGGGTCACCGCGCCGCCGACGCTCAGGTTGGCGCCGCTCAGCGGCAACGTGATGCGGGTTCCTGCGTCCAGCAGCACTTCGCAGCGCTGGCTTTCGACGCGGGTGACTTTGCCCTTGAGGAAGCCCATTTTCGGCGTGCCGAGGAAGCCTGCGACAAACAGGTTGGCCGGCTGGTGATACAGGTCCAGCGGCGAACCGACTTGCTCGATCTTGCCGCCATTGAGGACGACGACTTTGTCGGCCATGGTCATGGCTTCGACCTGATCGTGGGTCACGTAGATCATTGTGGCTTGCAGTTCTTTGTGCAGGCGCAACAGTTCCAGGCGCATCTGCACCCGCAGGGCGGCGTCGAGGTTGGACAGCGGTTCGTCGAACAGGAATATTTTCGGGTTGCGCACGATCGCCCGCCCGATGGCCACGCGTTGACGCTGACCACCGGACAGTTGCTTGGGCTTGCGTTCCAGCATCGGCCCGAGTTCAAGGATGCGCGCCGCTTCGCCGACTTTTTTCTCGACTTCGGCTTTCGCTACACCGGCCAGGTCCAGCGCGAACGACATATTTTTGCGCACGCTCATATGCGGGTACAGGGCGTAAGTCTGGAACACCATCGCCAGGTCGCGTTTGGCCGGGCTGACTTCGGTGATGTCGCGGCCATCCAGTTCGATGGTGCCGCCGCTGACTTCTTCAAGGCCGGCGATCAGTCGCAGCAGGGTGGATTTGCCACAGCCCGACGGGCCGACGAATACCACGAATTCCTTGTCATTCACTTCCAGGTCAATGCCTTTGATGATGGAAAAACCTTCGAAGCCTTTTTGCAGATTTTTGATTTTCAGGTTGGCCATGATGATGGGCCTCCACATGTTGTTATTCATTTAAGCCGGACGGGCTTTTCTGTAGGAGCCAGGCTTGCCGGCGAAGGCGTCCGTCAAACTGCTTTCGCCGGCAAGCCGTGCTCCTACAGGGATCGGATCGGATTCATTTCACGGCGCCGAACGACAGGCCGCGGACCAATTGTTTCTGGCTGATCCAGCCGAAGATCAGGATCGGCGCACAGGCCAGGGTCGACACCGCCGATAACTTGGCCCAGAACAGACCTTCGGGGCTTGAGTACGAGGCGATCAACGCGGTCAGTGGCGCGGCCTGGGACGAGGTCAGGTTCAGCGACCAGAACGCCTCGTTCCAGCACAGGATCAGCGACAGCAGAACCGTGGAAGCCAGGCCGCCCTTGGCGATCGGCAGCAGCACCCGGACCATTTCCTGCCACAGCGTCGCGCCGTCCAGGCGTGCGGCTTCGAGGATGTCTTTGGGGATGTCTTTGAAGTAGGTGTAAATCATCCAGACCACGATCGGCAGGTTGATCAGCGTGTAAATCACGATCAGCGCGATGCGCGTGTCCAGCAGGCCAAAGCTCTTGGCCAGCAGGTAGATCGGCATCAGCACGCCCACTGGCGGCAGCATCTTGGTCGAGAGCATCCACAGCAGCGTGCCTTTGGTGCGCTGTGTTTCATAGAACGCCATCGAGTAGGCCGCCGGCACCGCGATCAGCAGGCACAGGGCCGTGGCGCTGAAGGAAATCACCACCGAGTTCCAGGCAAAGCTGAAGTAGTCGCTGCGCTCGTTGATGTGCAGGTAGTTCTCCAGCGTCGGTGTGAAGATGAACTGTGGCGGCGTGGCGAACGCATCGATTTCGGTTTTGAAACTGGTCAGCACCATCCAGAAGATCGGGAAGAAGATCAGGATCGCGATGGCCCAGGCCAGAGTGCCGAGCAGCAGGCTTTGCAGGCGGCGGGATTGTTGAAGAGTCATGGCGCAGGCCTCAGGCTTTGTCTGTCAGGTTTTTGCCGATCATCCGCACCAGCACGATGGCCGCGACGTTGGCAATCAACACCGCGATCAAACCACCGGCGGACGCCATGCCGACGTCGAACTGCACCAGCGCCTGGTTGTAGATCAGGTAGGCGAGGTTGGTCGAGGCATAACCGGGGCCACCGTTGGTGGTGGTGAAGATTTCGGCGAACACCGAGAGCAGGAAGATGGTTTCAATCATCACCACCACCGCAATCGGCCGGGCCAGGTGCGGCAGGGTCAGGTGCCAGAAGATCGCGATGGGGCCGGCGCCGTCCAAGCGCGCGGCTTCTTTCTGCTCCTGGTCGAGGGACTGCATGGCGGTCATCAGGATCAGGATCGCGAAGGGCAGCCATTGCCACGAGACAATGATGATGATCGACAGCAGCGGATAGTGCGCGAGCCAGTCCACCGGTTGCGCGCCGAACAGTTTCCAGATGTAGGCGAGAATCCCTGACACCGGATGGAAGATCAGGTTCTTCCAGATCAGCGCGCCGACGGTGGGCATGATGAAGAACGGCGAGATCAACATCACCCGCACGATGCCGCGACCGAGAAACTCACTGGCCTCCAGCAACGCGCTGATCAATACACCGAACACCACGCTGATCAGCAACACACTGCCCACCAGCAACAGGGTGTTGGTGGCGCCGGGCAGGAAGCCCGAGTCACTCAGAAAATAGCTGAAGTTCTCCAACCCCACGAACTGGTTTTCACCGGGGTAGAGCAGGTTGTAGCGGATCATTGAAAAATAGACGGTCATGCCCAGCGGCACGATCATCCACAGCAGCAACAGCGCCACCGAGGGGCTGACCAGAAACCAGCCGGGGTTGGTCAACCGGCTTTTACGCACCGGTTGGGCAATGTCCATGTGAGCTTTGACAGTTGAAATATTCATGGTGTTAAAACCGATTAAGAACAGACAAATGAAGATCCAATGTGGGAGCGGGCTTGCTCGCGAAAGCGGTGTATTAATCGCTGAAGATGCATCGGATGTACCGCCCTCTTCGCGAGCAAGCCCGCTCCCACAGTTGTTATTGCGCGGTTACTTTGGGATAACCGGCGCGCTTCATCTCACGTTCGGTGGTTGACTGGGCGGCGGTCAGGGCCTGGTCGACCGTGGTCTGACCGATCAGCGCCGCCGAGAACAGTTTGCCGACCTGGGTGCCCACCGCCTGGAATTCAGGAATGGTCACCAACTGGATGCCGACATAGGGCACGGGCTTGAGGGACGGTTTACTCGGATCCGCAGCCTTCAGCGACTCCAGCGTCACCTTGGCGAATGGCGCGGCATTCATATAAGCCTCGGTGTAGGTCGAGGCGCGAGTGCCTGGCGGCACGTTGGCGATGCCGTCTTTTTCCGCGACCAACGCACCGTATTCCTTGGAAGTGGCCCAGGCGCTGAACGTTTTCGCCGCGTCCTTGGCCTTGGAACTGGTCGGAATGGCCAGCGCCCAGGAATACAACCAGGCCGAACCTTTGTCGGTGGTTTCATGCGGTGCGTAGGTGAAGCCGACGTGTTCGCTGACCTTGCTTTGGGTCTTGTCGGTGACGAACGAGCCGGCAACGCTGGCATCGACCCAGATCGCACATTTGCCGCTGTTGAACAGTGCCAGGTTCTCGTTGAAGCCGTTGCTTGAGGCGCCCGGCGGGCCGGATTTCTTCATGGTGTCGACGTAGAAGTTCAGCGCGTTTTTCCATTCGGGGCCGATGAATTCCGGTTTCCACTGCTCATCGAACCAGCGTGCGCCGTAAGCATTGGCAACGGTGGTGATCAGCGCCATGTTCTCGCCCCAGCCCGCCTTGCCGCGCAGGCAGATGCCGTACTGTTCTTTGTCTTTATTAGTGAGTTTGCTGGCAAATTCGCTGATCTGGGTCCAGGTCGGGCGCTCGGGCATGGTCAGCCCGGCGTCCTTGAACAGGTCAGTGCGGTAATAGGTGATGGAGCTTTCCGCGTAGAACGGCAGGGCATAGAGCGTGCCCTTGACCGAGAGGCCTTCCCGGACTGAAGGGAACACGTCGTCGAGGGCGTAACTGGCCGGCAAGTCCTTCATTGGTTCCAGCCAACCCTTGGCGCCCCAGAGTGCGGCTTCGTACATGCCGATGGTCAACACATCGAACTGCCCGCCCTGGGTGGCGATGTCGGTGGTCAGGCGTTGGCGCAGGACGTTCTCTTCGAGCACTACCCAATTGAGCTTGATGTCCGGATGCTCGGCCTCGAAGGTTTTCGAGAGTTTTTGCATGCGGATCATGTCGCTGTTGTTGACGGTGGCAATGGTCAGGGTCTGGGCGCCGAGGCTGACGCTACTGAGGGTCATGCAGGTGAGAGCAAGCAGAGCTTTTACAGAAGGTTGCATCGTGCACTCCTTTTCTGCACCCAGCGGGTTACAGAAGGACAGTTATTGTTTTTGTGTCTTCCTGCGCAGGAAGAATGTGCACTGATTACAGCCTTCAATTGATGGGGTGACAAATCATCCATCGCACTGTGACCGATACTTTTTTGCACTGGGGTTTGGGGCGGGAGATGCAAGGACAGGCTTTGCAGAGGCGGGCGGTCATTGAATTTGTATAGATTTCACCGGCCCCTTCGCGGGCAAGCCTCGCTCTTGTAGGAGCGAGGCTTGCCCGCGAAGGCGATCTGAAAATCACCACATGACCAAGGTCTTCAGCCCAGGTTTTGCTCAGTCAAACGCTGCACCGCCAACCGCCGGTAGTGCGACGGCGTCATGCCCTTGAGCTGTTGGAAACGCCGGTTGAAGTTGGAAATATTATTGAAGCCCGATTCGAAACACACATCGGTCACGGTTTTATCGCCGTCGGCCAGCAACTCACAGGATTTGCTGATGCGCAGGCGATTGACGAATTCGATGAAGCAGCGCCCGGTGGCCTGTTTGAACACTCGGCTGAAGTAGGTCGGCTTCAGGCCCAAGTGCTCGGCGACTTCTTCCAGCGGCAGTTCCCGGGCGTAATGGGCAAAGATGTAATCCACCGCCCGGTTGGTGCGGTCGATATTGTGTTCATCGGCCAATTGCGGCGTCGTGGCACCGGACAGCAACTGATAGTCATCGGATGCCGCCAGCAACTCCAGCAGAATGAAAAAATGCCCGAGCCGGGTCATGCCCTTGGTATCAGCGATGCGCTGCATCAAGGTCATGGCCTGGCGAATCGTGCGCTTGCAGCGAAACTCGATGCCGTACTGCGCGCGCTCCAGCAAGGGTGCAAGCGTCTTGAGCTCGGCGAACACCTGATGGCCGCTTTCGAACAGTTCGTCAGTGAAATTGACCAGCATGTCGCGTTTGGGCACCACTTCGTCTTCGGCCACCTGGCTGATCCAGTTGTGGGGCAGGTTGGGGCCGGTCAGGAACAGCGTTTCCGGGTAGAAGTTACCGATGTAGTCACCGATGAACACCTTGCCGGAGCTGGCGATGATCAGGTGCAGTTCGTATTCCTTGTGAAAATGCCAGCGCACTAAAGGGCAGGGGAAGCCATGCTGACGATAGATGATGGACAACCCGTTATGGTCGTCCATCAATTCGTAGGAAGGATCGGTAACTCTGGCTGGTCGGCTCATGTCAGGGTACTTTTATTGTTATCGCCCGTTGATCATGCCTCTTTCCAGGCTCTCTGTGCCAGCCTGCACACTGATCGCTCATGCCGGCTCATGCAACGAGCGGCCATACACCGCTTTCATGCTGGAAGCGCTCCAGCAGTAGCGGACAATCTCGCACTCGTCGAAAAAATCGATACTAATGATGCTGCAACGGGTTACCCAGTCGCGGGTGGTACTGAACCAGTCATTGATTTGGCTTTTTATAGGCTGCGGGCCGCCTAATAGTGAATAGGTGGTCGCCGACAGCGACCAGAGAAACGTTTCGTAGGGCGCATCTTCAAGGGTTGTAGCGATATGGTCACGCAGCTCGCTGGTATCGGTGAATGTCTGGTCGCGCCACTTGTGCGGTATGCGCGGCCAGAAGTACTTGCTGTCCAGCCCCGACGCGTCTTGGGCCGCCATGACGATGCGGCGCAGTGAGCTGGTACGCTTGAGTTCGCCCACGGTTTTCAATGCGTCGCTGTGCGGGATGATTCGAAGCCCAAGGCGACGCACCAGCACGTCGTTGAGTTTCCGATAGTCGAAGGGTTTGCCCGTAAGTCCAAGTTGATGAAAGTCCAGCACGATGAACTCATCCGGATTTCGATCGAGAAAGGTTGATACCGCATCGATCAGTTCATCGAGGATCCGATGGGATTGAAACCCATTGTGATGAAAGTAAAACACCGGCTCTACAGGACCGAATGTGTAGCCAAGCCGTAGATCGAAAGCCCGCGCGCCATTGGCCAGTTGCCAGGCAAATGAATCGTTCTGGCAGGTTGTCCAGTTGCCGACCACCACTTCATAGTTGGGGGCTTTCTTGTCCATGCCGGCATTGTGCGCACCGGGCCAGATAATGTCGGTCAGCTTCAACTGATCGATACCCAGTACGTTGCTCATCCATTTCTGTTTGTCGAGCGTTCCTGCTGCACTGTGAGTCATGATTATTCCTTGTGCGTTAATTTCGCCCCGTCCGTGGGGCGAAATGGTTAATGACCGGAAGCGGCGAAGGGCTGCGTCCGGATTGTCAGGCTGTCAAAAAGACAAGTTCAGAAACCAGCATAGGAGTGCTCGGTAGTATTGCCAGCGATAGAAATATCTCCACAAATATAGCTAACTGATGGCGCGTCGGAGTGGGACTATTTGATTTTGTTGTTCGCTTTTATCAAGCTCGCGGCTCGGCAATAAGAAACTATTTTTGACTCTTCAATGAAATCGACATTGATGATGTTGCAGTGGGTAGCCCAATCGCGTTTGGCGAGATCGAACCACCCATTGAGATGTGAAAGTGTAAGTGGCCAATCATTGGATTGATGCAAGGTATGTGGTTTAGATGATCGTTAGTTGAAGGCGGTTGAAAGCCTGGTTATTGATTTCGGTTTTTTGCCTCGATCCACTGTGCCATATATTGAGTGCTTTTATGTTGATGGTGACGCAACATGCTGCCGGTGAAGTTATCCCTTCTAAGTTGTGCCAGGTGTTGCTGGCAATACAACAACTTCTCGATCAGCGCCGGGCCATGTACCGCGGGCTGATAGCGATCGGCTAATAATTGCTGGCCATGGGATTGGGCACTCATCCAGAGGTCTTTTTCTTTATAAAGACGAACCGCACAATCGGCGAACTCGCGCGCGGTTCGGGTCACGGCGCCCGGCCACGGCTGTTCGCGGTGCATCGCTTCTGCGCCAATCGGGGTGGTGACATTGGGCGTGCCACACAGCATGGCGTCGACAATCTTGCCTTTGATACCCGCACCAAAGCGTAACGGTGCCAGGCACACCCGGGCCGCGGACATGACTTGCAAAGCATCTTCTGCCCAGTTCATCACATGAAACCCTTGGGCCGCATTGTGCAGGGCGGTAGCTTTGGGCGGCGTATAGGCGCCATAAATATGCAGTTGCGCCTCTGGCAGCTGCACACGGATCAGCGGCCAGATCGTGGTTTTCATCCAGAGCACGGCGTCCCAGTTGGGCGCGTGACGGAAGTTACCGATACTGAGGAAATGCGCACGGTCTTCAAAGGCTGGCGATGTGGTGGTGGGCGGTTCGACCATCAACGGGCACCAGTGCAGCAGTTGTTGTGGTAACCCGAACTGCTCGACCAGCAATTCGATCTCTACTTCGGAGATCATCAGGTTCAAGTCGCAGCGATACAGCGCGGCGATCTCCCGTTTTGCCAGATCGGTATCGGCCATGAGCTCGAACTCTTCGCGCAATGCAGGGGCGAACAACTCACTGAAATCATTGGCGTCATCACTGGCCTTCAAGCGCTCCTTGAGTCGCTGATGCCGGGCATGTCGCAGGCTTTGCAGGTCGGAGGTCTCCAGCACGCGCAAGGCGTCGGGGCAGTGTTTCTCTACTCGCCAGCCGAACTGTTCTTCCATCATGAACTGGTCGAACAACACAATATCCGGTGCCAGTTCACTGACAAAGGTGTCGAAACTGCTGTTATTCAACTCGATCGGCACTTCGCGGATGCCCAACGCGGTCAGGTCCGCACGGTGCTCACCGGTGCCGGCCGGGCTGCTGAAGGTGATGTCCCAGCCTTGCTGCAGGAACATATCGAGAATTTGCATCACATGCCCACTGGCCGCAGAAGAGCGGGGCTCGGGCCAGACATAACCAATCACCAGGACTTTGGTTGCGCGGGGTTGACTCATTGACGGGTATTCCTTGACGCGGGTAGAGAACGCAGAAAATCGGGGGGCGAAAAAAATCAGGCCTTGAGGATGTCCTTGACCTTGTCCCGCAACTGATCAATGGAAAACGGCTTGCCAATGATATGCATGCCGTCAGGCACCTCGATGCTTTCGGCATAGCCGCTGGCGAATAGAATTGGCAATTCGGGACGCAGCATGCGCGCCTGCTTCGCCAATTCCCGACCGTCCATGACCGGCAACCCTACATCCGTCATCATCAAGTCGATGTACTGGTCTTCATCGTTGATGAACTCCAGCGCCGCTTCACAGCCATCCGCCGCAAGCACCTTGTATTCGAGCTCCTCCAGCACATCGACGATCAGCGTGCGTACGATGGCATCGTCTTCGACGACTAGAATGGTGGAGGTGTCAGCGGGCATAGTGGGGCTCTCAAAGGTTGAATTCGCGGTTGCCGGACAATCGAAACCGCCGGGTTCTTGCGTGATTGAGTGATGAATCACGACAGGCTCCCGACGCGCTACAAAAACAATAGCCGCACAAGAGCCGCAGAGAATAACCGCTCCTTTGTCCCAGAGCAGCTAAATGCAGGTTTTTGCCGCAAAACATGTCAGAAAAATGGATGAGCCCGGCCGTTTTGGGGCAGACTCGATGCTTTTCAACAGCACGACAAGGCTTCCCCATGACCTCTGCGTCTTCGGTTGATGAGCAACGATTCCGTAAACTCCTGAGCCGCAACGTCAGCCTGCCATTGGGTGTGGGCGTCATCAGTGCGGTTTTCTTCGTTTCGCTGATCACCTACCTGCTGTCGGTGATTCAGTGGGTCCAGCACACCGACCGGGTGATCAATAATGCCAATGAGGCGATAAAGCTGACCGTCGATCTGGAAACCGGCATGCGTGGGTTCCTGCTCAGTGGCGACGAACATTTTCTTGATCCCTACGAGACGGCCAAGCCGAGAATCGCCGTCGCGCTCAATACCTTGCTCGAATTGACCGCTGACAATCCGGTCCAGACTGATCGTCTGCGCCGGCTCCAGGCCTTGCAGACGGAGTGGGCCAATTACGCGCAAGCGATGATCGATTTGCAGCGCGCCAGCGGTGACTACCGTGGCGCCGTCAAGGCCGGGCGTGGCAAGCGGCTGACCGATGAGATCCGCAAGCAATTCGAAGACGTTATCGACCTGGAGCAGCAGTTGCGTGCTACACGCAACGAGGAAGTGCGCCAAACCACGATCTGGAGCATCGCCCTTTATCTGCTGTTCGTGGCCGGTATCAGCGGGTTGCTGGCCTACATTGGCCGTCGGGACTTGCTCAAACTGTCGCAAAGTTACAGCACCAATCTCGCCGGACAACAGGCCAGTGCCCGGCGCCTGGAACAACAAGCCTGGTTACGCAATGGTCAGACCGAGCTGGCCGAGCAAGTCCTGGGGCAACTATCGCTCAATGTGTTGGGGCGCAACATTTTGCAGTTCTGTGCCCAATATTTAGGCACGGCTGTCGCGGCGATCTATGTCCGTGAGGATCATGGTGGCCTGAAGCGTATCGCGTCTTACGGTTTCTCCCGGGAACAGGAAGCGCTTGAACAACAGATCTACAGTGGCGAAGGGATTGTCGGCCAGGTGGCGCAACAGGCGCGTTTGATTCGTCTGGATGACGTACCAGGCGACTACTTCAAAGTCAGTTCCGGCCTGGGCGAAGGTTTGCCGCATAGCGTATTGGTGGTGCCGACCAGCGATGACGATCGGGTCAACGGTGTGATCGAACTGGGGTTCCTGCGCACGCTGACGGATCGTGATGTTGAACTGCTCGAATTGATTGCCGGCAACATCGGCACCTCGATCGAGGCCGCTCGCTATCGTCAACGTTTGCAGGAGGTGCTGGCCGAAGCCCAGCAACTCAACGAAGAGCTGCAGGTTCAGCAAGAAGAACTCAAGAGCGCCAACGAGGAGCTGGAAGAGCAATCACGGATTCTCAAGGAGTCCCAGACTCACCTGGAAACCCAGCAGATAGCGCTGGAGCAAACCAACGAACAACTCGCCGAGCAGGGACAGATCCTGGCCGCGCAACGCGATGCCATGGATCAGAAAAACACCGAGCTGAATCTGGCCCAGGTTGAGCTCGAAGCGCGCGCCGAAGAGTTGCAGCGCTCCAGCAAGTACAAATCCGAATTCCTCGCCAACATGTCCCACGAACTTCGCACGCCGCTGAACAGTTCGTTGATTCTGGCCAGGCTGTTGGCGGAAAACCCGCAGGAAAATCTCAGTACCGAGCAGGTCAAGTTCGCCGAGTCGATCTATTCCGCCGGCAACGATTTACTCAACCTGATCAACGACATTCTCGATATTTCCAAGGTCGAGGCCGGCAAGCTTGAGGTGCGAGCGGAAAACACCAGTGTCGCGCGTCTGGTGGAAGGCCTGCGTGGCATGTTCCAGCCGTTGGCTGCGCAAAAGAACCTGGATTTCCAGGTGCAATTGCTGGCCGATGCGCCGCTGATGCTGTTCACCGACCGCCAGCGCCTGGAGCAGGTGATCAAGAACCTGCTGTCCAACGCCGTGAAGTTCACCGAGAAAGGCACTGTCAGCCTGAGCGTCGCTGCTCAACCGGGCGAGGGCATTGCCTTTATCATCCGCGATTCGGGCATCGGTATCGCGCCAGATCAGCAGGAAAGCATTTTCGAAGCCTTCCGTCAGGCCGATGGCACCATCAACCGTCGTTACGGCGGCACCGGCCTGGGGTTGTCGATTTCCCGTGATCTGGCCACATTATTGGGCGGCTCCATCAGCGTGACCAGCACGCCTGGGCAGGGCAGTGTGTTCACCCTGGTGCTGCCGCAGCACTACGTCGAGCCGGGCGACGTGCCTGTCGAGACGATGGAAGCCACGCCGGTTGTCATGCCCAAAAGCGCCATGGTTGCTGCGCCTGGGCCGCTGATTGCCGCCGTTATTCCGCGTTTCGACGATGATCGCAACAAGGCGCCATTCGCTACTCGCTGCATTCTGGTCGTGGAGGATGAGCCAAACTTTGCGCGCATTCTTTACGATCTGGCCCATGAACTGGGTTATCAGTGCCTGGTGGCCCACGGCGCCGACGAAGGTTACGACCTGGCCATGCAGTTCCTCCCTGATGCGATTCTGCTGGACATGCGCCTGCCGGATCACTCCGGGCTGACGGTATTGCAGCGTCTGAAAGAACATGCCGCAACCCGGCACATCCCGGTGCATGTGATTTCGGTCGAAGACCGTGTCGAGGCGGCCATGCACATGGGCGCCATCGGTTATGCGGTCAAGCCCACCACCCGCGAGGAGCTCAAGGAGGTATTTGCCCTCCTCGAAGCCAAACTGACGCAGAAGGTCAAACGGGTCTTGCTGGTTGAAGACGACGACGTGCAACGCGACAGCATCGCCCGGCTGATCGGCGACGAGGACATTGAAATTACCGCTGTCGGCCTGGCGCAGGATGCGCTGGACGTGCTGCGCACCACGATTTTCGACTGCATGATCATCGACCTGAAGCTGCCAGACATGCTCGGCAACGACTTGCTCAAACGCATGTCCACCGAGGATATCTGCTCGTTCCCGCCGGTGATCGTCTATACCGGACGTAACCTGACCCGGGACGAAGAGGCCGAGCTGCGCAAGTATTCGCGCTCGATCATCATCAAGGGCGCTCGTTCGCCCGAGCGGTTGCTGGACGAAGTGACACTTTTTCTGCACAAGGTCGAATCCCGCTTGTCCCAGGAACGTCAGACGATGCTCAAGATCGCCCGCAGCCGCGACAAGGTTTTCGAGGGCCGTAAAGTGCTGTTGGTGGACGACGATGTACGCAACATCTTCGCGTTGACCAGTGCATTGGAGCAAAAGGGGGCCGTCGTGGTCATTGGCCGCACCGGCCGTGAGGCGATCGAGAAATTGAATGAAGTCGAGGACATTGACCTGGTGCTGATGGACGTGATGATGCCGGAAATGGATGGTTTCGAAGCCACCCTCGAAATCCGCAAGGACCCGCGCTGGCGCAAGCTGCCGATCATTGCGGTGACGGCCAAGGCGATGAAGGACGATCAGGAGCGCTGCTTGCAGGCCGGTTCCAACGACTACCTGGCCAAGCCTATCGACCTGGATCGCCTGTTCTCTTTGATTCGTGTGTGGTTACCGAAGATGGAACGAATCTAGTGGAGCGCGACACCGAAATCGAATTGCGCTTATTGATCGAGGCGATCTACCTCAAGTACAGCTACGATTTTCGCGATTACTCCAGCGCGTCGATCAAACGCCGGGTCAATCACGCCTTGAGTCAGTTCGAGTGCAAAACCATCTCGGCGCTGCGAGAGAAGGTTCTGCATGATCCGGCCGCGTTCATGCAATTGCTGCAATTGCTGACGATTCCGGTCAGTGAAATGTTCCGCGACCCTTCGCATTTCCTGGCGCTACGTCAGGAAGTGGTGCCACTACTCAAGACTTATCCGTCGATCAAGGTCTGGATCGCCGGTTGCAGCACTGGCGAAGAGGTCTATTCGATGGCGATTCTGCTGCGCGAAGAAGGCCTTCTGGATCGCACCATCCTCTATGCCACCGACATCAACCCGCACTCGCTGGATAAAGCGCGGCAGGGGATTTTCTCCCTGGAGAACGTACGGGCCTACACTCACAACTACCAACAGGCGGGTGGTCAGCGGTCGTTCGCCGATTACTACACGGCGGCCTATGGTTATGCGATTTTCGACAAGAGCCTGTGCGACAACGTGACCTTCGCCGATCACAGCCTGGCCACCGACAGTGTGTTCTCGGAAACTCAATTAATTTCATGTCGTAATGTATTGATTTATTTCAATAAAAAACTTCAGGGTCGTGCGTTGGGCTTGTTTCACGAATCGCTGTGTCATCGGGGTTTTCTGGCGCTGGGCAGTAAGGAAACCGTGGATTTCTCGGCCTATGGCAATCAATTTGAAGCATTGCTCAAACCAGAACGGATCTATCGCAAATCATGAATAGGGCAGTGCTGGATACTCATCGGCTGGATCTTCGCGGCATTGGCCGTCTGTTTGTCGAGCTGGAACGAATCGCATGTTAAGTAATGTCCTGGCCAAATTACTGATCGTCGACGACCTGCCGGAAAACCTTCTGGCGCTGGATGCATTGATCAGGCGTGAAGACCGTATCGTCTACAAAGCCCTGTCCGCCGACGAAGCCTTGTCGCTGTTGCTGCAGCATGAATTCGCCATGGCCATTCTCGATGTGCAGATGCCCGGCATGAACGGCTTCGAGCTGGCCGAGTTGATGCGCGGCACGGAAAAAACCAAAAATATCCCGATTGTGTTCGTCAGTGCCGCCGGCCGTGAGCTTAATTACGCGTTCAAGGGCTATGAAAGCGGTGCGGTAGACTTCTTGCACAAGCCGCTGGATGTTCATGCGGTCAAGAGCAAGGTCAATGTCTTTGTCGACCTGTATCGCCAGAGCAAAGCGATGAAGCATCAGGTCGAAGCGCTGGAGCAAAGTCGCCGGGAGCAGGAGGCGCTGCTCAAGCAGTTGCAGAACACCCAGAATGAGTTGGAGCAGGCGGTGCGCATGCGTGATGACTTCATGTCCATCGTGGCTCATGAAGTCCGTACGCCGCTCAATGGCCTGATTCTCGAAACCCAGTTGCGCAAAATGCACCTGGCCCGGAATAACGCTGCAGCATTCACGCTGGACAAGATGCACGCCATGGTCGACCGCGACGAGCGGCAGATCAAAAGCCTGATCCGCCTGATCGAAGACATGCTCGATGTGTCGCGGATCCGCACCGGCAAGCTGTCGATCCGCCCCAGTCGGTTTGACCTTGTGCAACTGGTGAACAACCTTCTACAAAACTTTGCCCCGCAGGTCGAGGCCGCGCAATCGTCGGTCATCTTGACGGCCGAGCAGCCGGTGATGGGCCAGTGGGACGAATTCCGTATCGAACAAGTGGTCTCCAACTTGTTGACCAATGCGCTGCGTTATGGCGCCAAGAGCCTGATCGACGTACGCGTGTACAATCAGGACGGGCAAGCGTGGGTTGAGGTTCAGGATCGCGGTATCGGGATCAGTGAAGAGGATCAGCAGCGCATTTTTCAGCAGTTCGAACGGGTGTCCGCCAAGGCCGTTGTAGCGGGACTGGGCCTTGGGTTATTTATTTCGGAGCAGATTGTCGCCGCCCACGGTGGCTCCATCACTGTCGAGAGCCGGATTGGCGAAGGCGCCTTGTTTCGCGTTTGTCTGCCGCTGCAGGAAAACAGCCCGATAAACGCAACCTCTGAGTGACCGCACGGTCGTATCAGCAGCTATTGACCGAACAAAGGCTTTCCATGAGTGAAGATGCACAAGATGTGGTACTGATTGTCGAGGATGACCCCTCGATCTTGATGGTGCTGTCTGCTTATTTGTCGGGTGAGGGTTACCGGGTGCTGCAAGCCGAAAACGGCGAGCAGGCCTTTGAAATTCTGGCGAGCAAGCCGCATCTGGACATGATGATCACCGACTTCCGCCTTCCTGGCGGAATTTCTGGCGTGCAGATCGCCGAACCTGCCGTGAAACTGCGACCGGAGCTCAAGGTGATCTTCATCAGCGGTTACCCGCAGGAAATTCGCGAGACCGACAGCCCGATCGCCCGCAAAGCACCGATCCTGGCCAAGCCGTTCGATCTGGATGTGTTGCAACAGATCATGCAGGACATGCTGTCCTGACTCCGTGCGCCGGTGGTGTGCCAGCGCACGGGGAATCACGACGTCGACGCTGCTACTTCACCTGATCCGCAGCGCTGTAGATGAACTGCGCATTGGTAGAGGCGGTTGTCGGCAAGATGATTTTGATGATGGGCATCACCCGACCTCCGGTCTTGTTATAGAAGTCCTGCTGGTCATGCTGCGCTCCGGCCAGGCCGCCGTCGAGGTAGAAGAACGCTTCGATGGGCAGCTCATTGGGAATGTTTTGCGGCCAGGTCGCCAAAATCAATTCGATGTAATCATGAGCACCAGCAAAGAAATTACCCAGCTGATGTGCTCGAATCGTTTGATAAAAAGAATCGGCCCCCAGGTTATTCATTGAGTCGCGCACATCGAAACTGCAAAGGTTCCAGGCGTTCGTACTACGGTTTGCCAGCCACTGCTCGGCGGTGGTGACGCCGATGGTCTGGCAGCGACGACTGCGGTCGGTGGAGTAGGGGTGCGCCCCGCAGCCCGGCGCCAGTCTCAATTGGGTTGCGCCATCCAGCGGGTAAGAACATAGCACTTCGATCTGCCGCGTACCCGCCGGTTTTGCCAGCACCGGGTAGAAGATAAAGCCGTTTTTCTGTCCGAATACCAAGCCAGTGAATTTGGCGTCCTTACTTAAGTACGAAAAAGACACGCCGCCACTTTTTTGCGAGTGCGGGCTGGGGTTCCAGCTTGAATAAGCAGTCGAAGCGATGGTAGACCTCAGCATGACCCCGCGACAGAGAAAGGCGGGCATCGAGGGTTTGCCGCAATCACGGCGAACATCGTTGTAGCGACTGGTCAGATTTGCGGCAACGCTGACGCCATTCTGCGCTGCACTCGACGTGGTGCTGGCAATGCCGGTTTCAGCTTGCATGAGCCCCATCGGGGCTTGCTCGACCGGAGCCGGTTGTTGTTCTTTCTGGCCTTGCTGCTGATCGCGAACCTGACAGCCCGCCAAAACAACCATCAACATCAGCGTGATGATTTTTTTCATTGTTTGTCCATCCCTTGAAGATTGACCTGCGCAAGGCAGGCGAGCGCAGAGCGGCCCTCCAACGGGTACGCTGCGTACTTCAGACGGGATTTAAACCTTAAGGAATTGCATTGAATACCTGTCAGAGTTGACAGGTGACAGCCTTTACGCTGGCGTATAGGGTGGTCGATCAATCGACGCGCAATTGCGCTTTTTGAGCGGTCTACCAGCCATTGCGCTCAGGCGCAGCGAAATTTGACGACAGCCTAAAGCCCCTGCTGCAATGCCGGATCATCCGGATTGAGCTGTTCCAGCTGCGCCAGCAAGATCTGCACGTTCTGCAGCTGACCGCTTTCCTTCCAATAATTGATCAGCAACACCCGGGCCTTGCGATCGGCCGGGTGGCGCTGGACGATTTCCTGCAGCTGGTTCTGCGCCGCTTCCAGCTCTTGCTCAGCATGCAGCGTGGTGGCCAGGTCGTAGCGGTAATCCTTGTTGTCGGGCTCAAGCTCCACGGCTTTGGACAACCCGAGCAGAGCGAACTCACCTTGCCCGTGATGCAGCAACCAAAGCCCCAGGGCATGTTGCAGGTAGGCCGAATCGGGCTGCGCCTTTAATTGCTTGGCCAACAATTGCCTGGCCGCATCGCTTTGGCCCTGTTTATCCAGCACTTCGATCTGCATCACCAGTGCCGGCAGGTTGCCGGGCTCCAGTTGCAACGTGCGTTCCAAGGCCTGCTGCGCATTTTTCAGCTCGGCATTGTGCAAATGCAGGCGTGCCAGTTGATATTGGGTTTCAGCACTTTCCGGCCGATGCTTGAGGACCTGTTCCCAGGCGTCGATGGCTTGCTCCAAGGGGCCGAAATACAATCCCAGCTCATCCGGCGTCAGACCCAATAACGCGTTGACCGCCGCAAACCGGACGTTGGGGTCGCTGTCGTCGAGTAAGGGGCCCAGCAACAGACTGCGCTGTCCACCGGGCACCAGCCCGCTGATGCTTTTGATCGCCGCGATGCGCACATCCGCCGAGGGGTGTTGCAGGTCTGCATCGGCCAGTTTCAAAGCTTGCGGGCTTGGGTAGTTGGGCAGTTCGGCATGCAGCCAGACACGGCGCTTGGTCGACAGGTCAGGGCGCCCCAATTGCTGATAAAGCACCCGCGCCGCCCCCGGTTGACCTGCACGAGCCTGGGCCAGCGCTTCGCTGTAGCCATGCTTGATCGCCGCCGGCACCACAGGCGTCGTACTGCGCAGGAAAAACCAGGCGAGGGCGAGGGCAAACAATACGCAAACGCTGATGAGCAAGTAGCGGCGGGACTGAGGCATGCAGGAATCCGGGGTGGCAGGTTTTGCAAGGTCATCAGCTTCGGTCAGGCCGGGCTGTGAGTCAAACCAGGAGTGAGGTTTTCGCGATTCGAGCCTTGGGGGCGCAGAACTGTCCAATCCTGACACCCCCAAATCCCTGGGAGCGGGCTTGCTCGCGAATGCGGTATGCCAGCCACAGAATATCTGTCGGATGTACCGGCCTCTTCGCGAGCAAGCCCACACAGGTTCTGTGAAGAATCAAAAAAAAGCCCCGCGACCGAATGAGGCGCGGGGCAAAAGAATTGGTTGGTTGCGGCCAACCAAAGGAGCTCTTTGAAACGTTACTTGCTGGCGACCGTCTCTGGTTGCCAGCCGCCGCCAAGGGCTTTGTAGATCGCGACAATGCCGCGATACAAATCGACTTCGGCCTGGGCCTGGGTGTCTTCGGCTGCGAGGCGCTCACGCTGGGCATCAAGCAACACGAGGAAGTCCACGGTGCCTTCGCGGTAGCGAATGTCGGCCAGGTCCGCAGCGGCGCGGCTGGATTCGCTTTGACGAATCAGCGAGATCAGGCGCTGCTGACGTTTACCGTAATCGCTGAAGGCGTTTTCCGACTCTTCCAGCGCCAGCAGCACTTGCTGCTCGTAGGTCGCCAAGGCGCCTTCGGCTTCAGCATCGGCACCGCGCAAACGGGCGCGCACGCTGCCCAGGTCGAATGCCGCCCAGGTAATGCTTGGGCCCAGTGCCCAGGCGTTGGCCGCCGAGGAACCGATCTGCGATCCGCGCCCGGCGGTGAAACCGAGGAAGCCGCTGAGGCTGACCCGTGGGAACAAATCAGCCTTGGCCACGCCGATGCGAGCGGTGGCGGCCGCCAGTTGGCGTTCGGCGCTACGGATGTCCGGACGCCGTTGCAACAGCTCGCCCGGATCACCGATGGGCAGGGCCTTGGCGATGGCCGGCAAGTCTTTTGGACTCAGGTCGACGGTCAGCTTGTCCGGACGCTCACCCAGCAGGGTGGCGATGCGGTTGCGCTGACGCACCTGTTCGGCCTGCAGTTGCGGCACGCTGGCTTCGACAGAGGCCAGGCGCGCATCGGCGCGAACCACGTCCAGCTGATCGCCGACACCGGCATCACGCAGGCTTTCGGTGATCTTGCGCGATTCCTGCTGGTTGTTCAGGTTGGCCAGGGCGATCTTTTCCCGCAGCTGTGCGCCGCGCAGTTGGCCATAGGCGTCCACCAGTTCGGCAATCATGGTGACTTGCAGTTGGTAAAGATCGGCTTCGGCCGCCTGCTGTTCAGCGTCGCTGGATTCCAGGTTGCGCTGGATGCGACCGAACAAGTCCAGTTCCCAGGCCATGTCCAGGCCCAGGTCATAGCGTTCACTGCTGACCCGGTCGGTGGTCTGGCCGGGAATCTGCCCCTTGGCCAGATCACTGCTGGCGCGGCTGGTGATGGTCGGCATGGCGTCATTGCTGGCGTCATCGCGAATCGCCCGGGCCGCTTTCCAGCGAGCGAAGGCCACGCGCAAATCACGGTTGCCTTGCAAGGATTGGGTCACCAACTGGTTGAGGGTCGGATCGTCGAACTGCTGCCACCAGATGCCTTCGAAACGGGCGCGGTCGAAGTTCTTCTGACCGGCGCTGCCATCGGTGGCGGCCGTGATGTTGGCCGCCTCCGTGGTTGGGGTTTTGTAGTCCGGGCCGACGGCGCAGGCACTCAAGGCCAGCACCAGAAGGCTCGGCAGGAAGGCTTTCAGGCTCATTGTTGCGCCTCCAGTTGCTTTTCCAATTTCAGCGCCTTGGCCGCTTTGCGCGCTTCACCGCGCTCCACAAAGTTACGAATCAGTACGTAGAACACTGGCGTCAGCAACAGACCGAAGAAGGTCACCCCGAGCATCCCGGAGAACACCGCCACACCCATGGCATGACGCATTTCGGCACCGGCACCGCTGGAGAAGACCAGAGGCACCACACCCATGATGAACGCGAAGGAGGTCATCAGGATCGGCCGCAGACGCAGGCGGCAAGCTTCCAATACCGCTGCCAGCGGGCCGAGGCCTTCTTCCTGTTTATCCTTGGCAAACTCGACGATCAGAATCGCGTTCTTACAGGCAAGTCCCACCAGTACGATCAAACCGATCTGGGTGAAGATGTTGTTGTCGCCGCCCGAGGCAATCACACCGGTGATGGCCGACAGCAGGGTCATCGGTACGATCAGGATCACCGCCAGTGGCAGGCTCCAGCTTTCGTATTGAGCCGCGAGCACCAGGAACGCCAGCAGTACGCAGAGCGGGAACACGAACAGCGCTGTGTTGCCGGACAGAATCTGCTGGTAGGTCAGGTCGGTCCACTCGTAGGTCATGCCGTTGGGCAATTCGTCCTTGAGCAGTTTCTCGATGGCTTTTTCGGCCTGGCCGGAGCTGTAGCCGGGGGCTGCCGCACCGTTGATTTCAGCGGTGATGAAGCCGTTGTAGTGCATCACCCGGTCCGGGCCCGAGGTATCGCTGACCTTGATGAAGGTCGCCAGCGGAATCATCTCGCCGCGGTTGTTACGCACTTTCAGCTGACCGATCTGGTCCGATTCGAGGCGGAACTGCTGCTCAGCCTGAACGTTGACCTGATAGGTGCGACCGAAGCGGTTGAAGTCGTTGGCATACAGCGAACCCAGATAGATCTGCAGGGTGTCGAAGATGTCGCTGACGGCCACGCCGTGGGTCTTGGCCTTTTCCCGGTCAATGGCAGCATCGACCTGCGGCACATTCACCGTGTAGCTGGTGAACAGGCCTGCCAGCTCCGGAACGCTGTGGCTTTTAGCGATGATGTTCATGGTTTCTTTGTACAGCTCGTCATAGCCCAGGTTGCCCCGGTCTTCGATCTGCAGGCGGAAACCGCCAATGGTCCCCAGGCCTTGTACCGGCGGCGGCGGGAAGATGGCCATGTAGGCCTCCTGAATCCCGGCATACTGGCCGTTCAATGCACCGGCAATCGCACCGGCGGACATGCTCGGATCCTTGCGCTCGTCGAAAGGTTTCAGGGTGACGAACACGATGCCGGCGTTAGGACTGTTGGTGAAACCGTTGATTGACAGGCCCGGGAAGGCTACGGCGCTTTCCACGCCAGGCTGTTTCAGGGCCAGGTCGGACATGCGCTTGATCACGTCTTCGGTACGGTCCAGGCTCGCGGCATCCGGCAGTTGCGCGAAGGCCACCAGGTATTGCTTGTCCTGGCCGGGTGGAGAAACCGAAGAACGTCAGCACCATCAGCCCGGCGTACACCAGCAAGGCGATACCGCTGCTGCGGATAACCCGGCCCACGGTGCCGACATAACCATGACTGGCCTTGTCAAAGAAGCGGTTGAACGGACGGAACAACCAGCCACCGAAAATCTTGTCCAGAACCTTGGAGAAGCGGTCTTTCGGCGCGTCATGGCTCTTGAGCAACACGGCGGCCAGCGCCGGCGACAAAGTCAGCGAGTTGAAGGCCGAAATCACGGTCGAAATCGCAATCGTCAGGGCGAACTGTTTATAGAACTGCCCGGTCAAGCCGGAGATGAACGCGGCCGGGATAAACACCGCACACAACACCAACGCCGTCGCGATGATCGGACCGGTCACTTCGCGCATCGCACGCTTGGTGGCTTCTACAGGGGTTAATCCGAGCCCGATGTTTCGCTCGACGTTTTCCACCACCACAATCGCATCGTCGACCACGATACCGATGGCCAGTACCAGCCCGAACAGCGACAGGGCGTTCAACGAGAAACCGAACAGGTGCATCACGGCAAACGTACCGATCAGCGAAACCGGCACCGCCACCAACGGGATGATCGAGGCGCGCCAGGTTTGCAGGAACAGGATCACCACGAGTACCACGAGGATCAGCGCTTCGAAGAGGGTGTGAACCACCGCCTCGATGGAGCCGCGCACGAAGATCGTCGGGTCATAGACGATGCTGAAGTCCATGCCTTCC
>LNAP01001466.1_pt1 | contig 27086 bp, 28 predicted proteins | sample 602601 | NCBI WGS metagenome assembly LNAP01 (sample SAMN02440304, study PRJNA202911) | soil metagenome | biome: Subtropical and temperate rainforests or woodlands; isolation source: soil samples (1 kg each in a 20% v/v slurry with milli Q water) were... ... | reverse complement strand
GCGTGAGTCGGTCCAGCAACGCGGTGGTCATCTTCGCGTCGCCGAACACGCTGGACCATTCTGCGAAGTCCAGGTTGCTCGTGATCATCACGCTGGTGTGCTCGTACAGCTTGCTCAGCAGGTGGAACAGCAGCGCCCCACCGGCCTGGCTGAACGGCAGGTAGCCCAGTTCATCGAGGATCACCAGATCCATGCGCAGCAGGCTGGTAGCGATGCGACCGGCCTTGCCTTGGGCCTTCTCCTGCTCCAGTGCGTTGACCAGATCGACGGTGGAATAGAAGCGCACCCGCTTGCCGTGCCGGGTGATGCCAGAGACGCCGATTGCTGTGGCCAGATGGGTCTTGCCTGTGCCCGGTCCGCCCACCAGCACCACGTTGTGCGCCTCGTCGGTGAAGGCCGTGGTGGCCAGAGTCTCCACCAGGTTGCGGTCCACCGGCGAGACCTCGAAGTCAAAGCCCGCCATGTCGCGGTGCACCGGGAACTTCGCCGCGTGCATCTGGTGGCTGACCGAGCGCATCGCGCGGTCCGTACCCTCGGCCTGCAACAGGTGCTCGATCAGCCAGCGCGAGGACTCGATGCCCACACCGCCTGCCTCGCCACCCCCTTGCTCGACCAGATCGGCCCACGCGCCGGCCATGCCGTGCAGGCGCAGTGCCTTGAGTTCGACCAGCACATCAGTCTTCATGGTCGGCTCCTTCGGTGATGGCACCCACGGTGTCCGAGCGCAGGCTGTCGTAGCGCGCCGTGTTCGCCAGCGGCGGCGTGGTCGCTCTCAGCAGCGTGGCCGCCGTGGGCGGCACCGGCTGCGCGTTGAGCCGGTTCAGCACGTTGACCACGTGCTCCACACTGACCTTGCCAGGCGGCCCACTCTCCAGCGCCAGCTCGATGGCCACCAGCACCGCGTCCAGACCGGCGCTGAGCACAATGGCCAACACCTGCGCCATCACCCGGTCGCCGCCCGGGTTGCGCAGCAGCCCACGGCGCAGCCGCTGCAGCGGCTCGGGCATGTCGGCAAAGGGCGCGCCGTTCCTCAGGGCACCGGGCTTTCTCTGCAGCAGCGGGATGTAGTGCTGCCAGTCGTACCGGGTCTCGCCCGCGTTGCTCAGCCGGTCGTGGCGGGCCACGATGGTGTCGTCGGCCACGATGGCGACGCTGCCCGGATACAACCGCGTACTGACCATCTGGCCCACCCGTTCGCACGGCACCGAATAGCGGTTGCGCGCCACCGACACCAGACAGGTGCTGGTGACCCGAGCGGGTTTCTCGACGTAGCCATCGAACGGCACGGGCATGGGCATGAGGTGCGCGCGCTCGTGTTCGAGCATCTCGGCCACGCTGAACTGGGTGTGCTCGGGGTGGCGCACCTCGTCCCACAACGCGCGGCAGCGCTGGGCCAGCCAGGCGTTGAGTTCGGTAAAGCTGCCGAACTTGATCTTGGCCGCGTCGATCCAGATGCGCCGGCGGCTGTCTTGCACGTTCTTCTCCACCACCCCTTTCTCCCAGCCGCTGGCCACGTTGCAGAAGTCCGGGTCGTACAGGTAATGCGCGCACATGGTGGCAAAGCGCTCGTTGACGATGCGCCCCTTGCCCTTCTTGACCTTGTCTACCGCAGTCTTCATGTTGTCATAGATGCCCCGGCGCGCCACGCCACCCAGCGCGGCGAAGCTGCGGGTGTGGGCATCGAACAGCATCTCGTGGCCCTGGCTGGGGTAGGCCACCAGCCAGAAAGCCCGACTGGCGCACAGCTTCATGTGTGAGACCTGCACCCGGTAGTAGATGCCGCCGATCACCATGCCTTCCTCGCTCCAGTCGAACTGGAAAGCCTCGCCCAGCTCGAAGGCCAACGGCACGAAGGCGTTGCCCGCAGACCCCTGGCCTTCGCCCTGGCGCCATGCCCGGATGAAGTCGGTCACCCGCGTGTAACCACCCTCATAGCCCGCACGCCTGATCTCGGCGTACAGCGCCTTGGCTGTGCGCCGCTCGTGTTTGGGCCGACGTGCATCAGCCTTCAAGGCCTGCCTGAGCACGTCATGGAACGCCGTGAGTTTGTTGGGCTGCTCGCCGCGCCGGTACTTCGGTGGACCGTCCACTTCCCCGTGCAGCCACTTCGCAACCGTGTTGCGCGAGAGCCCTGTCATGCGCGATATCTCGCGCTCCGATTTGTTCTTCCGGGCATGCAAATGCCGGATCCTGCCAATCATGTCCATGGTGATCTGCTGCACAAAAAAACAGCAGAGTAGGTTGTTCACCTGGCTCAGTTTTGGGTCGGCACTACCCTCAAAAGTGGCTCAGTTTTCGGTCGGCGCCAACATACAAGCTCCACAACGTCAATCGCGTGAAGCTGGAAGGACTTTTTCATCGGGTTTTTGGCGCTGCTCAACTAGACCTTGCAATCGAAGACCGTTTTGGCAGAGCGGTGAAGCCGCGTGAATGGTTCCTTGTGCCATTGCAAGTAATTGATGAGGTCGTGCAACGGCTTGTGGATGGCTCGCTTACTGGCGTGGTGTACGACGCGCAGGCAGCTAGTCTGGTGGCGAGTCAGACGTAACGCGCTCAATCTTTTTGCCTCGCGGGACCGAAAATAACAAATGTCAAAGGCAAGCGCAGCGCGTCAGGCCCGTGGGCACCTGTGGACAAGGGGGTGCGAGGGGTGGGAATGTGGGCAAGTCGCAGGCTTGTCCATATTTCCATGCCGATCCCCGCTTGTCCACGGGATCAAGACAGATCACTTGGTTTCAATTTGGACGCCGAAGACACGCACAGCCAGTCCTTTGTTTCCGGGCTGGAGGGCAAGGCCAACGAGGTAGGCAATCACGAGCAGAACGATGAGGCGGTATGCGAGTTTCATGCCTCCCATCATGTTGTCACGACGAGCAAAAGGCACTGCGGCCCAATTTCGCAATTTCGCAATTTCGCAATTACGTCGTGAGTCGCCGCCGAGCGGCCCAAGGTGCGGTGTTATACGATATAGATTATGTTAACTGACTTCAACATAACATCGCATCATATAACGTGCAAGGTGCCGCGTCTAGCGCTCGTGATCCTTGCTTGGGATGGGATGCGTTGACTTTTCGGTTTCGGTGGAAGCGCTTTGGCCTGGCGCCGGGCCGCGCTCAATGGCCCTGGCCATGTTTTCGTGCAACCGATCCATGACCGTTGCCTGTTCAGCAGCCGTGAGGTGTTGACCCTGAACTTGCTTTTTGAGCGCATCGAGCTGGACGAAATTTGCTTGCAATTCCGGGTGTTGCTTGACGGCTTCCTGTCGAGGGAGTTCTTTGAATGCCTTGCTTCGGGCTTCCCGTTCTATGCGTTGAACAACTTCCTCAGCAGGAATTTTCCCCTTGTCGTAAGCGTAGGTGATTTGGGCGTAACTGCCGTTGTCAAAATCCCGCTTGGGGCCGAGCGCTTTGTCGTGAATAACGAATCCGCGATCTTCGGATTCCTGCAGCGCGTGGTGCGCCGTTTGATCAACAACCTTGCCACGATAGCTTCGGCCATGCTGGGCCGCGGCTTCTGAAATCGTGATGTTGGGGGCCGAGCCTTTGGCGACCGCATCCAACTGCTTCAGCGAGGCCTGGCGAGCCCGGTATGGGGCCGCAAATTGCGCCTCCACCCATTGCGGGGCATTGGGCTCAATCACCACGTCCGGGCCGTTCTTTGTGACAACGCGAATGGGCGTGGTGCCCGAATTGTCAAAAATCAGCGCCTTGTCGGAGTGCTCCACTGCAGCCGGTAGCAACTGCATGGCGCTGGCATAGCGGCGACGCACGGTGTCCGGTTCGACGGCATGCCCGCCCATTGCGACCCGGTTGCTGACCCGAGCCACGTTTTTTTCTGCATCGTCCGTGGTGACAAAGACCAAGGCAACCTCGAAGCCGCGTTCGCGTGCTTGGGTCAGCAGAGCAACCTTTTCCGGGGTGGACATAACCGACTCGAAAGCAAACGAGTGTCCGGCCTGCAACGCGGTAACACGCCGCGATTCCGCTAATTCAGCGGCTTTGATGTTGCGGGTTTGGTAGTCTGGAATCTGTGATTCCATACTTTTGGCGATGTCATCGGCATTGATGTACTCGCCTAAAAAACCCAGAGCAGGATTTTTGAGAACCTGGGCATTGATGGATGATTTACCGGAGCCATTCGGCCCCGCAAAAACAAACATCACCGGCGCAGATCCATCTTTCTGCGCATCGCCCGATTGACTCATCAGGCCCGCTTTTTTTTTGGCTCTTTGTCGGCGGGCTTGCCCGGTGCTGCATCACTGTGCGCCGTGGGGCTGGGGAAGGGATCTTTGGTGGATTGTGGAGCTGGGCTGCTGGCGTAGCCTTCAACGGGCAGGCCAGCGGCACGGGTGCGCGCAACAGCTTGGGCTACGCCCTTTCGAGCGTCGTCCACAAGTCCAGAGCCAAAAAAATAGCTGTCGAACTGTGTTGTCGTTGCCATGACGCGACCCCTTTTCAAGCCTTGATTTTACGCCTTGTTGGCGATTGCGAAGGGTTCGCGGTCTTTGCCTGCAATCCACGCTGGAGGCTTGCCGCGCCCGGACCAGGTGGTGCCGGTTGCGGGATCGCGATACTTCGGCTCGACCTTCGCTCGCTCGCGGCGCACGGGCCCCCGCGCTCCTGTTGGCAGGATTTCTTGAGCGGTTATGCCGTACTGATCCATGAGATCGCGGATTTGTTTTAGAGCCGCATCGAGTTCTTGCATGCGCGCTTCCTCGATCTTCTGATCCAGTTCGCTGCGCTGCTTCAACAGTTCGCTATAAGTTGAATTCATTGCTGTGGGGGGATTCATACGTTGCGCCAGTTCGTGTAAATGTCCAAGTGGCGGGAGCAAGGACGAACCGCATAGTATGGACGCCTTCGCGCGCAATAAAGTCTCGTTCCAGTAAAGGGAGACTGTAGTAATCACCTATTTTTTCGGCTTTGATGGGTTCGCCGGCAGTTGTGCTGAATAGATATTCTTGCCCCGCCCTGCCCTCAAATATTGTGCGTTGTGCATACACCCACGCTTTGGCCGTGCCGACATGACCCGACGCCATGTAATGCGGGGTAGCCGTCATGCCAGTGGAAAATTCTTCCGTTGCGCAACCGCCGAGCATGAGGGCAGTGAGGGTGATTAGGAGTGCTTGTTTCATGGTGGGGCCTCTGCTTAACGTCCAAATTCTTTGTCGCGATGGCGGCTTGCAGCCACCTCTTGTTGCCTGTTGCGGTCTTGGTTCCTGTCGGTGACGTTGATCTTTGGCACGTGGCCGCGCTCAATGGCATTGAGTGCGTTTTTGTTCAGGCGATCCATGACTACCTTGGCCTGTTCGACAGATAGCCGCTCGTGATCCACTTTGCGGCGTGCTGCCTCGACGCCCGCATACGCTCCCGCCAGTTCCGGGTACTTCTGCATCGCTGCTTCCGGTCGCTCGTTCTTGAAAGCATCCACCATCCCCTGTTCGTGGGTCTTTTTGCCCGTGACGGTGTTGACGTTTTCGCGTCCGCGAAACTCATCCTTGCTTTGGATTGCAGCGAGCCTCGCTTTGTCCGCGTCGGTGGGGGAGTAGCCGCGTACCTGCATTCCGCGTGCGGCCGCTTCCATCCACACTTCTCGTTTGAAGGTTTCGCTTCCCGTGACGCGAATCTCGTCCCAACCCCGCGCCTGGGCGATCCGTACCATGGAGTCGGCCACGGCGGCGCTGTTTGTCTGTGTCTCCAGCTTGCTGCCCCTGTCGCGGAACGCGACTGCTTCCGGATTGCGCTGGAAATGGTACTTGTCCCCTACCTTGAGGTATTTCGCAGCCACCTCTTGAGGAACTATCGGCTTGCGGTCATCTTCTGCTGGGCTGAAAACTTCATCCGACTGGACTTCGTTGTCTCCGCCGTCCCTGCCCTGCCCCGTGCCTTGCTCCACCTTGCGCATGTCCTTAGAAATCGCATTCAGAGCTTCTTGGCGGTGCACTGCCAGTTCCTTCGCTGCCGCGTCCGTGTCGGCCTGGCGCCTGGCCGCAACCGCGCCTAGTGCTTCCGGGTCCAGCACAGTCCCCTTTCGCTCTTCCTTGAGCATCATGCGCCGGGTATTTTCATCGGGCGAAAGTCCATATTCGTTCAACAGCGCTTCCCCTCTGAGTGCCCCCCGGCGTTCCTTGCTGGCAAGGATGGACGCCGCGTTTTTGTCGCCCACAGCGTCGGCCAGGCACTCCGTGTCCAAGTCTTTCAATCGAACCACCGACTTGCCATCCAACAGGAAATTCACGTTGTAACGGTCGTGCCCGTCCTTTTCAACGTGCTCATAACGAATTGCCGTCGCTGGTTGATCGTTAATTTGCATGATGCCGAAAGTAGGACGGTGCTTATATGACTCGTCCTCTTTCTGGGAGTTTTCGGGGTTAATTTTGATTTGATCTTGTGACATATAAATTCCATTGTCATATTCGAACGAATTCTAAATTAAGAATCCCTGTTCCTGACTTATTCGGTCTGCATATTCGTGTAACTTCTCTATGGTGCGTTCGCCTTCCGGAGGGGGTTTGATGCTTGATAAATCAAGTGCGAAATTAATCTCAGAAATGCGCGGATAGTCATCAGGAATAAATGCGCGATGGAGATTAGTACCGCTGCTTACTTGCTCAATTGATCCTTCAGCAGAAGCAATTACATCTTGATATTCATTTATGCTAAGCAGTGGAACGGGTGCCGCCAGTTCGCCAGCACGCATTGCATCGTCCATCTCTTTCTTAGTGGGCAATCTTCCCCCAATAGTACTCAATGATGGTGAAACTTCCTTGAGTCTATCCATGAATTTCGCGTCCGCGAAATATCGAACCTTTTTGGCTTGAATGGGGAGGACGTTTTCCAAAACGATCAATTCTGCTTCCTCACCCAAGGAGGTTATTTCTTGAGGAAGAAGTAACGCGCGACGTTGATCGCTGACGCTCTCCGAAGAATTGCGGCGCTTGAATATTTCAGTGTTTCGGGACTTCGATGCGCTCTTAGTAGTTGTATAGCCTAACCATTCGGAAATATCGCGTGCAGATTCGGTTTCGGATGCTTTTGGCGGAAATACTATGTTGAGGGCGTGATTGGTGCGGAAAGTTTCAGCGGCCTCGCGGCCATAAACGTCCGTGAGTTGCGCCGGGCTTTGAATGATGGGCATCATTCGCAATCCGTAGCCTGCAATAAAGCTAATTCCCTTGCTCAAAATGTTGACTTTGCCCATTGACGTGAATTCGTCCATCAAGAGAAGGCACGTATATTTCAAATCGGGATTTTGTGAGGGGAGTTCCCGAGTATTTAAATCTACAAGCTGTTGAAAGAACAGATTGATGAGCGGTGCCATACGCTCAAGGTTGTCAGGGGTGATGCCAATGAAAATTGACATCTTGCGCTTGCGAAGGTCTCGCAAGTCGAAATCGTTTTCGCTGGTGGCAGCGTCAATCGCCGGGTTCATCCACAGTTCAAGCCTCGACCGGAACGAGGTCATGATCCCGCTGCGCGTGTTCTCGCTGGCGATGGATGTATAGCTTTGCAGGCCACGAACGCATGCACCCGACAGTCCATTGCCGCAATCCCTGCGGTCTTTCGCAGCCTTGTCAAAGTAGTCCTTTCCATCTCCATCGGTCAATGTCTCTCGCAGCACCTGGCCCAGCGTTACGGGCTTTCCGGGCGACTCCAGCAAGAACAAAACGACCCCAAGAAACAGACTGCGCGGAGTTGCTGTCCAAATAGGATCAGTGCCCTGCACATCCGGGAAGATCATGTTTGCGATCTTCTGGATATCGTCGATACGTTTACCGGGGTCTTCGCTGATGTAGCCCAAAGGGTTATATCGATGCGTTCGACCATCGCTTGCCCCAGGGTTGAACAAGTAGCAGCGCTGCCCGTACTTGCGTCGATAGCCGCTGGTGATATCCCAGTTTTCCCGCTTTATGTCCAGAACCACACAGCTTTCAGGCCAAGTGAGAAGGTTCGGGATGACGACCGAAACCCCCTTTCCTGAGCGAGTTGGCGCAGAGAGCAAAACATGTTGTGAGCCATCGAACATCAAGTAGCCGGAGCCTTTTTTGCCTACGATGATTCCCCTATTTCCCGTTAACCCTGCTTTCCGAATTTCTCGGGCCGATGCGAAACGAGCATCTCCGTGCAGGCTTTGTCGTGAGGGCTTAAGAAATAGTACCAGTGGTAGAAGCAGCGCGACGGTGCTAAATCCAGCCCCTGACCATAGCCATGTATTAATTCGCTTTTGCTCGCCGAAATACACCGCATATTGTATAAATGTAAGCGCATTAACCTTGTTGTAATCTCTCCCAACGCCAGCCAGAACCACGGCGCCTGCAAGATGCAGCCATACCAAAGTTATAACTATGGATACAAATATCCATAGTGCCGGTTTAAACCATTTGTGCGCGCTTAAATTCAGGGTCATAGAATATTTCTTTGACTTTCCAGCGGTCCATATACACCACAACGTCAATCGTCGTGTAAAGGCGTCTCTTAATGTCGTCAGTTTCGAGGTGGGCGCCAGTGCGGGAATCCTTGATGAAAGCCGTCAATTGTTCAAAGGTTTCCCACGCACCGTTTGCGTGCATGGTGCTAATGCTGCCTGGGTGCCCAGTGTTGATCGACTTCACGAATTCCCATGCTTCATCGCCACGTAATTCAGCGAGTAAAATCCTATCGGGTTTCATCCGCAGACACGAAGCTAGTGATTGTTTGGCGGTTACTTTTGATCCGCCTTCATCTTCACGGGCGTAAAGCAAGTGCACTTTGTTTGGTACGTCGTCCATGAACAATTCATGCACATCTTCGATAGTAACCAGTCGCTCAGTTTTAGGAATGGAGTGAATGAGACTGCGCGTTAATGTGGTTTTTCCAGAACCAGTTTTGCCAACAATGAGCAAATTGCGCTTAGTCAAAACCACACGATGCAGGAATTCCCGTATGCGACGTTGCTTCTTTAATTCCAATAAATCTGTCTCAAACGGACGAAGCCCGTCGTTTGCATCTTCGACTTTCGAGAATGCGCCGCTTGCTTCCAGCTCCTCTAAAGTTTTGTCGGTCATGCTTGGCTTGCGGATCGTCATGGACACCGTATTCGCAAGACACGCCGGAGGAATAATGACTTGAACCCGTTCCCCATCGGGCAAGGCGGCAGACAAAATCGGTCGATCAATCGAAATGTCTTTTTCGTTGTAGGTCGCTATCAGTTGCCCAATGTGCATGCAACTTTGGTACGACATTTCAGGTGCTGCATGCCGCACCCAGCCCGAAGGCCCTTCTGTCCAAATCTCACCCGGCTTGTTTATCGCAACTTCGGTAACGTCACCCTGTAAGTGTTGGTAGATGGGCTTCAGGTACGTGTCGAGCATGGCCCGGCGCACCAACCTTTCCCCTGTATGGGGCGTGGGCTGCGCGACCGCTGCGCTCGTGTTGTATGAGTCGAGCATGGGCTAGTGAACAGCTCGCAGGCCGTACACGTCGCTGAAATCCAAGTCGCGCGCCATGAGCACTTGAATGTGTTGCCCTTGGTTGACGATCAAGGTCGATGGAATTGCCGACTGTTCGCGCAGCATTGCGCTGACGATCTGCTCCCCGGATTGAACCGTGCCGCTATAGATGTTGGTCTGATCACCGCCATCACCTGGCTTTTTGGTGCGGTTGTTGGCAACGATGTTCACCGTGTCCTTGAGGAAGCTGGTCATGATCGCCGCACCAAATCGTTCCCAAAAGTGGTTATCCACATAGCCACTGATACCGCTACGGCCCAAAGAATCAGTGCTCGGAGAGTTGAGGCTGACCACCACACCAGCGGGCGTTTTTGCCCTCGTCCAGAGCAGGAACATGCGGGCCTGGCCACGTTGCAGAGATCCGGCGTATTCACCGACCAGTTGGGTACCGCGATCCAGTAAGAGAACACGGCCGTTGTCGGAATACACGTCCCGTGTCAGGCGGCAAGTTGTCATCCCTGGAACGCTGGAATCAATGGCCGTTTCCAGGGCGCAATCGAGAGTTGCGCCCTTTGCAAGCAGGTAGTCACGACGCGGAAGCACAGTGGCTGAAACGGCTTCGGTGACCGTGGGTTTGAGGCGCTGCCCAAGGGAGTCCGCGCGGGCGCTGGACGTCACAATGCCGCCCTCGGGGCCTGCTTGATCAATGGGGTTGCCATCAGGGCCTATGAACGATGCGCCGCCCCCTTGACCCATCCCATGCATCCCGGCGCCCTGCCCCATCAACTGGGCCATCCGCTCTTGTTCAATCTGCTGTCTGCTCATCGGCCCCGAAGCCCTTGAGCCCGCGCCGCCGCCTGAGCTGCCACCTTGAGCCACCAGATTGCCAGACATTTTGCGTTTCCAAATATCGTCTTCCTCGTTCGCTTGGGCTACCTCAGCTTTTGGTGCAAGCGATGCCGGGGGTTCAGGAGGCGCCGGAACGATGAGTGCTGGCAAGCGGTTCGCGACCTTGCCGTCATCCCCCTTTTTGACTGGAGCCGACGGATTTCGATTCACGGCCACAATCGCCGCGACAGCGAGCAATGCCATGAATACATATCCTGCCGCTGTAATGAGCTTGTTACCGCCACGCTTTCGGTTGAGCGACGGCAGATCAGCATCGTCATCAAAGTCATCAGATGGCTGTCCCTGGCCGTTTTCACGCCCGCGAAACCCCTTGTCCTGACCGCGCCACGCATCCTTGCGGTCATCGCCAGCGGCCACATGCTTGTCTTGATCCTGGCTCATTTAGTTGACCTCCTTGATTACACGTTCCACATCAGGAGCGACAGTCCCCGTTAAATTATTTGCCCCACCGCTACCGTCATAGGCTTTATTCCAAACGCTAGCCACAAAATCACCTTTCCGAAGCGTGAACTTTTCGGCTAATCGATGCAGTACGATCGTATTTCCGCTAGTCACATGGGTGTTTACCAAGGATTCCTTGCCGGTTTCATCGGTTTCGTAAACTGCAGGCATTTCCGCATTGTTGTTGAAAATTAGATAAACAAAGCGGCCGTCATCGTATGCGCCATTCGGGCTGACCTCCTGACTTCCAGCCACCCAATAATCCATGTTATGACCCGTGCGCGACGGTGCGCGTGTGAGTCGATTTTTAATATCTTCTCGTTTTAATTTATCCGCTTCTGCTTTGGCACGTGCATTTGCATTTGCATCGTCGTCGTCTGAATAACGGAAAGAAAGAGAATAAATCAGATCGCGATTCGCCCATGCCGCCTTTTGATTTTTTTCGTTCAAAACTACGGCAACAAATTGATATATTCGTTTATTCGTGACGACGGTAATGTTGGTGTCGCCCTCCTTTGCTGTGGGCTTTATAAACATATTGTTCCCACGTGGAATGACTTTCCAGGCAAGATCATCACCAACTGCCACGTCTTTGATCTGTTCAGTTTCGCTAAATTTGATATGCGTTGAAACCCCAAAGAAGGTATTCAAGCGCACAACATTTCTTGGGTTGTAGGTGACGACCCGAATGCGAGCGTCCGCCGCCCCAGGTTCCGGTATCGTTTCTGCAATTGCACCGCATAGCAGCGTTGCCGATAGGCAAGCGATCAGTAGTTCTTTCATTCAATCCCTCAATTCGTGATAGCTGCGCTCGCGGGAGTCGCAGGCGCCGCCACTTCGGTAGCCAGATCAGAGAGAGACGCCAATGGCGACACGCTTGGCTCAGGCGGTTTATAGGCCTGGCGCTCAACGGCTGTAAGGGATTCAGGGTCAGTCCGATAGTCTGTGACTTGATAGCCAAGCGGATTAACCGCCCGGTCAGCATCAGACATAGGTGCTCCTACATATTTGAATGTGACTGTGGATGCCCAGTGCGAGAGTTCCGGCTTATCGGGACCGCGAACGACTTCTTTCACGAAACGAACGAGCGCAACATTCGGTTTAATGAAAGATGTTGACTTGATGGTGATATTGACTTTGGCATATTTGCCATAAACTACCAAAGGAGATTGGGGATTCTTGGGGGTGAAATAATCAAAATACCGCTGCTGTTCAGTATTGCCGCTAAGAAGCCCAACCGCCTTGTAATTGACATCGGCCATTTCACGGAAATATCCTTCGCGTGCACGCACGTAGATTTGTGCAAAATACTTATTTACCGACTCGTTATAGGTGGTGTCGCCTCCCTTGAGGGTATGGACTACATCCACAACGCCCGTAGTGTTGTCAACGCGAACCACAAAGGGTTCAACGGTCTTGAGTGGAACGAGCGCTGCAACAGCTCCTACACACAGACAGGCCAGAAGAAGACTGATGCCAGCGACACGCCACGCGGTTTGACGCGACTTCTGTTCCATGTGCACTCTGTCTGTTTCCCATGACTGGACTTCGGACAGATATTTATCAATGTCAGATGCGGGCTTTGGTTTACGTTTAATCATTTTGTGTATTTGATAAATGCAAAGTCACGGTTATTTACGGTGTCTGGTTTATAGATGACTTCATAAATTCCGCTGCCCTGCTTCCCGATTTCAAACAAAGCCTTGTCCAAAGTAACTTGGCGAAGATCGACGTTTACCAAGCCCTGTCTCAATTTTTCACCAGATGCCGGAAGGATGGTTAGCTGTGGTTGCACGTCCCGCAATGCTTCGATGGCGTGTTCAGGATCGCCTCGATATTTGAAATCAAATACCTTAGCTATCAAGGAAGAAGGAGGACGAAAGTCGGCTTTGTTGATTGGGCGATACTCGCCCGTGACAGCGGCAGGCGGCTTGGGAGCATTTGCGCACCCCGAAAATAAAACGACCAAGGAAATATAAATGATAGTTTTCTGCATAAATTTCCAGAAGTTAAGCCGTGTGATTTCGCGTCCGCGAAACTCTAGTTTTTGGCGACCGTGTTATTTCTTTCGCCACGTACCCGTCGCGCTGCCGCTGCAGCAGCTCTTGCCGGGAGTGAGGGGTTATTAGCTGCCCATCGAGCGTTTACCGCAGCTTGGCGGCGCCTGCCTCGCCACTCCGAAAGCGATCTACCAGAACCAACTCGATACGCCTGACTGGATGCGCCTCGAATTTTTGCGTAAGCCCATCCAACGGCTCCCATCGTGCTTACGGCAGTCCCGCCACTTAGCGCGGCAGCAATTGAACTTACTTGCAGCAAGAGAAGAAATATAACTGCGCAAACAGCTAACAACATAATAGCGTCCACGAATGGCGGTTTCCCGCTATTCATTGTTGAAACTGCTGTATTAATTGAACTGTCTAGATAGCTTCCTGTTAATTTCAATATTGCAGATGTGAGAATAATCACAAATCCAAAATTTAGCGCTTGACCAATCCATGAATCAAAAAATCGCTTACTGCTTTCAAACATAAGCACTAGGATAAATATTGGACCAACAGCGAGAATGACAGCAAGAGCCATCTTGGCCAGGACGAACAGAAATCCTGCATATCCCGTCAATATGACGCTTGCAATGCGGATGAGCCAGGAGACAATTAGACAGGGAATGTCGGGAATTCCAATAGAATATGCATTATCCTCGGCGGCCTGTTCCCACTTCTTGCTATAGACCCATAGCTTTTCGAAAATGGTGTCAAGAAAGCTTATTTTGTCACTTTGGTTGCCGCCTGCAATTATTGAGGCCATGCTATCTGGCGATTGCCAAAGCCAATCTACGAGAAATTGCGAATATAAACCGACAGTTAATGCAATCGCGCAAATAATCGTTAGTTTGACAATTCTCGTGATTCCGTCTGTTATGGGTTCAGTGATGACGCCGCGAATCATTGACCAACCCCAAAACATGATATAGATCATGAGTAAAGTCGTTGCTACCGGAGTGATGGCTCCAATGATTGAAGCAGACGTTGAACTTATGTATGTTTGAAGCGGCGACGTTACTGCTTCCATCAATGCCGTGTAAAAACCAGCCATAAGTTAATCACCTTCCGAACAATTCTGCTTCGCTTCTCACATTGGCAATGGAGCCTTTATGATTGCGACCCTCTGCAAGTGCCTTCTTTCTTTTGCTGTCAATTGCATTCATGCAACGGACATGCATTCGGAAGTCGCCTTGGCAGTTTGTTTGTATATATGCTGAAAGTTCGTCTACGGTGGCTGAGCTAATATCAATTTCTGGTGGGGCTGATGGTTGGCATCCAGCCAACGCAAGAAGCATGGCGAGAACAAATATATTTTTATTCATTGTCAATTTCCGAATAGTTCGGCCTCTGTTCTGATGTTCGCGAAGGAACCCGGTGCGTCACGCATCTCCTTAACATTTGCGCGTCCTTGCGCAGTCATTTTTCTTTGTTGAATTTCCTGCAAATTTTTCATCATTGCAATCTTTGATGCCTCGTTTTGCATCATTACCTGCTCCGCTTGAATGCGCGCCTGCAAGTCCACCATATCTTTTGCATCGGGAATGCTGGCATCATTGATTTTGTCCAGCAGTACTTGAATGTCGCCGAATCGGCGGCTTGCTTGCTTGTAGCTCTCAAGTGTCATTGCCTCGTCGATGGCAAGCTGATCCCTGCGGAATTTGTCGAGTTTTACGCTGCCTACAGGATTATCCAGTGCAGTGCGCAACGCTTGCCAGTCGCCGTAACCTTGGCTCAGAATATTCTTGTATTCATCCGGAAGGTAGCGCCTGAGCTGGGGATTGTTCACCAGGCTGGCCATGCCTCGTATGCCATTCAAGCTGCGGTATTCCTCGACGAGCTGGTTATATTCCTGCACCATTTGCGCGTATTGAGCGATCCATGATGCAATTTGTGTGGTTTCTTTTGCGATGTTGCTTCCACCGAACCCAAGGAATGCATTGGCTGGAATGGCAGTGAATGCCAGTGCTGCGGCGGCAGCGGCAACGGAAACGGTTTTTTTGATGTTCATGCTGCAATTCTTTCTCGGCGGATTTTGTGAAACTCAGGCAACCAGTTGGCGGGATCTTCACCCAGTTGTGCTACGAGCTGTTCAGCCAGTAGCGAGGTGGCCGTGTTGCCTGAAAGAACGGCCAATTCATCATCAAAGCCTCTTAAATCAAGTTCTGCTACGACTGAATTCGATCCTTGCTTGATCAGAAAGCGCCGTGATTTTTCCGGTAAATCACGGATCAATTCATATTCTTTTTCGGAGAGTTTGAAATGCTTGATGTAATCATCCCTGTCCGCTTCGGGATTCGGGAGGAATATCTTTGTCGCTGTCTGCTCAATGATGGCAAACGCGATGGGCGAACGAATGACTTGCTTTGGCGCTTGCGTGAAGCAAACGAGAAAGCCGTCCTGTTTTCGGATCGTCACCAGTTTGTTCTTAACGAAGTCCTCGAATTCTGGATCGTCGAGCAGTTTCCAAAACTCATCCATGAATATGACCACCCTTCGGCCATCGAATAGGGATTCGATCCGGTGCATCAAATACATGATGATTGGCGTTCTGGTTTCCGCGTTTTCAAGGAATTCCGTCACGTCAAAGCCGACAATGGCGTTTGCTTCCACGTCCAGGGTGTCTTCTGCGTTGTCCAGCGCCCAACCCAGGGGGCCAAAGCCGTGACACCAGCGCGCCAGGCGCATGTAAATGCCGTTTTGCTCAGTGGGGTTCAGGAATTGCATGATGGCGCTCAGGCGCCGCTGTGCCTTTGGAACCGCTGGGTTCATGACCCCGGCAATTGCCTTTGCAATTTCCGCTTCTTCGCGCGGCGTGATGGGCATGCCTTCGCGCCGCACCAGGTAGCGCACGAGGTTTTCCAGGAAGGTGATGTTGTTGGGGGTGGGGTCGAGCTGGAACGGGTTGAAGCCGGTTGAGACGCCGTTTTTCAGCGGGTAGTAGCGCCCACCCATTGCGCGTACCGCTACGGCCGCGCCCAGGTCTTTGTCGAACACTACGGACGTGAGGCGCTTTGCTGGTGGCTTGTTGAACTTCTGGGCCTGCGCGAGCAAAAAGCACTCGATCACGGTTTTGCCGGTGCCCGACTTACCGAGCACGATGGTGTTGGCCAGCTCCTTGTGATTCGGGTCCAGCTTCGCGGCCCGCTTGGCGTCAGCGCCCTCTTCCCCTTTGTGGAACGAGAAGTAGAAGGGCGCTCCTGACGTTGTTTTGAACATCGTCACCGCTGGCCCCCATTGGTTCGCTTCAAGGCGCCCAATGGGGTAGTTGTGCAGGCTGGAGAACGAGCAGAAGTTGCGACTGGTAATGTCGCCCGCGCGGATTCGATAGTCGAAGTTGCCGGGCATGAGGGAGTAGTACGCCGCCGCCATGCCGAGGTCTTCGCGCGACCACTTGATACCCGCATCGCTCAGGATGCTTCCAGCCACCGAAATATGGTCTTTCAGATCCTTCTCGTTCTGCGCGCGGATCATCAACGTGAGCGAATGCGTGCCCATGACGAACCGATTGCTTGTCAAATCGTCCAGGGCCGCATCAATCGCTTCGACCTGGCTCGTGGCCACGTCCCCGGCATTGACCAGCCGCTTTTGCTGGCGGGTCATACGCCCGCGCGCCACGGGCTTAGAGAGGAACGTGAACGACTGGCCGAGGGTGAACTCGTAGGGCACCGACAACAACTCATTGAGCAGGCCGGGGTGCGTGTGCGCGGGGTATTCTTGAAACGCTAGCGTGGCGCAGAAATAGTCTTCTGTGGACGTGCGCAGACTCATCAAGCCGCCCTTGCCGAAGAATGGCCGCGACGTGGGCAGCACGTCCCGCATCTCTGCGCGTGGAAGGGGGAAGCGGCGCCACTCACCGTTCAGGATGTAGTGCAGGAACTCCCCAGTTTCAGAAAACAGGTTGCCCTTGAATTCATAGCACCCAAGCAATTCGGGTTCGTAGCGATCCAATGCCGCCATCGACGTTGAAATCAAGTCTTCCATGTTCTCGATATGCTCAAGCTGCAGCTCTTCCAATTGCGCTTTGCTTTGCCGTGAGAACATATCCACGATTCGCCCTGCTGCAATCGGCTGTGGGCGAAATACGATGCTGATATACAGCTCGTTAATCATCAAGGTGGTTTCCTCGATGCGGCTTCGATATTTCTTGTTCAGGTTGTTGATGAATTCGGAAGCGAACTCACCTTCCGGGTATTCGTTGATTTCACGCCGGACGATGTGACTCCATAGCGCGACATGGGGCGAACTGATATTTCGGATAAAACCGTTTAATTGGCTGTGCCAACCGTTCAAATCGGATATGTCCGCGCTTTGGTGGGCGGCGCCCGACAGCCTGATGGTAAACATCATGTCGCCATTCATCATCTTGACGATGTTGCGTGTGACATGCCCAGAATATGGAAGAAATGCGCTGACACCGACCTCTTTGTCTATCGCAGACGTGAATTTCAAAATGCCTTTCATGCGGTTCCTTATTTTTTCGCGGTGGCGAAATTCCTGCTCTTTTTAGACTTTGGCAATGCGGTGTAGGCCAACGGGGAAAAACTGGTAGCTTTCCAAAACATGCGATTGAGACACCGGCCATTGATCAGCCCGTACTTTGTCAGGCTGTCAAATCTACCGGGGTCACTCGCAGAGAGTAGGTAAAGGAAACCGTGCGTTGGGATGAACAGAAGAAGCCAGATGGGGTTGCCAATCGCCAGGAACACGCAGCCAACGACGATCATTTCCACCACAAAAGCTGTGAAGTGCACGCCGAACACCGTTGCCGGGCGCGTCAGACCGACAAACAGCTCATCGACTTCCAATTCGACCACTTTTTCGGCTTCTTCCACTTATTAACTCCCTTTGTTTAACCGACTGCGCTGATGATGTAATCAACAATCGCCGCTGCACCAAAAATCAGTACGATTCCGATAATGATCTTGATCGCCCAGTCCCATGACAACTTACCGGCGATTGCCGCAATGCCACAGGCAATAACCGCAATAATCGCCAATGTCCTGGCTAAGCCGCCCGTAAAAATGTCCATCACTTTCTGAGCCGCTGCATCCCACGGTTCCGCCATGGCCAACTCTGGGGCCATGAATAACAAAACGATGAGCAGCATTGCAATCATCGACAGCGTTTTTCCGCTTGTCTCTCTCTTTTGCTGTGCGTTGTCGATGTAAGCGGTTTTTAATTGATTCAGCATAAGTTTCCTTTCATGTTGCTGTGATTTTAAGATGACAGTCTATAGAGACTGAATTAATATTTGTTCTTAAATGTTTAACCATTCGGTCGAGGCTTGACCACTCTCTTGTTTTGCCTCGCGTCGTGATTACTGGAAAAACACCTGATTTCCATTTGAGGATGGCGTGTAATTCGTACTTGGATTTGTCGTTCTCCCTTATTTGCAATATCTCCACCTGGTTGCTTATTAGGTAGTGCAACAATTCGGCGTTCTGCAGTCCGCGTTGAAGTCGTTGGTTCATGCTTGCTTCTTGCCGCCGCCTCCCTTGTCGCCGTTGAAATCTGGCTTGTTGCGCTTGTTGGGGAAATTGGCGCGACAGCCGTCCTTGAAGCCCGAGCAACCCCAAAAGTCGTAGCCGTCTTTGCCTCTTTTGGTGCGGCGAATAAGTGGTTTGGAGCACAGCGGGCACGAATGGCCGGAATCGCTTGGGGTTTCCTTCTCGCCGGGCTGGCCATCCTTGTCGGGGCGCGTTGCGTTGCAGGCGGGGTAGCCGCTGCACCCCCAGAAGTGCCCTGCTTTCCCAGGAATGCGGCGCATTGCGCTGCCGCAGTCGGGGCAAGGATGGCGCGGCGCTGATCCGCTGGTTTCAAGGCTGGCCAGTTCCTGGCGCAGCTTGTCGTGCGTGGCCTCGACCGTGGCCAAGTAGCTGCCCTGCCCGCTTGCGATCGTGTCCAGCTCGCTTTCCACTTCGCGCGTGAAGTCCACGGCGATGAAGGAGAACGCTTTCGTGAGCTGATCGACGATAAAAAATGCCGTCTCTGTCGGATGCAAAAACAGCTTGCGAGTGGTGATGTAGCCGCGCCTCTCGATGTTGCCCATGATGGCCGCGTAGGTTGCTGGGCGCCCTATTCCCTCGCTCTCCAGCTTGCCGATCAGAGAGGCCTTGGTGTAGCGCTTGGGCGCCCGTGTCTTCAGGGCCAGAACTTCGCCGCCCAGCGGTTGGAGCCGCTGCCCCGCATCGAGCGGTGGCACCTGGTTGCTTTCGGCGCCCTGCCCTTCAGGCCTGTCTTGACCGTCCGCTTCCTCGTGTCCCTCGCCCACCAGAGACAGCCAGCCGGGTTCCTGCAGCGTTTCACCTTTAGCGCGAAAACGGACTTGTCTGCTGTCAACCTGTCCGAGCAAGGTAGCAGTGCGGGTCTTGTAAACAGCATCCGCCAACTGGCTTGCGATGGCACGTTGGCGAATCAGCTTGTACAGGGCTTGCTCGTCGCCCCCCTGCCCTGCCGTCTCAACTTCCCAGTGTGTGGGTGTGATGGCAGGGTGCCCAGCTTGCGCGGCTGCCGAGGTTTTGAAGAGGCGCAGCTTCGGAGCCATCGCCCATCCGTGTGCCTGCGCCAAGGCGCTGATGCACGGGTAATCGTCTGCGCTGATATTGGGGTTGTCGGTCCGGTGGTAGGTGATATGCCCGGATTCAAAGAGCCGCTGCGCAATACGCATCGTGTCTTCTGGGTCGAACCCCAGCTTCACGCTGGCCGCTTGCTGCATCCCGCTGGTAGCCAAAGGCGGGGCCGGTGCGCGCCGGCGCTGGCCGTCTTCACAACCTTCGACCATGACCGACTCGACGGCTGCAACCCTTGCGGCAAATTCGGCGTCTTGAAAATAGGGGCGATCTTCTGGGGCGAAGTCAGGGACGACTTCCCACATGGCATGCCAATTTTTCGCGTCCGCGAAATTCCCCTGAGCCAGGAAGTCCAGGCGCACCTGAAAATGGTTCGTGGGCGTGAAGGCGGAAATCTCTCGCTCTCGCATCACCACCAACGCGACCGCAGGACTTTGGACGCGGCCCGCGGATAAAGTCGTGCCGCCAATCTTGGACAGCGCAGGACTGACCAGGTAACCCACCAGTCGATCCAGCACGCGCCGCGCCTCTTGTGCGCCCACCAGCTTGTAATCAATCCCGGTAGGCGCAGCCACTGCCTGGCGCACCACGGTTTCTGTAATGGCGGGAAAGCGAACCCGCTTTGCATCCCTTCCCAGCTTGAGTTCGCGCGCCAGGTGCCAGGCGATGGCTTCGCCTTCCCTGTCCGGGTCGGTGCCTATGAATATCTCACTTGCCCGTTCGCACTGGCTGCGCAGTCGTGATACCACCGATGCGCCGCGTTCGGACAGCCGGTATTGCGGTTTGTATTTGGGCGCCTCAACGCCAATTTCCTTCTCGGGCAGATCGCATACGTGGCCGAGGCTGGCGGATACTTTCCAGCCGTCGCCCAGGATGCTTTGCAGCTTCTCGACCTTTCCTTGGGATTCGATGATGAGCAGCTTCATGCTCAGAACACCATGGCTTGGCCGATCTCATCGCCCTGCCCTTCGGGCGGGTTTCCGAAGACCATCGCGGGGTCGGTCGTGACGGGCGCGATCGTCGGTTTCGTGGGGCGAGATTTGGCTTGGCCGGATGGCTGCGGCGTCCCCGGAATGGTTTTGTCGGCTTGCGCCGCCAAAGGAGCAGCGCTTGGCGCAACAGATTGTGGATCTAGTTTGATGGCCGGGACTGTGTAGCCCTGGGTGATCTTGAGTCCGTTCGTGCTGACCTTCAGCACGTAGCCATTCTTGATGCCGCGTGCGAAGTTGCCAGTGTTGTAGGCGCTTAGAGCTTTCTTGAGGGCTTCCTGCGGTGCGCCCTCCTTTGCGCTCGCCCGTGTGAAGTTGTCTTCGAGAATGAGCGCTGCCGCGCTCAGGTTCTTGCACACGTCGAAAACTTCATCGACCGTCATCCCGAGCCTTGTGAGATTCTCGGAATTGATCTGACCCAGGCCCATGTCGATGTTCTGTCCGCCTGCAATGAGGGTCTTCGCTGCCGCTACCGCTTCCGCTTTGTTTGTCGGCTGTCGCGTGAGCTGCAGTCCGCCTTTGTTAACCCCGATTGCGAACGGGTTAAAACCGCTTTCCGTTTTAACGATTGCCGCAAGTGTTTGCGGATGAACTGCAGGGGCGCATTGCTGGGCCAAAACAAGAAAATCCATTATTAACCTGAACAATATATTTATAAGCCAATGCAAAGAGCCATGTTTTGCAGTGGCGCGATGATAAATATAAAAATGCGGTTACTGGTAAGTCAGGATTATTTAAAGAGTTACAGCGGGTTAGAGTTGTAATCCTGTGTTGGCATTTGCCCGGCTTAGGCGCACGCTGGTGGGTTGCCCTTATGAACCCTTCTTTTTGCTTATGAGCCGTCGCCGGTATTCCGTGTTTCTTGATTTGCTTCGTCAGGCCCGTACCGATGTTGGGATGACGCAGGCGGACGTCGCCCGCAAGCTTGGGGTGCCGCAGAGCTATGTGAGCAAGTGCGAGTCCGGAGTACGGCGTATGGACGTGACGGAGGTTCACGCCTGGCTGGATGCCGTCGATAGGGATTGGGTGACCTTCATGCTGACGCTAGGCCATGCGTTGGACGCCCAGGGATTGCAGACATTTCCGCCGTCCCGCTTCTGAGGCATTTTCCCCCTGCGGTTGAAAAACCGGATGCCCCCGCCCCGTTGGGGCTTTGCGCCGCTCGCCTCACCCGGCTCGATCCCGCTGGGATTGCCCTGCGGGCACGGCTCCAGGCCACCTTGCCCGCTATTGGGGGAAGTGCTGCGCACATCCCCCTGCCGCTGGGGCTTCCCCCTTGAAAGACAGCCAAGACGGCCGCAAGCGTCCGACTTGCCCACGACCGGGCCATGGTGCCCCGAAGCGCGCATGCCTTGCGTGCGGGTTGTCCGGTAGGGGCCGGTGCGGAGCACTGCCGTGCTTCTTGCACGGCGCCCCGCAAGCCCGGACAAGGGTATGACCCAGCGTACCTACCAAACAAATACGTGAGCCCTTGTGATGGGGAAATTTCGCGTCCGCGAAATTGAACAACCCTGTTGATCAGTGCGCGAAGGGGTGCCGGTGGGTGCTGGAGCTGGTGGGGCGCGGGAGGCCCTGGCTGTGTGCTGCGGCTGCTGGTTTACGCCGCGCTGCGGCTACATGGGGTGTCCCCCATACCCCCGAAGGCCTGGCGGGTGGGGTGGCGTGTGATGAAGAACTCCCGGAATCGGGTAGTTGGCTTTACAAACTAATACACAATGACAACCAAAAAAGGTTGACGTTATTAATGATGCGATTATAATCTATACCATGGTGAACGAAGAAATCACCATATACAAGAAACCTAGTCAAGCCATCGAAAAGGAACTCTTATGACGAATCAAGCGATTTCCGTCAATGACCAAGCGCAATCTATCGCACGTTTTATGGGGTGGCCACAGTGGGCCTCACTTCAATCTTTGATGAGCGGCAGCGAAGAAAGTGAATTTTTTCAGAGGGTTGCTGCGGACCTCGCGCAACGCATCGAAGCCATGCCGGTGATTGGCGGGCAGGAGGATTCCGATGCTGCACAGACGGTGTACCTGCACTACTTCCTGGGTGCGTCTGATGTGTGGGTGCTGGAGAAAGACGTGGGCGGGGGTGTCGAGCAAGTGTTTGCTTTCGCCCTCTTGAACGCTGACTACCAGATGGCCGAACTGGGCTATGTCGATCTGTCGGAGCTGCTGCTGTTGGGCTTCGAGCTGGACTTTCATTTTTCACCCAAGCCGCTTGCCGAGGTGCGCGAGAGCGTGCGCAAACGGGCGGGCTTGTTCTGAATTTCAACCAGGCCCGGCATCGGGCCATCATGCAACGGAGTAGAAAAATGGCCTCTTTGAACAAAGTAATGCTGATGGGCAACATCGGAAACGCGCCCGAGTGCCGCACGATGCCCAACGGTGATCCGGTGGCGCATTTCCGCCTTGCGACCACCGAGGGTTGGACGGATCGAAGCACGCATGAACGAAAGGAGCACACCGAGTGGCACAGCATCGTGTGCTACCGGCAGCAAGCCGACTTTGTGCGTGAGTACCTGGGCAAAGGTCGTCAGATCTATGTCGAGGGTTTCTTGCGCACGCGCAAATGGACGGACAAGCAAGGCATCGAACGCTACAGCACGGAGGTGCGCGCAGATGATGTCCAGCCGCTTGGCGCTCGCCCAGAGGGCGCAGGGGGTGGCTCTCGCCAGCCGCAAGGCCAAGGAAACGAGCCGCAACCGGTGGGCGCCCTGCCCCAGGAGATGGATGACGATTTGCCATACTGAGTGTGAGGGTGGAAATTTCGCGGAGGCGAAAATCTGTCTTGACAACCTAAAGAGGTTGCGAACTGTGGTACACCGCCCTACCCTCTCTGCAAAACTTATAAATTAATTAGTCGAGCCGAACATGAAAATTCTTGCGATTGCGAATCAGAAAGGTGGCGTAGGCAAGAGCACGTTGACCGTGCATCTGGCCTATGCCGCCATCGAGGCGGGGTTGCGTGTGCTGCTGGTGGATATGGACAAGCAAGGCAGTTTGTCCCTGAGCTTCCCGGCTGGCGATGACGCAGAACCTGGCTTATTGGCTTCCCGGTTGTACGACGCTACAGCGCCGCTGGAGGGGCCGGAGTACATCACAGACCGGCTGGCGATCATCCGCGCCGATAACGCCCTCCTCTCCATCGACAAGGCCGAAAACGAAGTGATCCGACGCCCTGGCCCTGCCCTGCGGCAGTTTGCAGGCGACTTTGATTTGTGCCTGCTGGATACGCCGCCTTTGCTGGGCGTGCGTCTCATGGCTTCGCTGGCCGCTGCTGACTATGTGGTGACGCCGGTTTCCGTTGGCTTGTATGAGCTGGCGGGCGTGGCCGACTTGCTGCAGACGATTCACATCGTCCGCACGCAGGGGTTCAATCCGCGTCTTCGTCACATCGGCATTCTGCCGGTCAAAACGAACAACCGCAGCACCGAGGAACGCGAGGGACTTGCATCGCTTCGCGCCCAGTACGGGGCCGCGATCTTGCCCGAGGTGCTGCCCGAACGCGCGCCGGTTCGCAAAGCAATTGCGCTGCGCCGTCCTGTGTGGGTTGCCACCAGGGGCGACGGACATTTGAAGGCTGCGCAGGAGTGGCGCGCGGCTTGTGCATCAATTTTGGGGAGGATGGGGAAATGAACGCCAAGACGTTGACGAGCAAAAAGATGGGGCAGGGCGCTCCAGCGGCCGTAGCCGCGAAGAAGGCCCCGATGAAGGCCAAGGCAGCGGGCTCCAACGCCTTTGCAGGGGCTGGCCTCATGCTGGGCGCAGGCGGTGCCATGGGCACGGGCATTGATGCATTGTTTGGTGATGCAGAAATGCCGGAATTTGCGGTGAACCTCGATGACGTGGAAATCATCGGTCAGGTCCGCGAAGAATTCGAGGACGACGAGCAAGGATTGTCGGAGTTGGGGGCAAGCCTGGCCAAGATGCAGATTCAGGCCATTTTCCTGCGCGTCATGCCCGCAGGACACCCCAAGCCGTTCCGGCTGGTGGCCGGTGAACGGCGCGTGCGCGCTGCGCGCTTGCAAGGCCTGGCCACGCTGCGCGCAAAGGCCAAGGAGCTGACCGACGAAGAAGCGGAGGATCTGCAGTTTGCGGAGAACACACACCGCAAGAACCTCACCCAAATCGAGGAAGCCCGCAAGATTCAGCGTGACCTGGATACGCTGGGTTCGGTCGAAGCGGTCTTGGAACGCCACAACAAAGGCCGCCCCTGGCTGTCCAAAATGCTTTCGCTGCTGCACCTGCCGGAGCAGGCCAAACGGCTGGTCAATGAGTCCATTAGCGCCGACGCCGAAGTGATTTCCACCGTGCGTCAAGTGGAGAAGGTCAACCCCGCCAAGGCGAAAGAATTGGTGGACGATTTGAAGAAGACGCGGGGCAAGGAAGATGCCCGCGCCAAGGCGCTTGCTGTGCGCGACGAGGTCAAGCCCAAGGCACCCAAGGCAGGGAAGAAGGGCGCAGAGAAGGGCGCCAATACGACGGTTGCCCAAAAGGACATGCGAACGCGCGACATGCTGGCCAGCGGCTCGTCAGGCGTCGATGTTCCTAGCCTGCTGGTGGACATTTACGAGCGTCTGGCAGTTGAGGGACAGCGGCCCGAAGAAGTTTTGTCCGACCTGCAACCCGAAGAGCAAAGCGCCTGCATCGCCGCGCTGCGCACGCCTTTCGAGCAGGCGCGCAAAGCCGAGAACGCCGGGAAGCATGTATTTGCAGGCCTGCGCGAAGGGCGGTTTGCGACTGAGGGCGCCGGGGCGCTGCTGCTGGCAGCGTGCCTGTGCGGACTGGAAGGCTCGTTCAACAGCGAGTTCCGCTTGGATGATGTTCTGTCGGTGATTGTTTGAAGTGATGCGCCGCCCGACGGGGCGGCGCATACAAGGGGATTCGAGTTGTTCTATTTTTGGTCTACGTGGGGTGATTTATGACGCATGGCGAATTTGTTCCTGTGTCTGTCCCAGAGTTTGAAGCGCTGCAGCACTTGCTGAAAGACAGCTTGAGTGCCGACCGCATTGCGGCAGCGCGCCTAGTGATGTTGGATAGCTACTCCAACCAGGAAGCTGCAGATCAGTTTGGTGTGACCCGGCAGGCGGTTTGGAAGACGGTGCAACGGATGCGCGACACCCTCGACCGCTACAAAGAGGCCCGCGTAATCGAAGAAACAGGGATTGAACGCAGCTTGCCGCGTGGGTGGAGGCGTGCGACCATTACCGCGCCTGCTGCAATTGTTGAGCGCAGCCAGGCCGACGCAGAGGCTGCACACCAGGCGCGTTTGAACCAGGTGGCAGAGGCGGGGGCGGCATTGCTTGCGACGGCATATCGGCGCCGGAGCACCGACCGATGACCCATAAAAAAGCCCGGCAGGTTATGCCGGGCTGTAAGTAGTCAAGCCAGTGCATTTGCAACGGCAGAAAAATTATAACTTTCCATGGCGGCAAAGAAGCAAGAAACGATCATCGACTATAGGGCAGGGCACGTGCCGGAGTGGGTGCGCCGCGCTATTGATGAGCAATTCGCCATCGAGGCGGAAGACGCACGGCAGGCCGGAACCCTTGGGTACATGACCCGCGCCCTGGTGCTCGCCACGATGCCCTACAAAGACCCCAAGGCGGACGTTTTTACGCGCGTCAACGGCGACTTCAAATTGCGCATCCTGGCGGGCTACGAAGGCGGAATCCCTTATGGGATCTACCCGCGCTTGCTTATGTCATGGGTGGCTACCGAGGCGGTGCGCAACCAATCGCCGGTCATCGAGCTGGGCGACTCCTTGCGCCAGTTCCTGCGAGACGTTTTAGAGTTGCGCGCGGGCGGCGGCGAGCGTGGAACGTCCACCCGCGTTGCCGAGCAGATGAAGCGCCTTTTTGGTTCGCTCATCACCGCGCAGATGACACGCGGAGCTGCTGGCGATCCTGGCTTCGTTTTGCGCAATGTGCTGATCGCTGACGGCCTGCACCTGGAGAATGAAGAAGCGTTCGACCTTGATACGCCTGTCGATGGCGACGAGCGCGCCATTTGGGTTCCGCAGCATGAGCGCGACGCAGGGAAATGGAAGTCGAGCGTCAGGCTCAGCGCCCCATTTTTTAATGAGCTGATCGAGCACCCCATTCCCATTGATTTGCGGGCATACAAGGCGCTGCGGGGTTCGCCGCTGGCGATGGACATTTATTCCTGGCTCACCTACCGAATGAGCTACACGGACAGACCGACAAGGCCGATTCGGTGGGAATCCTTGATGGGCCAATTCGGTTCCTCGTTCAATACCGACAACATCGACCAGGCTTCCAGAGACTTCAAGAAAGGGTTCTTGAAGGCATTGAAGGCCGTGCAGATCGTTTACCCACTTGCGCGGCTCAAGGTCGAGGACAACGGCCTTGTCCTGCTCCCGTCGCCCCCACACGTTGCCCCTGTACGCAAGAAAAAGGGGAGTAAAAGCGGGGACAGTGACGATGGTCAGAACTCGCTCTTCTGAATTTCGCGTCCGCGAAATTTTGGGTTGCACTAGGCGGACAGCGCACCGGTCCGGTGGCAACGTCGGCTATAAATGTGAACAGGGTCAATGAACCCTTGAACGCTTTGGATCCGGGATGACCGCTTTGCAGCGATGGACTAAACCGCTCGCGCGGTAGCCCGCCGCGAAGGCCCTGACACAGAGTAAACATCGCGCCCCTGTCTATGTTGGCGAGCGAGGCAATCGGCCTCGT